>Ga0209777_10002948_pt1 | contig 21642 bp, 21 predicted proteins | sample FrelakmetHBP12HB_FD_187147 | JGI IMG/M metagenome (GOLD analysis project Ga0209777, IMG submission 187147) | Freshwater lake sediment microbial communities from the University of Notre Dame, USA, for methane emissions studies -HBP12 HB (SPAdes)... | ecosystem: Environmental > Aquatic >...
ATTCCTTCAGGATGGGAATCCAGCGCTTGACGACAACGATATCGGCATATTTCATAAGGTTTCTCCTTTGGCTTATTGATACGATTATTATCGACCAAAAGAGTTACCTAATTACTGAGCATTAACAACTGTCCTTTGACTGCGGCAACTTTTATGCTATTAAAATGCTAGCAAAATTGGTTCTCGGATTTTTTTATGAAAACAATACCTGCAACCATACTTTTTTTCGCACTGCTGTGTTTTGCCGCAGCAGGCGATGGAGGAGCCGCTGCCATGTCAACGGACAATCGCTCAAACCCGGCATCTCCACCCAAGCTTGAAACCGCAACCTTCGGTGCGGGCTGCTTCTGGTGCGTGGAGGCGGTGTTTCAAAACCTGCAAGGGGTGGCCTCTGTCGTGTCCGGTTATGCGGGCGGCACGGTGGAGAATCCCACCTATGAGCAGGTCTGCTCCGGCGCCACGGGTTATGCCGAGGTCTGCCAAATACATTTTGACCCGGCCCGGATAAGCTACAAAGAGCTGCTCGAAGTGTTCTGGCAAACCCATGACCCCACCACGCTCAACCGGCAGGGTAGCGATTCGGGCACGCAGTACCGCTCCGCAATTTTCTACCACAGCGACCAGCAGAGGCAGACAGCAGAAGCATATAAAAAAAAGCTCACTGCGGAAAAGATATGGGACAATCCCATCGTGACGGAAATCGTGCCGTTTAAAAAATTCTACAAGGCCGAAGATTACCATCAGAACTATTACCGCCAGAACGCCGGTCAGCCATACTGCCGGTTTGTGATAACGCCCAAGGTTGAGAAGTTTAGGAAGGTGTTTGAAAAAAAACTTGCACAGTAGAACATGGAGGCTGCATGATCTCCCGGGAACTGAAAAGTTTTATGAAAGAGCGCAGCCCCAATGTGCTTATGGGCATTGCGCCGGCTGATGATTTCACCGGGCAGGAAGTGGCTGCCGTGCAGCACATGCATGCCGTTATGGCAAAGTACTCGCCCATGTACTCTGCAGACAGCCCTGTTTTTCAGCCCCGCGATTTTCTTGATGATGCCCGGGCAATGATCGTGCTCGCGTTCAACTTCCATTTCGGCAGGCCCGAACTGCCGGGCAGGCCCCCGCGCGGTGAGATCATGAATTTTTACGTCAACCCGGGCTGCCTTACCTATCTTGCGTCCCAAGCAGAGCTTGTCACGGGCTTTCTTGCCGAGCGGGGATATGCCGCAGCTCAGGTTGCAACGGGGATTTCCGTGAAGTCCATCGCGGCACGCTCCGGCATCGGCGCCTACGGCAAAAACGGCATTATTCAGACGCCGGAGCTCGGGAGCGCTATCGGCATAATGCTGATCATTACCGATGCACCCCTTGAGCCCGATACGCCACAGGGTGATCCCTGCGGCTCATGTACCCTGTGCATCGAAGCCTGCCCGACCGGCGCGCTTGCTACGCCCTATACCTGCGACATTGAGAAATGCATCACCCTGCATATGGTCAACAACAAGGGCGATCTGCCGGAGTATATACGCGAGAAAGCCGGCACCTGCATAGCCCAGTGCAATATCTGCGTTGATGTGTGCCCCAAAAACAGAAAGCTTAATGTGCAGACCGCGATTGATAATCCTGAAGAGCTTGTCTATCCCGGCATCGCAGGGCTGGTGAACATTTCCCAGGAGCGCTATCAGCAGCTGTTCGGCGACACGTTTTTTGATTTTATGTTCATGGATAAAAAGTATATCCAGCGCAATGCCGCCGTAGCCCTAGGCAACTATGGCGATCCGGCCTATATCCCGGACCTTCGGCAGGCTCTTGCCGCAGACCCGGAGGAGATAGTGCGCAGCCATGCTGCATGGGCCCTTGGCCGGATAAGCACGGCAGAGGCACGGCAGACTCTTGAGGCCTGCCGCAACGATTCCTCTGCCGCAGTGCAGACAGAGATCGCACGCGCGCTCAAGCGGCTCTAGCTTTTTCCTGCATGCTGTTTTTTCTTTGCATCACCTGCTGCCTGCTGCTATCATGGCGGCGATAAGAAAAACAGCCTGCAGACCCGTCATGATCATTCAAACCTATGAACAGAATCCGCAGCCGCGCGCCATCCGCACAGCCGTTGAGGCGTTGCGGGACGGCGGGCTTATCGTCTACCCCACAGATACCATCTACGGGCTTGGCTGCGACCTGCACAATAAGCGGGCCCTTGAAAAGCTGTACCGCATCAAGGGCATGGACGAGAAAAGCCCGCTGAGTTTTATCTCTCCTGATCTGAGCAACGTATCGCAGTATGCGCAGGTCGGCAACCGCGCCTACCGCATTATGAACAAATGCCTGCCCGGGCCCTTCACCTTCATCCTGCCCGTTATGAAAGAGGTGAACCGCTACATGCTCTACAAGCGCAAGCAGATCGGCATCCGCGTGCCCGACAGCAATGTGTGCCGCATGCTCACGCAGGAACTCGGCAACCCGGTCATCAATACGAGCGTTCCGCTGTGGGGAGAAAAGGTGCTGAACTCAGGGGCTTTTATCGATGAGCATTTCGGCCGGCAGATCGATTTGGTGTTTGATATCGGCGTGCTGGTGAGCGAACCCTCGACCATCGTCGATCTCTCGGGCGACGAGTTCATGATCACGCGTCAGGGGAAGGGCGAGATAACATTGTAAAAGTTCAACTGCAGATTATACTGATATTGTTTTTGCTGGCGGAAAACCAAAGGCTGGATGACCCCTTGCCCACTCCTAGGTAAACTTGTCAAACCTGTCTTCCGGCAGCAGTGACTCAAACTGTATGCCGCCGATAACCCCGTTTTCTTTTTTATATTTATTTCTCACTTCCCCCCTGAGCGTGAGCTGCTCAAAGGTCTTTGGAACAATTACATCCAGATAAATTAAGGCCTTTACTGCAAAAGGCGAATCCGCAGGAAACAGCACTGCCGCTCCGCAGCGGCTCAGATTTATAATAGTACAGTCCATATATCTGGCGCTTTGGCCTTTTATAAAATACTGGGCCGGTATTTTTACGGATTCCCTGTGCCATTTTCGTCGATTAACTTTAAAATCATCATATACCATTTCTCAAATCCTCTGTATAAGAGAACACGTCTTAAATATCGGACGATTTTTGCTCGTCTTTAATCCGGGAGCAAAAAACTTGTGCATTGTGCGGCAGAAGAGCCTGCGCCGCTTTTATTTGAGCAGCAGAAAATGGTGGGCCTTTTCAGCCTTGGAAGATACCCCCTGCGGACTTCTCGCCCTTGCAGATCGTAGCACAAGCAGCGCTTCTGAAATGTCGCAAAAAAAAGTTGCGGGTACATGCTTGAAATTTGCGGTGAAAAATAATACTTTTAAAAGAGAAAATGAAACAAAAAAGCTCCTGTTTTGTTATTATGGGGGTAGTTTGAATTTTCGCTTCATTACCGCTGAGCTCATGACTATGCATAAAAAACTCTGGTGCTTTTGCCCCGTTCTCATTGCGGCCGTATTGTGCTGGGCAGGCACAGGTTGCGGTCCGCAGCCGCAGACCCAAATGGTTGCCATGCGGGACGGAGTGCGGCTGGCAACAGACTGTTTTGTGCTGCCCGGGGGGTCGCCAGCCCCGGTGGTGCTGGTACGCACGGTCTATGGCCGGACTAATACGACATATCTCCAGCTGGCAAATAATCTGCAAAAAGGCGCTATCTGCCTGGTGGTTCAGGACACGCGGGGTCGGTTCGGCAGTGAAGGTAACGACCGTGTTTTTTTAGACGATGGCTGGGGTGAGCTGCAGGACGGTGCGGACACGGTTGCCTGGCTGCTGCAGCAGCCCTGGTGTAACGGGCGCATTGCCACCACGGGCGGCTCAGCGCTGGGGATTGCACAGGTTTTGATGGCGCCGGCCACGGGCAATATCGCCGGGCAGTCAATCTGGGTTGCCTGCTCATCATTCTACGATGCTGCGTTCAATGGTGGCGTATGGCGCAAGTCACTGGCCGAGGGCTGGACTGCAGCCCAAAGCAACGACTACATTCTGCCAACCTGGCGCAAGCACCCGATGCCTGACGCATTCTGGGATCAGTTTAACGCTAAAGACCGGGCCGGTAAAGTGACGGCGCCGGCCATTCATCTTGGCGGCTGGTGGGATATATTTCAGCAGGGCACCATCGATAACTTCGTCTCCCGGCACTACAGCGGCGGTGAGGGTGCGCGAGGCAATCAGTTTCTGGTGATGGGGCCCTGGGCTCACGGCATTCAGCAAAATCTCGGGGACCTGAAGCTGCCGGATAATTATCAGTTTCCGCAGGCCGATCTCGAATGGCAGCTCATGTTCCACTGGCTCAACGGCAATAACCCTGCGGTTCTGAACAATCCCCGCGTCTATTATTATGTTCTGGGAGATGTCGACGACCCGGCAGCGCCGGGCAATACATGGCGCACTGCTGATAATTGGCCGCCGCAGGTCACCGAGCTCCGGCACGTATATCTTGCTGCGTCCGGTGCTCTCAGCAATGACCCGCCCGCCGCTGAAACATCCTTTACCTATACCTTTGATCCGGCCAACCCCTGCCCGACGCTGGGCGGGGCCAACCTGACCGGATCCATCGGGCCTTTTGATCAGCGGCCCGTCAGCTCGCGCGTTGATGTGGTGAAATTTGCAACTGCGCCGCTGACCGCCCCCTTTGAGATTACGGGCCGCATAAGCGTGCGGCTGTTTGTAAGCACCAGCGCTGTTGATACCGATTTCACCGCCAAGCTGGTTGACATCTATCCCGACGGGCGGGAAATTCTGCTGACAGACGGCATACAGCGGTTAAAGTATCGCAGCGGTTCGCCAACGCCTTCTTATGTCAAGCCGGGTGATCGTGCTGAGCTGTCTATCGATCTCTGGTCGTTCAGCATTATTTTTAACGCCGGGCACCGGATCGGGGTGCAGATTTCAAGCAGCAACTACCCCCGCTTTGAGATCAATCCCAATACCGGTGAGGACTTCCCCGACAACACTTCCAGCACCGTACCGGCCATAAACAGCATCTGGGTGGGGCCGGACCATCCCTCGGCACTTATTCTGCCGGTGCCTGCTGGCTGACAGGACGGTAAAAAATTCAAAGAGCCGCCAGGCATTATTGCCCAATGCAAGCGGCATGAAATCGCACGGGCATTTGTCGCCATCAGCATAACTATATACTCATAAGCTCTTGCTTGGGCTGCAGCCATTCATATTTTTGCACGATCAACTTTCCTGCCAAAACTTGCACCTTGAGCAAAAAAGAAAAAGGGAACTACTGTTCCCTTTTTCTATGAGCATACCTGCAATGATTTTTTTCAAAAAGCCGCGGCGGTGTTTTCTGCCAGTGGGCAGGTACCCTGCCTTGCCCCCTTCTACGTTAACTTGCAGAACATATCTTCTTGCAACAGGGATTCAAATTGAATGCCGCCGACCAGGCCGGATTGGCTTCTATATTTTATTTTCAGCTCACCCCTGAGCGTCAGCTGCTGAAATGTTTTCGGCACCATGAGATCCAAAAAAACAGCGGCCTTTGTTTTGAGAAACTCGTATGTTGGAAACAGCACTGCCGCTCCGTTGCGGCTGAGAATAATAACCGTACAGTCAAGGTATCTCGTGCTTTGGTTTTTTATGAAATACTGGGCCGGTATTTGAACTGTTTTCCGGTGCCATTTTCGCCGGTTCACTTTAATTTCATTTCCCATCTCTGACGCCTCCGCAATAAAAACCTGCTTTTAAAACGGTCATGCACGTATTGTTGGTCTACTTCGGAACCATCTTATTATAACCTCATCACCCCGCACCCTGCAAGCCAAAATTTCCGGCATGAAATAAACGGTCATGAAGCCGCCCTTTCAATTTTGGAATTCGGACTGCGGAATGCGAAATTTGAAAACCGCGAACCAAAGCGTTCGGATAGCTTCAAAGACAATCTGAAACCGGTCGTCAGTTGTCTTTTTTATTTTTTTAAGCTCTCTTCGCACGTTACGGAGCGGGCCACAGCTTTTCTGAGCAGATCAGCCGGGTGCATCTCAGAAACCCGAGGTTCATGGGCAGATAGAAAAAAGACCGCACCTTGGGCCCGCGCATGATTCGCTGCCATATTCCCCTGCATGAATAAACGCGCTTCCATACGGACCGCATCCCCAGATGAAGCTCCCGCGGCGTCATGTGTTTTGGCATGAACGTCACTGTTCCGTGGTCATAGTCAAGCCAGGAATTGCTGATAATGCGGCCGGCGGAGATCATCTGTCTGGAAATTTCAGTGCCCGGCAGGGGAGTAAGAATCAGCGTAAAAGCGGTCTCAAGATGGTTTTCCATGACAAAGTCAACTGTCCGGTCAAAAACATCCGGCGTGTCCTCGTCAAAGCCCACGATAAAGGTAGCCATAACCCCTATTCCCCGGTCGTGCAGCCGCCGTATGCAGTCTGCATATTCCGACGTTTTGTTGGAAAACTTGTGCATGGTGTCGATTGTTGACTGGGAAAGCGATTCAAACCCGATGTTCACGCCGATGCATCCAGACTCGGCCAGAAGATCAAGCATGCTGTCGTCGCGCATCATGTTGAAGCTTGCATGCCCGTACCACCTGATATCGCACTCTTTGAAAACCTGGAGAATTTCGCGGGCGTGGCGCGGCTCTGAAACAAAATTCGAGTCCATGACATACAGGAGGCGCTTTTCAACGAAGTAGGGGATGTCGGGGTGCCAGTTGCGGGCAAGCCATTTTTTCCACTCCGTCTGCGGGGGGCGGGGTCCGAAAACCGACAGCAGCTCCTGACGGACAGCCTCGGGAGGGCGGACTCTGCATTTTGCGCCGAAAAAGTTCTGCACACCGCAGAACAGGCACCCTACGGGGCAGCCCCGCGTTGTTTCAATGATTTCGCCGGGATAATAAAATTTTTTATTGAAAAGGTCCCGCCTCATGGTTGGAAGCGCTGCAAGATCTGCAGGCCGGCTGACATAGGTTTTTTTCAGGCTGCCTGCTTCAAAGTCGTTAAGAATTTCTTCCCATACCGGTTCTCCTTCGCCGACTATGACGGCATCGGCATGCTGAAGCGCTTCATCGGCAAGCGCGCTGACATGCATGCCCCCGAGCACCACGCTTGTGCCCTCTGCCCGCAACCTGTCGGCAATGCGGTACACGTTGGGCATGTGGTGGGTCTGGCCGACGATGAGGGCAAGGCTGCAGCCCCGGCCATAGGGCACGGGCTCATTTCCCTCATCCACAAGCCGTATCTGAAACCGCTCCGGCGTGAGGGCTGCAATCGTGGCAAGGCTCATGGCAGGGTAGCCGAGCAGGGGCAATTTGATGCCAAAGGCTGCATTGCGGGCTTTTGACCCTGTTGCAGCTCCTATCAAGAATATGCTGTGCTTTCCCAGTTTGTCACCTCTTTATGCTGGTTGTATGTTTTCCGACAAAGTCTGCGCCCACAGGCGCGCAACTGCCTGCGCGGTTCCCCGTCTGCCGAAGCAGCGTATTTCAACTTCAAGTTTCTGCTGCGCATCAGCCGCGTCGGCATACTGTATAATGAGAAAATAACCCGTAGAGCTGTAATACTTTTTTTCTTCCGCGACCACGCGCCTGAGCTTGCTCAGTGGAATGCGGATATCAATATCATATTTTTCAGACTCCCCCCGGGCATGGAAACGTACAAGGCTGTCCTGAAGCTCTAAAGTCCCCTTCTGGAAATAGCTTGGCACAGGAATTGTGCCTCCGTGATAGATGACCTTTGAGTTAAGCTTTTTCAATCAGGGCTCCTTTCTGCAACCTTCCGTCTCAAACATTCCATTTTCTGACCATCCGGTAAAACTGCATATTCATGCCTGCGTAAAACAGGGGATGCACCCGGGGGCTTTTCAGTATCCGATGATAAATGGAGGGCAGTGAAAAGATGCTTTTCCAGATTCTGCGGACGCCTTTTTCCAAATCTTCCAGGGTCATGTTCGCGGGGGCAAAAACGCAGTTCAGCGTGTCGTATTTTTCCCACTCGCGGGTAAGCAGGCGGCCGGCCTGCTCCATATCCGCAAAAAGGCTTGTGCCCGGATACGGTGTGCGGATAAAGACCAGCGCCCAGTCAAGGCGGTTGGCAAGAACAAAGTCGTTGATCTTTTCAAAAATGGATGCATCCTCGTCATCAAACCCCACCACAAAGGTGCCCATGATGCCGATGCCGCAGCTGTGAATTTTTTCGATGGCCTCTGCATAGTCAATGCTGCCGGCAAAAGGCTTGTGCATGGCGCGCAGGTTTTCTTTTGAAAGCGATTCAAAGCCAATGTTTACGGCAATGCAGCCGCTGCGCCGCATTGCAGCAAGAAATGCATCATCGCGGGCAATGTCGATGGTCATATGCGACCACCAGAGAAGGTCAAGCTCTTCAAGCATCTGCATGATCCGCATGGTGTACGGCATGTCTGCGGCGAAATTGCTGTCGATAAAATAGACAAGCCTGCGCTCGATAAAATAGGGCAGGTCAAAGCCCCACCGGGCAAGCAGCCGGCTTATGCCGTGGCGCAGGCCGGGACGAAAAAGCATGCGCAGCTCTGCTTCAACCTCCTCAAAAGGGCGCTTGCGGTACCGGTGGCCGAAGAAGCGGGAAACGCCGCAGAAATCGCACTGATGCGGGCAGCCCCGCGTGGTTTCCACCATGGTGAGCGGGATATAGAACCGGGGATTTAACAGATCACGCCGCGGCACGGGCAGGCCCTGCAGTTCAGGAACGGCCTCGCTCCGGTACACGGGCTTGAGCTGCCCGCTTTCAAGGTCGCACAGCACCTGCCCCCACAGGCTTTCGCCTTCACCGACAATGACTGCGTCGACATAGGCAAGGGCCTCATCAGGCAGGGTTGAGGCATGAATGCCGCCCATCACCGTCGTTACGCCCCGCTTCTTGAATTCCCGGGCCACAGCATATGCCCGCGGGGCAACAGGGGTTTGGGCGGTAAGAGCGACCAGCCAGGGGCCTGCATCAAAATCGATCTTTTCATGCTCTTCATCAATAATGACGACATCATACCCGGCTGGTGTCGCTGCTGCAAGGTAGGGGAGATTGAGAAACGCCATTTCAAAAACAAACTCCTCGCCCGCAGCCCGCTGCCGGGCAGGAGAGATGAGCAGTATTTTTTTTCGTTCATTCATATCGCGGCTGTCTTTCATGGCGATGTTGCCGTTTTCATGTCCGGTTCTTCAGGACGGCCTGTGCGCACAGACGGCCCGAGGTGATAACCCCTGCAATACCTCCGCCGGGCATGGTCCAGTGCCCGGCAAGATAGAGCCCGGGGATTGGCGTCTTGATATTTAATCGTTTTATGCCCGATTGCTCAGGTATTTGCGCCCAGCCATAGGCAGCGCCTGCCGGATTGCCGCTCATGGCGGCAAGCTGTTCCGGGCCAAGCTCAAGCAGACGGGTCATCCTGCCTTCAAGCTGCGGGAAGCGGCTGCTTACAGCCTGCTCCAACAGGCTGCGGCAGCGCCGCCTGCCCTCTCCGCCAAGCACATACCCCGCCGGGCATGGCAGGCTCAGGCACAGGCAGTGAAGCCCGGGTGGCGCAGCAGAGGCGTCAACCATTGACGGAATGAGCATGTAATACACATCGGGAGACCATGTTTCGGAAATTGGCCCCAGGTCCTGCTCTATTTCGCTGTTGGGCGGCAGCCCTGCAGCAGCATCTGCTGGAACGCTGTAATATGAAATATAGTACGACCCTGTCTGCTCCATGGCGGCAAGCTTTTTTGCATAGCGGCCGGGCAGCAGACCGGGCTTGTCAAGCAGCTGTTCAAAAGCAGGCCTGACCGCTGATGCCACCACAGCACAGCTGCCTTCATATACTCTGCTATCGGCTGTTCTGACAGCTTTAATTCTGCCGTTCTCTGTCATGATGGCGGAAGCGCGGGTCTTGCGCATAACGCTGCCGCCGCGTGACTGAATCGCACCGGCAAGAGCTTCGCTTAACCGCTGAATCCCGCCCTCTATCAGCCAGGCCCCTGCGCTGTAGGTCATCTCGGTGCAGGCAAAGCCAACAAGAGACAGCCGCTGCGGGGGCAGCATGCAATAGCCTGCGCGCGCCGCAAGAAGCCTCTTGAGCTCGTCAGGCACGCGCTGCTCATCAAGAAATTCCTGTACCGTATAGCTGCCGTAGCGGCTAAGCAGCGGGCTTGAACGGACGAATTCAAAGGCTGCCCCTGCTGAGCCATGCCCGGCAAGAGCCATGAGCTCCTGCAGTATGCCTGACCATATCCGGTAGCATGCGGCTATCGACTCTCTGCAATCAGGAAACCGCTCACATAAGTTATGAACGATATCCTGCCATGATCCCGCCTGCTGCCACGGCTCATCATAGTTTTTGGTGTAGTAGGTCCGGGCAGGCTCACACGGCAGAAACCGGACGCTGTTTTCAATATGCACATCCTGCAGAAGCTTGAATACCGGCCCATCAGCGCCGCAGCCGCCGATGGCCTGTACGGCTATGTCGAACCGGTGACCCTGCACCGTATGGCTGACAGCATAGCCGCCGGGGCGCTTGTTTTTATCAAGCACGACAACCCTGCGGCCTGCTTCGGCAAGCAGCGCCCCGCAGCTGAGCCCTCCCAGTCCGGCGCCGATAATGATAACATCATAGTGTGCAGTTGTTTGGGGCATGGCGCTTTGTCAGAGGCCTTTTCTATCCTGATTCATGCGCGTTTCACCAGCGTAGCTGCGGTAACGCCGCCGCGGGCGCAGGTAAAGATGAGCCCCCGCGAGGCCGATGGCAACTGCGGGTCAAGCAGCGCTGCGGCAAGTCCAAGTCCTCCTGCGATTCCCGACTCGCCAAAACACGCCCGGTATTCTTTCCTGATAGTGCTGCCCGGCCAGCGTTTTTCTATAGCCTTGAAGGCCGCCGTGTCCGATGCTGCAAGCCGCAGTGTTCCGTTTGCAGCGCCCACATAGAAAAGATCCGTATTGCTTTCCCTGGCTTTTTCCAAACAGCTTGCGGCTGCCTGCTCGAGGGTGTCCGGCCCGTCCGGGTAGTCCTGTGGACCGCAGACAGAAGTCTGCACTGTTGCAAGCCCTTCAAGCGTGCCGTATATGCGGGCAGAGCGCAATCGCGCACGCGAGTCCGACTCGATCACCATGCTGAGGGCGCCCTCGCCAAGGCGCAGCCCCGGCCTGCCGGGGGATGCAAGCATGCCCAGGCAGTCATGAATGGCAAGAACAGAATCGCTTATCTCCTCTGCCGCGCATATGATAGCCTGATCAGCCATGCCGCGACGGATAAACAGTGCAGCCCAGTTCAAGGAGATCTCCCAGGATGCTTCATCGCCGGCAAAAACCCACAGCGGGCAGTGCAGTCCGAATTCCCGGGCCATAATCGCAGGAGGTGCATTGGTTACCGACATGCCGAACTCCAGCGGCGACGTGGTTTTCGGCCCCTCTCGCAAAAGCTGCGTGTAGAAGCGGTGCACGTTTCCCGAACAGCCGAAGGCAGAGCCGTAGGTCATCAGCATGTTACTGCTGTCTGCAGCATTAAAGCCGGCGTCTTCCAGCGCCTCCTTGAACGAGCAATACAGAAACAGGGCCTGGCGATTTTGAAGTCGCCGTATGCCTGAAGGTATCTTTTCCCGGATGGCGTCCGCGTCGATGACCCCGCCCTGGAATGCCGTCCACGGCTCACCAAAACTCTCCAGCGATGAGAGACATGACCTGCCTTCTGCAAGAGATTGTCTGAAGGCATTTTTGCCGATGCCAAGGGGAGATGCAATGCCGATGCCGGTAATGACAGGGGAAATTTCAGGCGCTGAAGCCGCGAGCGAAAACTTTTCCCTGCTGCCGGCATGCTTCCCGAAAACAATGCTTATATTGCTGCCGCCAAAGGCAAATGAGTTCGAGAGGCCGTACCCGGGCTGATACGGCCGCGCTGAACCGGGCACGAAGTCAAGAAGGCACTCGGGGTCGGGGGTCTCGATGTTTGCAGTCGGCGGTATGAGGCCGTCGCGCAGGCTCAATACGGTAACAATGCCTTCAAGAATTCCTGCTGCGCCCATCTGGTGGCCGATCATAGACTTGGTGGACGACACGGGTAAGCTGCCGGCATGGCTGCCGAAAGCAAGCTTGATGCCCCTGACTTCCGCGGCATCATTGAGTATGGTGCCTGTGCCGTGAGCATTGATATAGGAAATCTGCGCGGGCTCAATAGAAGCATTCTGCAGCGCCTGCTGCATGGTTTGTGCAATGGCCCGGCCTTCGGGCTGCGGGGCCGTGAAATGATGCAGATCAGTCATCAGGCCATAGCCTTCAAATCTTGCCAGCACAGCTGCGCTGCGGCGCCCGGCAGCCTCCTGCCGCTCAAGCACCATGGCGCCTGCGCCCTCACCAAGAATGAGGCCTTTCCGGTTGGCGTCAAAGGGCTGGCAGCGCAGGGGGGCCACTGAACGCAGGCTGTTAAACCCTGCATGGCTCACCTCCGAAAGGGTTTCAGCGCCCACAACCAGCACATGGTCGATGTCCTGCATCAGCAAAAGCTCGTGAGCAGCGGCAAGGGCAAGGGCGCTTGAAGAGCAAACGGTTGCAAGGGTCATCCGCGGCCCTTCTATGTTCAGCTCGCGGGCTATATTTGTGGCAAGGGCTGAAAGGCAGAATGAGGAAAGCAGGCTGCGGGGTGAGTCCACAGGTTCACCGAAAGCGCTTTTTCTGAAAAAGCATTCAAGCCCGAGTATTGCCCCGGCCGCAGTGCCGACAATAATGCCGGTGCGCTGAGGGAACAGGGTTTTGGCTGTTGCAGGGTCTACAAGCCCCGCCTGTCCCATGGCTTCGAGCGCAGCTGCAAGTGCAAGGCGGTCTGCCCGTGACAGCACCGTATCGTCAAGCCGCCGCAGCGCAAGCTCGGGCAGCTGGCTGATGCCGGCGGCAACACCGGTTCTATGCGCGTCAGTTGAAAAAAGCCGTATCGGAGAAAAACCATGCCGGCCTTCCTGTACAGCCTGCCAGAAAGCATCAATGCCGGCGCCAAGGCATGTCACGGCGCCAAGGCCGGTAATGACAGTACGGGCTGACCGCGGTTTGGTATCTGCGCTCACGGCTTTCCCATTCTATTGAGTTTGACTGTGGCGGGCAGGCTGAATTTTGTGACCGCATCGGGCAGGGCTTTGTTCAGCTGCGCATCAGACAGAATGATCTCTGTTACATCGTCCCTGTCCTGTATGCGAATGTATTTTGCCAGAAGCGTTGTGCGGTCAAGAATAATCGTCAGCTTCCTGCCCGCCTGCTGCTGTGCAGCAGGAGATGCTTCTTCAAGCACATACCCCTGGCTGTCCTCAAAAACCTGTCCCTTGAAATCATCCGGGTTCCACCCGAAAATATCCGGCCGCTGCGCCAGCCCATCCACATTTGAAAGGTCGGCTATATCAGCGGTCTGGCTGCCCTCAACGTAAAAAAGGGCCTCTTTGCTCTGCACGCGCATGATGTGCTTGAATGGCGCGGTGTATTCCATAAAGAAAAGGCCTTTCCGGTCATAGTAAAGCCTGCCTTCATAACGCACGGGATTTTTGAGCGCGGCAAGACTTCTGCTTTCTTTAAAGCCTGCCTGAAATGTCTGAAGCCCTGCCTGAAGCCTGCGCACCTGGTCAATAAATGCTGCGCGCTCTGAAGCATTGAGGGTGCGCCGGGCAGCGCTGTCTGCTGCACGCGTTTCAGCGCTGCTGCACACGGCACCACAGACAAGAACCGCAAGGCAGACAATCGCGCTGAGTATAGCTTTTGACAGGTGCGTCATGGCATACTCTCCTTTTTTTTAAGGGGATTGTTGATTCCTTTTGTTTATTATCCACAGCTCCATGGGGTTTGCATGGACCTGAAAACGTTTGAGGCCATATCTGCTGAGAATGTCTGCGATTTCATTCGGCTGCCACGCCGAGCGCACCGACAGGCAAAAACCCTTTCTGCCTGAGCTGAAGAAAAAAACAAGCTGCCACAGACTATTCACCAGCATAAAAAGACCACGCGGCATGTCCCGGCGAAAATCCATGAGCAGCAGCCTGCCGCCCGGCTTGAGCACCCGGTCGACTTCATGCAGCAGGTCTTCAGGCCGGTCCATATGGTGCAGGGCAAACAAAGAGATAATCACATCAAATGCATTATCCTTATATGGCAACTGCTGGCCGTCACCGGCTGCAAGCAGCAGCTGCACATGCTTCTTTTTGCTGGCCGCGCATGCCATCCGGAGCATCCCATAAGAAATATCGCAACCGCTGAAACAGGCTTCAGGATGCAATCGCTGCAGGTTCAGAGGAATGGCGCCGGGACCGGTTCCTATGTCAAGAACCTTTGCGCCGGGCATTATTCCCTCCCCGAGTATGCGCTTTACCCGCATGGCCGCAGCCCTGCCCCCCCAGCCTGCCACCTTTGCGAACAGGCGCAGGGACTGCTCGTCCACGGCAGCGCCTTCGGGCTGGCGGGGTTTACAGGGCATGAAGCCACCTCGCCGGAAAGTACAAAACAGCAAGCGTGATGCACGACCCTGCAACTGAGCCGCACATGATAAGGCATGTTCCCGCAACGCGGCTGTAGCCCATCATACGCGCAAGCACGCAAGCCGAAAAGACTCCGCCGCCGCGAAACGGCAATATCGCAACCATAACAACCGGCAAATGCCGAAAGCGCGCCAATCGCTTCCAGAGGCCGCTGTGCTGCATGCGCTTGTGCAGCTTGTCTGATTTCCGCTGGATCCACTCCCGAAATCGGCCGGGCAGCGCCATACGCCGCTGCGACGCCTCGATCAAAAGCCCGTAGAGCGGTATCTGAAAATAATCCATGGTAAGGGCAATGCCCAGCGTCTGCCATGGCCCTATTCCCAGAACAAGGCAGGCGGCTATTGAGCCTGTCCGGCCGGCAGCCAGATATGCTGCAAACACTAAGCAGCAGGTATTGAGAAGGCTCATACCGCCCTTTCCTGCAGGCAGCTTTGCGCAGCCCGATTCCAGAGGGAATGAGCCAGGCGGGTCTGCCCGTTGCGAAGAGAAAAATTCGCTGTAAAAAAATATGCTTTCGAGCCGGCGCAATGCCGAAGGCGTTTTAAAATAGAAGTTGGTGAAGCAAGATACTTGAGCGCCCAGGCATACCCCTGCTGGAGAGCATCGGGGGTCATATTCCGGGGCTGAAACACCACATGACTCATATCATATAAAGGCCAGTTATAACTGATAATCCTTCCCTCCCTATCAAGGGAGTCAAAAAGCTGCGTGCCCGGAAAGGGCGTGAGCAGAGAAATGGTGGGCAGCTCAATGCCCGCGCTTTGAATGAAGGCGACCGTTTCCTGAAATACATCCGCAGTATCCTCGTCAAAGCCGAAAATGAAAGAGCCCTGTATGCCGATGGCAAAGCTGTGAATGCGGTCAACGGCAGCGCGTATAGCGGCCGGCGTTTCATAGGACCTGTTTTTTGCCGCCTGCGCCTGGCCGTGCAGGGATTCAAAGCCGATAAAAAGGGACATGCATCCGCTTAAGCGCAGTGCCTGCAAAAACTCTTCATCCTCACTCAACGCCAGTGTGGAGAATCCCATCCATTTAAACCCGTAGTGCCGGAAGATATCCATAATGGCAAGGGCGCGCCCCCTGTTCATGGTAAAATTATCATCAACGACAAACAGTTTGCGTGAGCGGAACCGGCTCAATGCCTGCACCTCCTGCTCAATTGTCGCCAGCGATTTCAGGCGCACGGTATGGCCGGCTATGTGCGGCACGGAGCAGAAGGAGCATGTGTGCGGGCAGCCTCTGCTTGTTTGAAGGGCAGAGAGAAAAATCCGGTGCTTCCACCCCAGAAGCTGCCGCGCAGGAAGGGGGGCAACATTCAGGTCGACAAGGTTTTCGCACCGGTAGCGGGGCAGCAGGCTGCCCTGCTCGAAATCGGCAAGCAGCTTTTCCATGATCCCCTCCGCCTCGCCGATCACCACTGCCGTTGCATGCTGCGAAGCCTCATCGGGAAGCACCGTTGCATGGACGCCGCCGACAACCACCGGTATGCCGCGCTGCCTGAACAGATCCGCAAGGCCGTAGGCGCGCAGCGCGGTTGTTGTAAGTGTTGTGATAAAGACAATATCGGCATGTTCACTTCCGCGAACCGGCGATACGCGTTCATCACGTATCTCTACGGAATACTGCGGCGGAAAGGTGGCGGCGATCTGCGTGAGGCCTAGAAGAGGAAACGGGAAGACAGCATCATTAGAGGTTACTGATCCTGCGGGGCGCGGGGAAATAAGCAGCGCATGCCAGCGCTTATTTTTCTGCCTTGCCATTGGCCAGCTCATGCAGCTTTTCCATGACACCCTCCGAGGTGACTTTTGCCCCGCATGCGTGCACCACCTGAAGGACATCATGGGGCTTATAGGTCCACATGCAGCTCTGGGTTTCATGGCAATAGCGCTTATTGATGTCACGAAGTCCCTGGAAAAATTCAGAGCGCATGATGTCGGCAAGCGATTTTTTTTTGATATTATCAACCGTAAAAGGCATGAACAGGCAGGGTTCAACATCGCCCTTGGCATTTACATGAATGACGATGCGGGCAGCGCCGCAGCCCTCGGTTAACTCCGCGTCATTCAGAAAATCTATGAGCAGTATGGGCTTTCGCTGTCTGAGCTCCCGGACCAGCCCCCCCACGCGGGCCTTCTGCTCTGTGGTCGGGAGCAGGTCCGGCTCCTGGCAGGCGCTGCCCTGGGGCAGTGCTATGGTGATCCAGCCATATCCGGCGCCATTTTGGATCATGGTGTCGATAAAGGCATCTGAGTAAATGATGTCGAAGTTGCGGCGGCTCATCATGGCCGCGAATCCCACAAAAACGCCTGCCTGGCTGAGCTTGTTCATAGTGCTCATGATGGTGTCAAAAGTGCCGGCGCCTCTGCGCGCATCGGTCTCTTCCTGAAGGCCGTCGACAGAGATGCCGATGGCCGCATTGCCCAGTGACGCAAGGCGCTTGATTTTGACATCATCAAGAAGCAGGCCGTTAGTAAAAACAAGAAACGCCAGCTGCGGGTGCTTTTCCACCATGTCCAGCAGCCAGGGCACCAGAAAAGGCTCGCCGCCCACCACGATGATGAAGCCGATGCCCGCAGCAGTAGCGTCGGACAGCACGCGGTCAACATCGTCAAAGGACAGCTCTTCTGTATTATCATGGGTTGCTTCACTGCAGCCGTAGCAGTTCAGATTGCAGCGCATGGTCGGGCTGATCATCAGGGTGCCCGGAGGGGCCACGCCGTACTGATTATAGAAATTCAGCCGCCGGTGATACCCCAGCAGCAGGCAGCCCAGTATAAGATTGTTGAGCAGTGCCGCGCGCGACTTCGGGTTTGCTTTCTTCAGGATGGTGCGCATTGCCTGTACGCCCGGATGATCATCTGCGATCATCTGCTTGATTGCGGCAATGGCAGTGTGATGCCACGGGATGGATGCGAATTTCTCAAGGATGTTGACCGCCCGCAATAAGTTTTTATTGGATATTTTGCTGGTCAGGTTCAAAAGCTGATTTGATATCGTATCGGGCAGTGTAAAAAAATTCATGCTGTGTTTTCCTTTATATGCAACTACCTGAGCTGCGGCGATGAGGCGGCACAGGGGGAGCTAGTGCGACAAAGCCTTTTTTTCAAGGACAAAGTCCGCTAATGCATCAATCGAGGCAAAAGCGCTTCTTCCCACATCTTCATTCTCAATAATGACATCATAGGTTTTTTCCAGGGCGACAACAAGCTCAAGGGCATCGATTGAGTCAAGGCCCAGCCCCTCGCCGAACAGCGGTGCATCATCTTTGATTTCATCAGGCTTTATTTCCTCGAGCCTGAGCGTTTTAACAATGAGATTTTTAAGCTCTGATTTAAGAACGTTCTTGTCCACGCCTTGCATACTCCACGTGTAGCGGGCTCTCTGCATTTTGTCCGATCTTGTCGAAAAGCCCCGGTTTCCATCGCATCATTTTGGAAGAAAAAACTGTAGTATATGCCCCCTGAAAAGTCAATCTCCCTTTTCGAAGCTGTATTGATGCCTGCGGAATTCACTTTGCAAGAGCGATATGTATTTGGTGCTGTCTATCCTCAAATCACTTTGAACAGAGTGCCCGGTACTGTTTTTCGTCCGTGCTCTTTTAGTAAAAAAACAGAAATAATAAAGGGCAAGCGCATGACAAATTCCTTAGCGATTTTTGAAGGCTGCAAAATTCGACGCCATTATGAAGTAACAGGCGCTGTTGCCCTGAATTTTCCGGTTTGTACTTAATTTTCAAGAGCGGGGTAATACATGGTAAAAGAAATTTCTCAATATGATGCAACGCATGTGCAATCAATGATCATTTCGGTGCGGGGGCAAAGAGTAATACTTGCTTCGGATCTGGCCGGTTTGTATGGTGTTCAGCCTAAGGTTCTCAATCAGGCCGTTAAAAGAAATGCAGATCGCTTTCCTGACGACTTCGTATTTCAGCTAACGCGCGAAGAGGCTGAAAATGCTGTTCGTTCGAGGTCACAATTTGTGACCTCGAAAAGGGGCAGCAACATCAAATACTTGCCGTATGTTTTTACCGAACACGGGGCCATTATGGCAGCCAACGTGCTCAATAGTCCTCACGCTGTGCAGATGAGCGTTTTCGTTGTGCGGGCATTTATCCGTATGCGCGGAATGCTGAGCGACACCCGCGAGCTTGCACGGCAGCTTGCTGCTCTAGAGAAGGAGCTGAGAGAGCGCCTTGATGTACATGAAGTTGCCATTGTGAGCATTTTACAGCGCGTCATGGATATGATTTATGCACCTGTGCCGCCCGATCCGCTGCGCAGGCAGATCGGATTTAAGGCACGGGAGCGCCGTTCAGCATATGCTGCGAAGAAAAAGAAAAGCCGGTGAGAGATGAAGGAATTAATGCGTGTCCCCGATAAATTATAAATTTAAATTTATCTTCCACCGCATCCATTCCGCACGGGCTTAAAATTTAAGTCCATGCTATACTAAGAGCATAAGAACGTAACGCATTTATGGAGACTGGCAATGCAGAAAGCCATTTTATCACTGACCATAGCCGGCATGTGCTGTTTGTGTGCCTGCTCAACCGTCAAGGAGAAGAACATGGTGAAACCGCTTGAAGTTGTTCCTTCCGTAAACATCGAAAAGTACATGGGCGCCTGGTACGAGATAGCCCGCTACCCCAACAGGTTCCAGGACGGCTGCGTAGCCACGCAGGTGGAGTACTCGCTGCGGCCCGACGGCAACGTGAAAGTTCTCAACAGCTGCCGCGAGGGTACGGTAGACGGTAAGGTTAAATCGATTGAAGGCAAGGCCTGGCCGGTCGATAAGGAAACAAACGCGAAGCTGAAAGTACAGTTTTTCTGGCCGTTCCGGGGCGATTACTGGATCATACAGCTTGATAAGGATTATAAATATGCCGTGGTTGGCCATCCCAAGAGAACCTATCTCTGGATTCTCAGCAGAACCCCCAGCCTTGATGAAGCCACCTACAGCGCTATTGTAAAGAAGCTTATCGAGCAGGGCTATGATCCGGCCAAGATGATTATCACGCCCCAGAAAAAAGGATGAGCCGGAAGCTGCCGCCGTGGGAGAGGTAAACCGAGATGAATGTGTATGACTTTTCAGCCTGGACATTAAGCGGGCATGAGAAAGCGCTTGCCGATTTCAAGGGCAAGGTTCTGCTCATTGTAAATACGGCAAGCAAATGCGGATTTACCCCCCAGTACAGGGGGCTTCAACAGCTCTACGAAAAACACCGGGAGCGGGGCTTTGAGGTGCTGGGGTTTCCCTGTAATCAGTTCATGCACCAGGAGCCTGCCGCAGGCGCAGAGATTCAAACATTCTGCGAGCTCAACTTCGGGGTGACATTTCCCCTGTTTGAAAAAATCGAAGTAAACGGTGTAAACGCCCACCCCCTGTTTCAGTATCTCACCAAGGCAGCTCCGGGGTTTTTGGGGTTCAGGGCCGTTAAGTGGAATTTTACAAAATTTCTTATCGACCGCAGCGGCAGCGCGGTGAAGCGCTATGCGCCCATGACCCCGCCCGAAAAACTAGAAGCAGCCATTGAAAAATTGCTGGAGGCTCCGATGCGCGCCGGCCAGTAGGCTGGCAGGCTTAAGTGCATAGGGCATGTTCAATACCAGCTCTTCGGGTGATCGATCATCTACAGGGTAGCTAGCTCACACCAAAAAAAATCAACCCCCCGCCGAGAATCAGTGATTTTTACAATTTGTTGTAGCCGATATTATTATCTTCATTATTGATTAAATTTTCAAAAATCGTCACCCCGGCGAACGCCGGGGTCCAGAGCAGGCTTCGGGGTTCAGGGTAGGGGCAGACCTGCGTGTCTGCCCATAACATGGGCGCACACACAGGTGCGCCCCTACTGGATGCCGGCTTGCGCCGGCATGACACGAAAGAGACATTGTCGGGGATTTTGTGTGCTCTATCGTTTGGGGGCGCAATAAAAAAGCTCTAAAATCCATACTGCGCAGGTATTGCAAGATGTGCTATAAAGGCCCTTTGAAATAATAACAGGGCAGGAGCAATGTTTATGTCATTTCCAACCACCCGTCTTCGCCGACTGCGGCAGAATGCGCGGCTGCGCGAGATGCTGCAGGAGACCGTGCTGAGGGTCGATGATTTCATCTACCCGTTGTTTGTAATCTACGGCAACGACAAAAAAATTCCCGTGCCGTCCATGCCGGGCGTGTTTCAGCTGTCGGTTGATAAACTGAAGAACGAGATCAAGGAAGTCTGTGAGCTTGGCATCGGGGCGGTACTGCTCTTTGGCATACCCGAGCACAAGGACACGGTGGGCAGCCCGTCCTTTGACGACAATGGCGTGGTGCAGCAGGCAATACGCGAGATCAAGAGCGTCTGCCCCGAGCTTGCAGTCATCACCGATGTGTGCCTGTGCGAGTATACCGATCACGGCCACTGCGGTGTGGTGACACCCCAAGGTGCCATTGACAATGACCCGACTCTTGAGCTTCTGGCCAGGCAGGCCCTCTCGCATGCCCGGGCAGGCTGCGACATGGTTGCCCCGTCCGACATGATGGACGGCCGCGTAGGGGCCATTCGTCAGGCCCTTGACAGCGCAGGTTTTGCCGATCTTCCCATTATGTCCTATGCGGCAAAATATTGTTCAGCCATGTACGGCCCGTTCCGCGATGCGGCCGGCTCGGCGCCGGCATTTGGCGACCGGCGCACCTACCAGATGGACTTCTGCAACAGCAGCGAGGCGCTGCGCGAGGTTGAGCTTGATATTCAGGAGGGCGCAGATATTGTCATGGTGAAGCCCGCGCTTGCGTATCTGGATATTATAAAATCCGTAAAAGACACCTTCGGCTGCCCGACTGCCGCCTACAATGTGAGCGGCGAATACGCCATGGTGAAGGCCGCAGGGGCAAACGGCTGGATAAATGAGGAGGCCGTGATGATGGAAATGCTCACCGCCATCAAGCGTGCCGGGGCCGATCTTATCATCACCTATTTTGCAAAAGATGCTGCGAGACTGCTGCAGGCAAAGCGCAGTTGAGATGAAAAAGCAATTCAACTCAATCAACAACGTCCCCTAGTTTGAAAATACTGACGGCGAATTCAAGTTGTAAGTGCACCACGAGAATCCTTCCATAGGACCTCATGGGGCGACCGGTAGTGAAGGCATTTTCTTGGTCTATGGTTCAGCTTTTTAACTGCA
>Ga0209777_10002949_pt1 | contig 21636 bp, 11 predicted proteins | sample FrelakmetHBP12HB_FD_187147 | JGI IMG/M metagenome (GOLD analysis project Ga0209777, IMG submission 187147) | Freshwater lake sediment microbial communities from the University of Notre Dame, USA, for methane emissions studies -HBP12 HB (SPAdes)... | ecosystem: Environmental > Aquatic >...
GGCTGCATTAACGTTCCAATCCGCAGATGTGTGCTCGAGCTCAATGCCCATCATGATGTTGTCGTTGAACACGCCATTTACCATTGTCAGTCCAACGGTGTCCATGACCAATAGACCGTCCCAGCCATTCTGCGTGACCACGTTGTCGGCGAAGACCATGACGCCCCAACAGTTGTCGATGACGACACCATTGTTGATGGACATAGTTACCGTGTTCTCTGCAAGGGTCACGTCGCTGGAGTCTTCAACATACACGCCAGTATCAAACCCAGTGATCTGATTGCCCATAGCCACGATCGTATCGGATTCATCACCAACACTAAGACCGTAGCCAGGTGCAGCACCGGCGCTCATCACGTTGTTCATGACATTGCCGTTGCTCACAAGGTCTAGATCGACGCCTTCGTTGACGCCTGCCATGTTGTTGTTCTCGATGAACACGTTGACCGCGCTATAGACATCAACCCCTGTGCCACCCACATTGCTGATTTCATTGGACTCAACGTAGAGGCCGTCGATGTAGTTGGCTTCGATCGCATGGCTCTGCACATCGGTAATGGTGTTGTTGACGATGGTCAGCATCTCGGATCCATAGGAGTCATAGGCAGTGATCCCGTCTCCACCGTTCGTTCCCCGTATCGATATGCCACGTCCGCCTATCGTGGTCAGGGTGTTATCCATTATGGTGACCTGGTAGACGTTCTCGCCATAGATGCCATCAGAGCCGATATTCGATATCGTGTTGTTGTCCACCATCAGGAACTCGTTGATGTAGTCCGAGTATGGATAGTCATCATACAGTGCGATACCGATGGCATCGCCGCCATTGATGACGTTCCATGCTACCTCTCCGGTGCATCCATCAAGCTCGATCCCGACATCAGTTACTTCGCTAATCGTGTTCCATGTGATGTCGACGCTCGCGCTCTCCGTTTCAATGCCTGTACCTACGAAGCTGATGGTGTTCCACGTTACGGTCACCGGTATATCTTCTCGTGGATACGTGTAGACATAGATGCCACCATCGAGGCCGCTGAGCGTGTTGTTATCCACCATTATGGTGCCACTGACCTGCTCGCTCGTGTATCCATTATACTGGTACAGTTCGACATCGATGCCCCAGCCCGAGTAGCCTTCACCAGTCACATTGTTATGCTCCACGACGGTGTTAGCCATTACTGATGCGATCGGGTTGGAGTAATCCTCCAGATAGTTTACATTAGCATACATGTCCAGGTAGATGCCACCATATCCTCCCATCTCATTGTAATAATAGATGGTGATGTTGTTCCACACAACGACATTGGAGGCGATGACCTCAGCCATGCTCATTCCGCCCGCTGCGATAGCGTGGTTATCGATCTCAATTCCGCCGCCATAATAGACGGTAATATTGTTGTTGGAGATCGTCGTGTTCGCGTAGATCAATGAGGTTGGCTCATCATAGTACCTCAGGTCCAGCGTAGCAGCGTTCGCCTCGTACCCGACAAAGATACCGAAGTCGGTTGCTATGGTGTTGCGCATGACTGTCACTGGGATGATGCCTAAGGCCGAGGATGTTCCAACGTTCGCGTCCTCTTCGATCGACACACCGACCGCTTGCCAGCTGTCTATCGTGTTGTCGAGGATGTTGACCGACCCGGTCTGAACTACCGACGCGGTGTTGAAGACGGCATAGGAATCAGCTTTTGCGCCACCATTTATGCTGACATCCACTCCCACGAACGCATCGAGCGTGTTGTTGCTGATGTCTAGACTAATGGTCATAACACCATTAGCAGCGACATACTGCTCGAATGGCGGGAAGTAATGCTCAAAGGTTGCAATCTGGCTGAGACTGATCTCCACAGCGTCCGAGTCAGCATAGATATCATTCTTACTGATCGAAGCAGCGACGTTCGTGCTCGATTGGCCCACCTGATCATACTGAGTCACGTCGACCGTGAGCACTAGCCCATCATCAACAGCATATAGCGTGTTATTGGTCGCAGTGTAGGTCACATCCAGCATGTTGCTTCCACGGCCATTGCTTACTTCTTGGTTGACTGAAAGTCCTAGGCCATTACCGTTCCAGTTCCCAAGATCGAAGTTGTTGTTAAGGTACTCAGCCGTGACAGTCGAATCCAGCACGCCGAAGATGTTACCATCCATAGCCTCGTTCACAATGGCGTCGATGCCAAAGTTAAACGGCAAGTTCTCCGCAGTCACATTGTTGTTGTCCGCGGTGATGGTGGTCATCTTGGTCAGGTTGGCACTAGCAGTAAGATCAACAGACTCGTAGATCCTGGCCACTCCCAAACTAGTGTAATAGAACGGTGAGTCCGCGAAGTCGTTGTTGCTGACCGAGACGTCATGGGTGACGACATTGTCACCCGCGTTGGAGTCGAGAATCAGCTCGATGTTGATCATTCCGTCCGCCATTGTCGGTTGATCCAGGCCTATCCCAAGCAGATAGACATTGATATCCCCGCTCAGGTTGTTGCCATCGACGGTGTCGGTCTCGGTTACGGTCCAGGCTACATCATAAAGGTATATCTCCGTCAAGATGTAAACCGGTCCAACGTTGCTTCCGACATTATTCTGGAACGTCTTCTCGCTCTGGTAGGTTGCCCCAACATCAGTCTCCACTCCGGTCATTAGGTACGCTGTGTAAACGACCTCGTTGAAGACGTTGTTCTCAATCACTAATGAGTCCACGCCTCCCATGATCGGGTAGTCTACCAGCGCAATCGCCAGCGTGCCTATCCAATCGAATTCGTTGTTAGTGACGAGAGCGTTCATCGTGCTAGACATGGCCCACACTCCCAATGCAGATTCATAGGGCGCGGAGCCGTAGATGTTCGAGAATGTCGACGTCTGCACGCTGACCGATGCCCAACCATTGAGCGCGACCAGTGTTACACCGCCAGACATGTAGTGGCTGAACGATGAGCTGCCAATCGACGCGGTCAGGTTCTCTCCGGCAACGGCGGAGATAGCTGCTCCGTTGGACATCATTGCCATGCTGAAGGAGACACTCTGGAAGTCCATGTCAAGGGCGCTCGAACCGAGTGCATACAAGTTCCAATTCGGTCCATTATACATGTTGATACCGAAGTCATAGGTGCTTATGCTGGTGGATTCCATCATCGCATAGCGGAACTCGACATTACCGTTTTCATAGAGAATGACCTCGAACACGTTCTTCAATTGCGATTGTGCATCCCATACGTACCACTGGAATATGACCGCGTTCAATTCGCCGTCATACTTGTAGCCCATTCCGTGGAAGTAACCGTCCATTGCTGGGTCATAGGCGCTCCAGATGTTCTGTGCAGGAGCAATCAGGTTCGGACTTTCCGAGCCGAAGGAATAGACTTCATTTTCAGGGTTCTCGCTGGGCAATCCGTCCGTACCGAACGCTAGCCAGCCGTTCAAGGACATCAACACTTCGGTGTAAGTTACACCGTTGAAGTAGAAGCCGAACGGCAGGGTAGCTGTCATTCCCTGATCTGTGGTCCAGTTGCCCGCTTCCGGTTGTATGATGATGTACTGTTCCTCGGACACTGTTGGGTAGAACAGTTGTGCGTTCTCGGCAATTTGACCATCGAAGGTGCTGCCCACCACATTCAGTGTGATGTTGACATCCGCGTTCAGGTTCATACCAAGAACTCCCTGCCCAAGGAAGCTGCTGTTGGCCACGTTCGCATTAAGATCGATGGAGGATTCCACCAGTATGCCAGTGGCTCCATACTCGAATGTGGTGTTGTCGACGTTAATGGACACGCTGCCGTTGGAGGTGACCAGATACCAGCCTACCTCAGAGTTGTGGCTCATAACCGTGCCATTTATCGAGCTTACCATTATGTTCGAGTTGTCAGCGTCTGCGAACAATCCATATACATCAGTGTATCCGATCTCCGTGTTATCGAAGAGGACGTTGATGCCCCCGTCGAAGCTGTGGATCTCGATGCCGATTCCCGCGTCGCCAACGAACGAATCAATGAGTCTCAGATCGACCGAGCCCATCGCGTCCAGGTATATCCCTGTACCAACAAATTCGACGATGCTCGGATCCATTTCCATGAGAATCCAGCCGTTGGGCGCCAGTATGCGAATGCCGGTCTCGCAATTCATTACGGTCGTATCAGTGAAGTCCGCTGAGACGTTGCCATCAGTGCTGAGGGCAAGTAAGCCATCGAGCGCTCCATCCACCGTCACATTATCGAAGACCAGGTTAACATCCGCCACACCCTGGGCCACAATGCCGTCTCCGATATTGCTGTTGGTGACCTGCGAGTCGGTCATGGTCAGATCGACCGCGTCAACATCAGAGTAGAGCAGAATTCCGCTTTGCCAGCTGTCGTTGACCATAACGTCGGTTAAAGTCGCCTCGATCATGCCGTTGAAGGATTCAACGTATATGCCATTGACAAAGGCGGTCTCGATATCAACGTTAGACAGGCCAAGGTTCACTGTCCCATTGGATAGGATGAATATGCCATCCCCCGTGGTGTCATCATAGAGCCACATATCCCTGGTGAGGTCTACGGATACATTATTCAAGGTTGCATCGACGTATCCCTCATTGCACTGAAGGTCGATTCCGCTGATGGCTGCTACAAACCACTCTGTGATGGTTACTGAGCCGGAAGTGATATCCACGTTAGTGAAGACCGCTTCTACGTACTCGGTATCAGCGACCAGCTTAACACCATTCAGCCAGCCAATTGTCACGTTTGTAAACGTGACATCGATGTGCTCTGCTGCATAGCCTTCGATCGCCCAGTCAGATATCCAGACACTCGGGAGGAAGTCCAGATTGAATGTCGAATCGCTGACTGCAATCTCAAGCTCGGCGCCAGAGTTCATCAATATGCCAGCTTCGGGCGAGTTCGTGATGAGAGCACCTGTCACATCGACGACCATTCCACCATTGTTTGTCGTCAGCTGAACCCCATCATAGCTAGAGTTGATTGCGAGGTCGTTTGCCGTGAAGCTGATGCTGTCATTGGCGAACACGTTGATGCCGTCATAGGCAGGGTTGGAGAATACGCCGATCGTTGGGTCCATTTCGATGGTAAGGCCGGCGATCTCTACACTGGCGTTGTTGCTTTCCGCGCTGACGATAATACCCTGGTTCAGGTTCGTCCCTGATATCAATACGTTTACCAGGCTAAGGTCAGCGAGTCCAGAGGTAGATATCATGGATATGCCACAACTTACGTTTGAAATAGTAACATCCGTTAGGGCGAGTTCGGCCGATTGAGCATCAATATAAACCCCATAGCCATCTCCCCATCCAATGATCGTGGAAGGGTCCATGGTGATCGAGACCGATCCGGTCTCATCGTAGTAGACTCCAATATTGAACCCTTCAATGAGCATGTCGGTGAGGTGAGCGGTGGTAGTCTTGCTGTGCCAGAGATATATTCCATAATCCCCGGTTCCTTCCAAACGGTTCTGAACTGTGACCCCGTTCATGGTGGTGTCGATGTTGCCATTTTCAGCAAGAAGGACTATCCCATCATATGATGTAACGTTGACAATTGTCACATCGTTAATAATCGCATTGACATTGCCATTGAATGACCATATCCCGATGGGCTCCTCGCTAGTATTATTGATAGCGACATTTGTTAAGGAGGTGGAAACGGTCCGATTGCCCCAGGCCTCTATAGCCAAAGCTGCGTTGTCGAAGGTCGCATCACTCATTACGAGATTTACGGACCCGACATCCGATTCCACAAATACTCCATATGTGTCAACATTTGTAATCGTCACCGCGTTGATAGTTACAGTAAGATTCCTACCAATGCCGTTGATCACTATACCGTCATAGACATTGTAGATGACCAACTGATGCAAGGTCACGCTCAGGTCAGGCAATACCGAAGTATCCCTCGTCATTGAGACAGCCGCCCCTGATATATCATTCAGGGTTGTTTTGGCCAGGTTCACTTTGGAATCAATCGACTGCACACCGACTGTTGAGTATTGAATGTGTGCCGTGTCGATGACGGATGTAGTGCCTACACCCGCATTGAAGTAAATCCCGTCCCAATAACCAGCCACCGGCGATGTGGTGTTAGCCGTGAAGTTGATCGGTGCGTTGGCATTTGTTGAAATGGCATTCAGAGTACCGTAAACAGTCAGTCCCGTGCCTGGGTTAAAATATACATTGACGCCATTCGATATGGTCAATGTTTGTCCAGTTGGCACGTTTATGTCTGTGTCGACGTAAACGGTATCTCCCGTGTGCCAGATTCCAGAAACGTCACCTGACACATGTTGAACCGCGGCACTCGCATTGCTGCTGTTAAGTAACAACAACAGCGCAAAAGCGAACACGAGTATTCCGAGATAGAGCATTGCTCTTTTTCCAATAGTGCGGCCTATTGCTAGGCTGCACTCGTTCATATTTGGCGTATCCATAACACTCGCCACCTCTCCAAGAGGTATACTATTTCCCCCGAACTATTTTTAAAGAGTTTATATCGCTATGGCAGTTATCCGTACTTATACCTTGTTCCAGTATGCGAAAAAATTGATTATTGCGAATCGTCGGAAAGCTCGATGCTGGCTATAGATCTTAAAAATCTGCCTCTTAAACAGGGTTAAGATTCGCAGCGGGACTTGTTATCAAATCAAGAAACCGACGTGTCGAACAGGATTATCGAAAAGAAATCGGTAAATGTTTTAGGAGGAGGCGAGATATTCGGCCGTGCATAAGACCACGACGATAGGCATCGGGACCGACGTTCTCGAAGAGAACCGCAAGATCGCCTCAGAGAACTTGCGGAAGCTAAGGTCGAAAGGGATCCGGTCCGTCGATGTCATGGGGTCGATCGGATCGGGCAAGACCGCATTAATCGTGAGGATGGCCGAAATCCTGCGCAAGCGTGGCTTGAAAGTGGCCGCGATCGCAGGCGACGTGAGCGGCGAGGACGACTACAGCATCTTCATGAAGGCGGGTATTCCAGCGCTGAACGTGAACACCGGCAAGGAATGCCATTTGGACGCACACCTGATAGACCACGCCTTGGACGACCTGCCTTCCGAGGGTTACGATTTCCTGTTCATCGAGAATGTCGGCAACCTGGTCTGCCCGGCAGACTTTCCTTTAGGCACAGATCATAGGATGGTCGTGATCTCCCCTACCGAAGGTGACGATATGATCAACAAGCACCCCATGATCTTCCTCGATGCGGAAATAGCTGTCCTTAACAAGATCGACCTCATCCCCTATTTGGACGTCGACGTGGAACGCTTGAAGCGGGATTACCAGCGGGTTCGCAAGCATGGCAAGCTCCACTTGACTTCGGCCAAGACCGGGGAGGGCGTCGAGGCATTGATTCGCTCATTAGGGATCGACGCCTGATCCGGCGACGCTAACTCAAGCATTATTAGCAGCAGATGCGATTGCCAGGATGAGATCATGGCAGACAAGGTCCTGGTGGTTGGTGGAGGGGGACGAGAGCATGCCATCGTCGACGCTTTGGTCCGCGGCGGTGCCGATATCTATGCGGTGATGAAGAACCGGAATCCTGGCATTGCACGCTTGGCGAAGGACCTCCTGCTGATCAAGGAAACGGAGGTCGCCAATGTGGTCCGGTTCGCGCAGGACCGCTCGATCGATCTAGTGGTCATCGGTCCCGAGGCGCCGCTCGAGGCCGGCTTATCGGACGCTTTGAGGAACGAGGGCATCGAGGTTGTGGGGCCGTCGAAGAAGGCGGCACGCATGGAGACCGACAAGGGCTTTGCGCGATCTTTGCTAGCCAAACATGACGTTCCAGGCAACCTGCGTTTTGGGGTCTTCAACAATCTTGTCTCAGCCGTGAAGTTCGCAATTGCGGCCGATTTCCCATTGGCCGTCAAGCCCATCGGGCTGACCGGAGGGAAGGGCGTGAAGGTGGAGGGCGAGCAGCTTGCGGACAAGAAGGAAACGCTCGCTTACGTCAAGGAGATATTCGACCGCTCCATCGGCGGCGTCGGGGTCGTCCTCGAGGAGAAGATCGTCGGCGAGGAGTTCACGCTGCAGGCGTTCGTGGACGGAGCACATGTCATACCGATGCCCCTGGTCCAGGACCACAAGCGCGCCTTCGAAGGCGATCTCGGGCCGAACACCGGGGGGATGGGCTCTTACTCGCTGCAGGACCACCTGCTCCCCTTCGTTCGGAAGGAGGACCTCGCTAAGGCGATGGAGAGCATGAACCGTACGGTCGAAGCGCTCCGTAAGGAGGAATGCGCTTACCAAGGCGTCCTCTACGGGCAGTTCATGCTTACCGCGAACGGTCCGAGGATCATTGAATTCAATGCTCGATTCGGCGACCCCGAGGCGATGAACGTATTGCCTTTGCTAGACTCCAATTTCGTCGAGATCTGCCACGGCATCGCGGACGGCGACCTCTCCAGCTCGAAGGTCAGCTTCGCGAAGCTGGCCACGGTATGCAAGTACGTCGTCCCGGCCGGCTACGGCCTGGAGCCGAAGGCCAACCTCCCGATCGAGGTGGACGAGGAGGCGGTCGCGAAGGCGGGAGCGAAAGTGTTCTACGCCGCGGTGAACGAGGAGCGCGGCCGCATACTGACATCGAGCTCGCGCGCCGTTGGCGTCGTCGGCATCGCGCCAGACTTGGAGAGCGCGGAGGCGAACTGCGAGCGGGCGCTGAAGCATGTCAGAGGCGAGGCGATCTACGTCCGGCACGACATCGGAAGGAAGGAGATAATCGAAAAGAAAGTGGAGCGCATGCGCGCCATCAGGGGATAGTTTTTATTTCACTTTCATCTTGCTCCTAATCATGAAGAACCTGGACGAGATCGCCGGTCGGATACAGGCCCGCTTGGACGAAAAGGACACCGTCCGCGAGATCGCCATCAAATCATCCCGGGCGATAATCCGCCTCTCCGGGAGCGTGGTGCATTCGCTGCACAAGAAGGAGAGGGTGGACGAGGCGATGGAGGAAGCGTTGGACGAGGTCCAGCGCCTGCGCAGCCTGCTGGAGGACCACCCCGACATCTGGAACTCCGGGCTGGTGGAGGATGCCATGCAGGAATTGGCCGAGGCGGCGATAATCGTGGCCATCGCGCATTCCGACGATCTACCGACGCCTGAGGAGCTCGGGGTGCCGATGACGTCGTACCTTCTAGGTCTGGCCGATGCCATCGGCGAGCTGCGGCGCTTCTGCCTGGAGGCGCTCAGGGAGGGGCAGATGGAGCCGGCGATCCGCAACCTAGAGATGATGGAGGAGATGTTCCAGGTGCTCATGCGCTTCGATTACCCGGACGCCCTGGTGTCCATCAGGCGGAAGCAGGACATTGCGCGCTCGCTCCTGGAGAAGACCAGGGGGGAGGTGGCCGTGGCAGTGAACTCGAAGCGGCTGGGGGACAAGCTCACCGCCCTTCACGACAAGCTCTGAGGCTCAGAGCAGCCTCTTGACGCGATCGTCGAGCTCTGACTCGTCCACCAGGCCGACCAAAGTCTCCGCGAGCTCGCCGTCCTTGAAGAAGAGTATCGTCGGTATCGCCATGATCTGGAGCTGCATAACCAGATCGGCATTCTTGTCGCAGTCCATTTTCACGAACGACACTTTCCCCTGGTAGCGGTCCGCGAGGCGCTCGAATATCGGTGCCATAGCTCGACAGGGACCGCACCAATTGGCCCAGCAGTCAACTACCAGCTTGGCGTTCTTTGACTTGATCGACCCGAAGTTCTCCTTGGTGACCTCGACGAGCTTTCCTGACATGGATATCGGTGAATCACCAGATGACCGGGTATAAACCTTTTACTTCTCGGACAGCTGTGAAAAAAGAGCGGGTGCTCGCAAACCGGGGATCTCTATGACGAGGGATTAAGAGTGCGTCACTTCTTACGGCGCTTGGCCGGCCTCTTGTAGACAAGATAGGTAATGAACAGCAGAAGGACGAAAAGGCCGATGAGGACGGCGTCATTGCCCGAGGTGTCCGTGGCCCCCACCCAAATGGTCTGAGTGAAGATCGTTCCACCTGAAGAGAAGCGGACGAACTGGCTGTTCGGGTCCAGCTCCACCCGCACCGAGTGCTCGCCGTTGCTTATCGCCTGCGACGTCCAGTTATACACCACGGTCTTGGTCCCTTGCGAATTCAGGTTTATGGTGGTGTTGTACAGTTGCACGTCATCGACGAAGAAAGTCACCGGCACACCGGTCAGGGTAGCGTTCCCTTGGTTCACCACATTGGCCGAGATCACGATCGGCTTGACCACTTTGATGACGATGCTCTTGGTGACGTTGCTGGTGGCAGTGGAGTTGTATGAGGTCACTTTGACCGAAAGCGTGAGGTCCTCTGCGAAGCTGGAGGCGCTGACGTTGGTCGTGAATCTGCCATTGATTGAAGTGCCCGAGTCGGGCGTGACAAGGGCATTGGTCTTGGAGCTACCGATCACGTCGAAAGTGAAGCTGTAGTTGCCGCCCGTACCCTCGCCGGGGCCGCCGACGGCTATCACTTGATACTGATGCTTCTCGTTGATCGCCACCTGGGTCGGCCCTGTTAGGCTGGCGAACAGAGGCGTGGCCGTCGCTGCCTCTGCCATGACCGGCACGATAACGGTGAGGAGCAGCAGCGACAGGAACAGACAGCTCAGCGCTTTCTTCGTTTCAGCACCCCCTTTTGCAGGCTGACCAGCAAAAGTATGGTGGTCATGGCCAGGACCAGCGCCACCAGGATGATCGTCCCGGTGGAAATGATGGGCGACGTGCTGGACACTTGGTCGCTGGTGACGGTGATGCCGCCTCCGGGCACGGTGAAGTTCGGCAGGTCAGGCGCGAAGGCGAGCACGTCATTGACGCTGCTGCTCGTCTTCGATGCAGCGGTGAGCACGACCTGCAAGGTCGGATCTGGATTCTCCCTGGTCGGGGTGAGGCGCAGCTCGTATGTCGTCTGGCTGCCAGCATTGACGCTGAGCGTGAGGTTCTGCCCGAACGAGCCGCCGGTTGGTCTGACCTCGGCCTGCCATCCCAGCGTCGCCAGTTCATCGGCGTTCAATATGCTGATGAGATAGCTGTCCACGATGTTGCCGGTGTTCTTCACTATCATATTGAAACTGTACGAGGAACCGGTGGTGGTCTGAGGCGTGCTCGAGCTCAGGCTCACTGCGTACCGGGGATTGATGGTAACTTTCAAAGAGACGCTGTCGATCACGGTGGCCGCGTTGCTGGACGTGGCCTTGATCGTTACCGTTGTATCGGTGGTCTTGGCCGTGCTCGGGGTGGTGATGGTCACCAGCACCAATTGCGCGTTATTGGACGCGCCGAAGTCGACGGTCACGCTCGACTGCGAGAACTTGACCGTCCATCCAGTGGGCACCGAGGTGGTGGTCAACTTGTAGGTGTCGATGACGTTCCCCTTGTTCTCGACGCGCACGTTGTACGACACCGTTTCCCCGGCGTCCACGGTGCGCTTCTCGGTGCTGTCCCAACTGATGTCCACCAAATTGCTCTTCTGCTGCTGCAGGTCGATGACCTTTGAGATCGGGGCGGTCAGGTTGAGCGTGAACTCGCTGAGGTACTGCACCGCCACACCCCTCTCCGTTCCGGTGGCCGTGGCCTTCACATCATAATCGCCAGCCGGAAGGTAGACCTCGAAGTTGCCATCGGCGCCAGAGGTTATCGTCTTGTAATATTGCGACGATATCTCCACCAGTACCGAACCGGGCGTCCCCGCCAAAAGGGTCAGCCCGTTGAACCGTAGGCCTGGCAATAGCGTGACGTTCAGATAGCTGGGCAGATAAGGCTGCACGGTGATGACACCCAAATAGGCCCCGGTGCCGCCGATCTCGCGAGCATAAACGTAGTAATCGCCCGGCGCGATCGCCGTGCTGTAGCCTGAGGGCGTGGCCGACACCATGGTCGACATCGCGCTCTGGGATTTGGAGACGAACTCCAGTGAAGCGCTTACCGGCGAGCTGTCGAACAAGACCGTCCCGCTCAAGGTGGCGTTGTCGAAGCTGCGGACGCTGGCGATCCTTATCGCCTTGTTGGCGCTGATGTCGAAGGTGCTGGACCCGGTGTAGGTCAAATAGCGCTGCTTGGTCTCGTTCAGCTCCTTGGTGCGCAGGTCCACGCTAGCAGTGTAATTGCCTTCTGGAACGTAAGTGGAGAAGCTCCCCGCAGTGGAGGTGGTGAGGTTCACCGCTCCACCGGTGCTCTTCTCTATCGAGACCGGGGAAGCATAGCGGAGCGAAGATCCTTGGAAGTTGACCCCGCCCGAGATCAGATACGCCTGCTCGGTGACGATGGTCACGCTGGTCGCCCCTGGCCCGATGGTCTGCGAGAATAGGTCCGCATACCTGCTTCCGAGGCGCTCCACGAACGCGTACACGCTATAATCGCCTTCCATCAGGTAGATGCTGAAGCTCGTGGTGGCGCTGACCTGCTTCTTCTCCGGCCCAGTGAACGTCACCGAGGTCTGAGTGCTGCGGTCCGGGCTGATCATGCCGGTGACCAGCACGCGCTTCGTTGCTGCGATGTTCAGCGTGATAGGCTCGCCGTTAATCTTGACCGTCAACCGTTCGGAGAACTGGTATCTCGTGTCGTTCGAACCGAAGGTCAGGTTCTCGTTGACGACGACGTCGTAAAGGCCCGGGTGCAGCTGCACCGAGTAGTAACCGTCCGTGCCCGTGACGACGCTGGCATCTATCGCGGCCTTTCCTGCGGATTGGAAGGACGCCGTGACGCCCGAAAGCGGCGCGCCCAGATAGGTCAATACGCCCTCTACGGTCCGGTTGAAAGCGAAAAGCTCAATGTTCTGCGTCAAGTATGTTCCCAGTGGCGCATAGGTGTTCGAGTACGATTCGAACCCAGGCTCGTTCACGTTGAGCGTGTAAGTCCGACTGGCGATGAGCGGGATGCTGTAGCTTCCATCGCTGCTGGTGGTAACGGAAGCCGCCCGTCCGTCTATGTCGCTGACGATGACGGTGACGCCGGAACGTCCTTCCGAAGCATCTTGGACGTTATCTGCATCGGCATCGTACCATACCTTGCCAGATATGGCCACTCCCTGCACGAACGACAGCTCGGTCGAAACCGGCTGGGAGACGAATAAATCGGTCCAGACTACCTTCGATCCCGATTGCGCGTTGATGAAGTAGTTATCCACCGGCAACATCACCTTGAAGTTGCCGGACGAATTGGTTATCGCGTAGACGCTGGCGCCGGTCGTCCGTGAGGTCACGCTCACCTTCAGACCGCTGACCGAGCTGGCACCGCTCAGGTGGCCAGACAGATAGTACGCCGCCCCAAGAACGGGATTGTAGGATATCTCGCCGGCCGTGCCGGTCAACCTTTGCAGGGATGTGTACTGCTGGTCGTTTATGATCGCTATGAATTGGATGTCGTAGATCCCGACCGGTATGGTCAGGGCGAAGTTCCCGCTGGCATCGGCGTTTGACAAATAGACCGTTGTCCCAGAAGCTAGGGTGATGGTCGCATATTGCGCTGCCAGACCGCTAAAGGTCACGGCTTTACCGCTGACGGTCATCGCATCCTGCAGGCTTATCGACTTGACTATCTTCTCTCCGGCCGTGAGGTCGTATCTCTGCTCTCCAAGGGTGATCCCTTCCGTTCCCGATTGAAGCGTATAATTGCCGGAGAGCAGCTTGCCGAAGCTGAAGAAGCCGCTCGAGTTCGTTAGAACGGTCCATGAGCTCCCATTGGTGAGATCGTTGATTATAACCGGGAAGTTGGCCGCCGCGGTCCCACTGGCCAATGTCAAAGTCCCGTTGATCGAGCCCGGTTTGACGGCTATGTTCTGGGTCACGGCACTAGTGGACGATATCGTAATTTTACTCACGGTCGTCTGGTGGCCGTCCACGATCGCGTAGAGGTCCGCGCCCATCGGTGGAAGGCCTTTCAACCCGAACCCACTTGCGGTGCTGTAGTTCTCGGCATAAAAGCCGGTCGTCGTGTTCTCCACTATCACCTTTGCACCAACGATCTTTTCGTCGTTGATGGCGGAGTAAGAGCCGCTGGCGTCCAGATCCCAGAACAGCTGACCGGATACGTCTGTTCCGGTCAGGGTCACGTCCCCATTGAAGTAATAGTCGGGAAGACCTGAGTTGTCAGCGTCATCCACGTTCCTCATTGCCTGGTCATAGGTAATGTCGAAGGTGAGGGTCTTGAGCACATTACTGGCGATCTGGGTGCGCTTGTCGAGGGTCCCGGTCGAGAGTACTACGCTAACTTTGCCAAATGGCGCGACCACGCTGTAATGCCCGTTGGCGTCCGTCTTGACCGTCTGATGCGGGACGCCATAATCATCCACGACTGTGACATAGACATCGGGATAGGCATGACCGCTCGTCGAGGCCACATTCCCTTGGATAATTGCGCCATCGTAGTATTGGAGGAAGACTATTCCTTGGGCTAGGCCGGAGACTGAGAGGTCAACTATTCCCTCTGCGAGGCCGGCGTCGATCTTGGCCTTAAGGGAGACTGCCTCTTCGTAGCTGACGGCTTGCCATGCAGCTGTGTGATTTTTGTAATCAGTGAATGGGTTGTAGTAGGCGGTCTTGTAGACCACCCTGAAGTGGGACATGTTCCAGCCCTGTAGGGGCGCCATACTGGACAATGACCCAGAGAACCCTGGTATGCCTTGCGAGGTCTGCCCGACATCGGATGGCCCGAAGCCCATGAAGGCCCGGTAGAGCATCGTTTCATAGAATGCCTGCTGGTAGATTATCACATAGTTGGTGATCTTCATTGTCTTGGTGACGTTCACGATGTCGACTAGCTGATTGTCCGAGGTCAACGCCTTGATCTGGAAGAAGTCGATCGGGGCGTTCGTTTTTGAATCGATGCGGTGGTCGGAAAGTTTCGCTGGGGCATAGAATATATTATTGCTCGTAGCTGAGAACGGGAACAGTCTTGAATCAATGGCGAAATAGCCGATATCGTTGCCGGTCAGGCTCCTGACTTCATGGTAGAGGCTTACCAGGTCATCGTAGCCAATCTTTGCCAGTTCAACGCGGGTGATGACATATTTGGCGTTCGCCGCCGACATCACACTATCGAAATAGCCGTAGATCTCGGGATGGGCTTGGATCGTGGAAATATAGTTGGCCGGCTTGGTCATCATGTCGTAGAATTTCGGGTAGTCCACGCCCCACTCGATCATGGCATTCGCGATATCTGACCCAGGAGCGATCTTCTGGCCTTCCACCGATCTGACAATCAGCATGGCGATGGCTTCGGTCTCATTCTGACAAGTGATATAGCTACCTGCGAAATTGTAGCCGTCTTGGAAATTATCGGCCACGGTGGGATGACCTCCGGCCTGTATGGCCTCGAAACCGTAGTCCCACCATGAAAGGAAGGCGGGTCGGTCGATTGCCGGCGTGATATTTCGATCCCGTTCATTGAACCATGACCATGCGGCCGGGAAGTAGCTATTCGGGAGCGGTAGCGAATATGAGAATGCCCCGAAGTACCAGTCAGTGCCATTCACGACATCGTAGCTTGAAGGCCGGAGGAAGTCCGGCATGGCATTGTAGACCTGTAGGTCGTAATCTTTCTTGTAATTCGCCGGAATGCCAGCATCCACAGCGGTCCACACATTTGGCAAGATTATCAGGAAGCCGAGGAACAGCGCTCCAGCGACATGCCTTACTTTGAACGCTTTTCTCATCCAGCTAAGGGGATTACTGAAAATCTTTATTCCGGCGAACCCTTTCGGCATATCCTCGAATTTGATCAGGTCGACCACAAGGACCAATATCCAACCGGCCGAGATGGCGAACACTGGTGCGGCATTGAATACGAACCTGCCTGCGGATGTGGCCAGATAGATGGCTGCACCAATCCAAACGGTCACGAATATTAAGTAAGGGGAGGTGTTCTTTGGAATTTTGATTATAGCCCAAACCAGGCCGACAATCGCGAACCAGAAGGTTACAACACCGAAGGACATCGCCAGGTCCGAGAACGATGGCGATTGCGCTTCAGAGATGGTTGAATACAGCTTGCTCTTGACCAGATATCCTTGGCCAGTTAAGATGGCCTCGAAGATATTCGGTGCGAAGACCGCCAGACCAGCCATCGCCACGACGGCAATTATTGCGAATACGGGTATTACCAAGGGCCAAGGATAATCACGAGTGACAGTGAAGAAACCCCCCACTATCAAAGCTGCGAAGAATAGCATTAATGGAACGTCGAACCAGGTGTACCAGAAATTCAATTGTATGTAAAGAGGCGCGGCCAAGATCATGGCAAAGCCAAGCATCAGGGCGACGGAGATTACTGCGCCCATGGAATCTATGTTCTTGAAACGATTAATAAAGATCTGGATGAGCAAATATGCCAATACGATTATCAGAATATAGACGTAGCCGGTCCAGATGAAGGCGATTGCGGCAACGCATACACCGCCGAGCATAGCATAGATGGCCGAGGATTGGTTTGAACGGAAATAGAGAACCAGACCATCCTTAATCGACTTTGGGCTCTTCCAGCTCGTGACCCATTTGTCACCCTTGATGTATTTCAACGATTCGAGGAGGAAATAGAAGCCGAAGACCACTAAGAAAAGGATCATGGCATCGTGGTCTGCATCGGAGAATATGCTACGCTCGATATGCGCTGGCATAATGGCAATTAGGAAAGCTGCCGCCAATCCTGCCTTATTACCGAAGGCCGATCGCCCAATCATGAATACCGGGATGACCGTCAATGCCCCCCATATTGCCGTGGATAGCACTAGCGAGAGCCCAGTTCCGTCGGCCACCGGCGCACCAGTAATCGACGACCACATCATTCCAGTAACCGCGACCGACCAGTCGTAGAGCGGTGGTCTAGCATCTCTGTACGACACCGGATAATTGAGCATCGGGTCTGCCATCAGGTGATGACCCGTAGACGTGACATAGTCGATTACCCTCTGATGATAATAAGAGTCAGAGCCGCCGGAAACGAGATATCCGTTGTCTACCGAGGGACCGTAAACGAAATAGCTTCGGACGAAGAAGGCAACCAAGACCAAAAGCGCCAAGATGGCCACTGTTTGCCAATTCTTGCCCAGCCAAGACTGGTTCATGTTGGAGCGGAAAGCTCTGACAAAACCAGGGCGGGTCTTTACGGTGGGGTCCCCTGTCCCACCCTCACTAGGTGACATCAATTATCTCCCAAGGAATGTGAGCATCTGATTACAGACCCACTATAAAAATGTTCTTCGAGTCAAGCATAATTTTTTAATTATCTGGCTTGCTACTCCTTTTCTTCCTTTTTCCATTATTTTTTCAATACCGAACGCACCTCTTCGGAAATCTCCCTCGCGGCCTTCGCCGGGTCCGGAGAGGCATAGATCGACCTGCCCACGATAACATAATCCGCTCCGGCTCGGATGGCATCCGCGGCGCTTCCGCCCTGCGCTCCGACGCCAGGTGCAAGGATCGATAGCCGCCCGACGATCTTCCGAATCTCGCTGATGCGTCCCGGACGCGTTGCCGGGGCGATCACCCCGGACGCTTTCGCCTCCACTGCCATTCGGGCGATGCGGTCCGCCACCGGTGCGGTGAACTCCTGACCACCTGGATGGCTCATCTCCGTCACCACGAACACCGCTGCATCGGCCGCCGCGTCCACCACTGCCTTGACCGAGTCCATTCCGGGGAATCCGTGGACTATCACTCCGGCCGCCCCTCTCCCGATCGCCTGCTCGGTTATCAGCCGATTGGTATTGGGGATGTCAGCCAGCTTGAAATCGCAGATGACCGGGAGCAGCTCTGCTAGCTCTGTTATCATCGCCGGTCCGGCGGACAGTACCAAAGGCCAATTGATCTTTATGGCATCGACGTGAGCAGCGACCGCTCTCGCCACCGACCGAGCCTTGACTGGGTCAATCTCGTCCAACGCCAATATGACACCGTGCTGCCTCCTCATCGTTCGGTGTAGCATTCCCCCACATAAAAAAATTGCCTCATGCACGATGCATTAATACTCTGACCGCTCTCGCTTGCATTCGATGCGCATCAAGGAAATGCAGGCTGGGTCGAAGTATACCAGTTGCCTGCCAAAAGGGTGCCGATCATGCCGGCAAGGGGCGAAATTGGTGCTCCTGGTGACGGGCAAGTGCGACATCGGCTGCTTCTATTGCCCCCTTTCCTCGGAAAAGCGAGGGAGGGCGGTGGTCTTCGCGGACGAGGTACCGGTCCACGGGGACGAGGACATCCTCAAGGAGGCGAGATCGATCGGCGCCAAAGGGACCGGGATCACCGGCGGCGACCCTTTGAAGGTGCTCGACCAGGTGCTAGGCCACATCCGCCTCCTGAAGGAAAGCTTCGGAGCAGACCATCACGTCCATTTATACACCTCGACCGTCGACCGCGAGGCATTCCTCAAGCTCCAGGAAGCGGGGCTGGACGAGCTCCGCATCCACCCCCGTTTCGAGCTGTGGTCCGACCCGGAGAGGATCGGCCTCGAGGAGGCTTTGAAAGGCCTGCGGATGGACCTGGGCATCGAGATCCCGGCCATCCCAGGGATGGAAGGGGCGATCGAGGCGATGATACGCCATGCCGACCGGATCGGCCTCGGCTTCGTCAACCTGAACGAGCTAGAATTCTCGGAAACGAACTCCCGAGCGCTGCGAAATAGAGGCATCGACACCGGGGATGGCTCGTCCTCCTCCGCTGTCGGAAGCGAGGAACTCGCCCTCCGCATGATGCGTCTAGATGTCAGGATCCCGATACACTACTGCTCTTCGGCATTCAAAGATTCGGTGCAGCTGCGCAACCGCATGAAGAGGAGGGCGAGGCGCACCTCTCGACCGAGCGACCTGATTACCTCAGAAGGGACGATCCTCAAGGGTGTGGTCGAAGGGGCGGACGCGAAGAAGGCCATGGACCATCTCCGTACGCATTTCGATGTGCCAAAAAGATTGATGCACTTCGATCGGGAGAAGGAAAGGCTCGAGGTGGCCCCTTGGGTCCTCCAGGAGCTTTCTGGGCGTCTCCCGTTCGATTCGTTCATCGTCGAGGAGTACCCCACCGCCGACCGATTGGAGGTGGAGAAGGAAATGCTCCCAAGGAAAAAGAAGAAAGGGAAATGAGGCCAGGTCCTAGGCCACGATTATGCTCTGGACGTTGTGGTGCCTGGCGACCAGGTCCCTCGCGATCTTCAGATTGCGGCCGTTCTTGCCTATCGCCCGACCTTTCACCTGCGGATCGACCGTCACCGTCGCATGTATGATGTTGCCGCGGTTCTCTAGCGAGACGGACTGCACCCCGTAGTTGTAGAAGACGTTCTTTATGAACTGCTCTGCGTCATCGGAATACTCCACCACCTGGATGTTCTTGCCGGTGGTGTTCTTGAGCCGGATGACGTTCTCCCCGGCTTTACCCACCGCCTTGTTGGCCGAGCCGGGGTCTACCACAAAGACCAGCTTGTCCTCCGTTTCCATGCAGTCGCGCACATGCGTGTTCGTCATGTTCTCGAACAGGCGGATGTAGCGCAACGTGTCTTCGGTTAGAGTGACTTCCGGCATGAGCATCACAACGAAAGGATATTGGAGGTGCCCTTGTCGATTATGGCGATGGCCGACACCGAGAATGGTTTCCCTGCTATGGCACCTAGCTCCATGTTCGTCCCCTCGAACCGATGGATGGGGACGGCGTTCGTGGTCTTGAGGAATTCGCTGGGGCAGTTGGAGGAGATTACCACCATCTTCGCCGCTCCGCTCTTGACCGCTTTCTCTGCCTGCGCGATGCCGAACTCCACTTTACCGGTGGAGATCGCTGTTTTCAGGGCTCTTCCAATATCAGCCATTTGTCTGTCCCCTCTTAACTGGTTTATATTCTAAGTTGACCGCTCCGGTGCCGAGCGTAACCGGTTGCCCAACTATAATGTTTTCTGCAACGCCGTCTAGGTGGTCCTCTTCGCCCGTCAACGCGGCATGCAACAGGTGCACAGCGGTGATCTCGAATGCCGCCCTGGCCAGGACGCTCGACTTCCTGCCAGAGATGCCGTGACGACCGATGGCCTTCACGTCGCCATCGTTGGTCATCAGGTCCGCGACCAGCATGATATGCCTGATGTCTACGTTCAATCCTTGCTCGTCCAACGTCCTGAACGCCTCTTCCATTATGGCGTTGCGGGCCGCCTCGACGCCCAGGACCTCGTATATCTCCTGGACGGCGTTCGTCGTCGTCCTGGTCTTGTCCACGCCCTTCATCTCTAGGACGCGGCCGAGATTGCTGCCTTCCGTATAGATGACGTACTCGTCGCCGACCTTCCTCAGGATTGCTCTCTTAATATTGTCCAACCCCCTGATTTTGCGGTCGCGCACGTCGTCGATGATGTTCTGCAGCTTCTTGAACGAAGGCACGTCGGAGGAGATGACGATGTTGGCACCGGCCATCTCCACCAGCCCCTTGAGGCCGCGGGTCTTCGCCAGCTCCTTGAATATCTGCTCGACCTCGATGCCCTTCTGCTCCAGCTTCCTGAGATCAGGGTGCACAATGACCTTCATGTTGACTATATCCGTCTCGATGTTGGCGATGTCGATCAGCGAGGTCATTTCGATCTCCGACGCCAAGCGCTTTACCTCTTCCTGGTTGGCGCGGATGTCCTGGGCCACGTAGACGCTCATCATCGGGGTGGACGGGACTCTTCGGGCGTCGACGATCTCGATGAGACGCGGCAGGCCGAGAGTGACGTTGATTTCCGCCACACCGGCGTAGTGGAAGGTACGCATGGTCATCTGGGTACCGGGCTCGCCGATGCTCTGCGCGGCCAGGATGCCGGCGCTCTCATTGGCGTCCATCTGGTGCTCCAGATAGCGCTCGTAGGAGCGCTTCACGATCTTCTTTACGCTTTCGTTGGGGACGTCCAGGCCCTCGATGCGGTTGGCGATCGACTCCAGCACGCTCCGGGGAATGTCCAGCCCCAGCTCCTCCGAGTACTTGCGCATCTTCTGCTCCAACTTGGATGTTACTCGGACCTTGTTCGGCATCTCGAACTCGAAATGCTCGCGCGGAGCGGCCTCCTCTTCCTTGCCGCGCTTGCCGCCCTTCTTGGCCGGGGCCTTCTTGGATTTGAGCGCTGACTTCTTGATGAGCATGCCGATCTCCTTGTCCTTCAGGCCCAGCTCCTTGAGCTTGGCCTCTCCCGCCTCCGTGACCTGGGCGATGGTGGCATAATCGACGAGGAGCTTGGCGATCGACTCGTCGCTGAGGCCGCGGTTGCGCAGCGCCTTTTCTGTGTCTTTCTTAGCCATCACTCCTCACCTCCCGCCTCGAACTCGTTATCAGTCTCGAGCTCGTCCTCCTCATCACCCTCGGCCTCCATCAGGTCCTTCTCCACGGTGGCGTACCCGCCGACCTTCTTCTCCTCTATGCGAGAAAGAAGCTCGGCCTCGTCGCCCAGCACCTCGACCAGGATGTCGTCGATGTCGATCGCTTCGCCCTGCACGGATCTGCATGGGTCCACGCCATCGTCACCGTACTTGAACTGGATGACGCTGTCGGCGGTGTTCCGGACCGTTCCGTCCGACTTCAGCTTCAGGTCCTCCAGCGCATTGATCAGACGGCGCTGCATGTAACCTGACCGGGATGTCCTGACGGCGGTATCGACCAGGCCCTCGCGACCACCCATGGAGTGGAAGAAGAACTCCGTCGGGCTGAGACCAGATTTA
>Ga0209777_10002951_pt1 | contig 21618 bp, 15 predicted proteins | sample FrelakmetHBP12HB_FD_187147 | JGI IMG/M metagenome (GOLD analysis project Ga0209777, IMG submission 187147) | Freshwater lake sediment microbial communities from the University of Notre Dame, USA, for methane emissions studies -HBP12 HB (SPAdes)... | ecosystem: Environmental > Aquatic >...
GCGCCACGAAAGTGAGCGTGCCGTCCGCGGCAGCGGCGTAGATGGGCACCGAGGTCACAAGGCTCTCGGGGGCCTGCTGCTGCACGAGCGTGAAGCTCGCGGTGCTGCGGCCTTCGCGCGTCGCAACCTTCAACTCCGCCACCTGATAGCTCGGCACCGAGGTGCCCTGCACCCAGCCCTGCAGGAACCAGTCAAGGCTGCGTTTGTCCTCGTAATAAAACTCGGAAGCCTTTGCGCTGCGGGCGGGAAATTCCGGCAGGTGATCCTCAAGGACCGTCATCAGGTCGCGCGTGGAGGCTGCCTTGTGTTCGTAGCGCAGGCGGAAGTCGCGCAACGCGGCGAGGAAGCGTGCATCGGGGTCGCTACTCTCGCCGGCGGCGACGGCGTCGTCGCGGAAGAACTCGCGCATCATGTGGATGAGCCACGTGCCGCGGCCATAGGCCACGGTGATGTAGCCGACAGGGTAGATAGAGGAGGTCAAGCGAATGCCGTGGGTCACGGGCCCCGCCTCGGCCAGAGAGCCGTGAGCGTTGCGCGCCAGCAGTTGCCTCCGGTACTCATCGAGAACCAGTCGCGCGGACGCCGGGTCAGTGCGCTCGAGACGCATCCAGGCCGAGTAGTTGGCCAGCGCCTCGGAGAGCCACTGGTCGCGGTAGCTGCGCCAGGAGACCAGGTCGCCCCACCACTCGTGCGCTACCTCATGGTCCACCATGAAGTCGGATGAGACGATGCGAGTGAACTCGTCCATGCCGAGCTGCTTCTTCTCCTCCGGGGAGAGGAAGGCGAGGGTGGAGAGGAAGATGAGCCCCGCCCAGCCCTGACTCATGTTTCCGGGAAATTGTGTGAGCGAGAGGTCGCGGAAGGGATAGGGTCCGAACCATTGCTCGTACTGCGCGATGGTCTCCGCCGCGTGCTGCGCCACGTGCAGCGCGCGCTGGCTCGGGTCCGGCTGGCTGACCGCGCCACCGGTCTTAGGCGGAACGAGGCTGGCTTCGACGGATGACGCCGCAAAACTCTCGATCTCAATCTCTCCGGAGCGCGCCTCTTCGCGGTGATATTGGCCGATATTGAAGCCGGCGTAGGGGATCGGACCATCGGAGAGCCATGTGGCGGACAGCTCTCCGTGGTCATTGGTGATCTCGCCGTGATGCCCTGTTGCCGCCAGAGCCCATTCCGCCGGCCAATGGAGCGTTAGCTGGAAGTTCGTCAGCTCTATGCCGCGATTGGGATACCAAGTGCCGCGTTCGCCGACGTAAACCAGCCCCGGCGCTGCCTGCTGCATCACGTTGCCGCCATAGCGGAAGCGCAGCTCCAGATGCTCGCCCGCATGCAACACTCCGGGGAGGATCACGGTGACCAGGTCATTGCCGCGCCGCGCCAGATCGCTGCCGGTCACCGCCTCGTTCTGCAGCCAGGCCAACGGCTCGCCCGCGAGAATTACCTCCTCCACGCGCAGACGTCGCGAGAGCTCGAAGACCAACAATCGCTGGCCGCCGTTGCGCACCTCAAGCTGCAGGGTCACCTGAGCTTCCAGGTGCTCCGGAGGCTGGAGGGTCGCCTGGATGGCCGTCGACTTCACGCTCACCGAGTAGGGTGAGCGCCAGGGGTCTATGACGCGCGGCGGGGCATTGGTTGCTCGTGCGTTACGCGCCGGGAAAGCCATCCAGAGGTCGTAGAAGTTCTGGCCGTTCTGTGTGGTCACGCGCCCGGCCACGATCTGGTCCTCGGCCATTGAGTCGTAAGCCACACTAAACGGGCCAATGCCCGTGATCAGGACGGCGTGGAAAAAGCGGTCCCGGGGGATGCTGCCTGGGGGAAAGTCGCTGGTAAAACTCTGGGTGAGGCGCAGAGCGTCACCTTCAGCCACTTCGCGCGCCAGCGCGTCGTGCTCGGCGACGAAGTTCCCCACCTCCTCCGGCTCGGGCAGGCGCAGGAAGGGCGCCAGCTCTTCGTAGAGGTCCTCGGTGCCGCGCAGGTAGGCGCGGGTGAATGTCTGGTCCAGGATCCCAAGGCCGGTGAACAGCCCGAGGGAGGCGCGCTCACCCAGATTCGGCGGACGAAGCAGCTCCTGGCCGTCCCCCTCGAACAGGCACCCGGTGATGCGGCCATCCACGGCCTGGGTGAACGCCACCAGCCCGTCATTCAGGTAGATGTGAAGGTCTTCGCGCGCCAGCATGGCGTCGCGTATGTGGAAGACCTTTCCCGGATCAAGCCCCACGGAGCGCAGCTCGCGATAGAGCACCACCGCATCGGAGGGTGGCATGGGCGGAGCGGGTTCGGAGCTCGGGCTCTCGGACGGGACCGCCTGGAACAGCGTCTCCATGGTTCCCGCAGGCGCGGCCGAGGCCGGAGCAGAGCCCTGCGCGACCAGCGGCAGGGTGGCCAGACATACGGCCAGCACCGCCAGCGGCATCTTCAACGAATTGCGCCCTGGGGTCGCTCCACGTACCATTGCCCGATAGCATACGGCAATCGGAGGGCATTTGATGTCCGGAAGTTCCCATCAGAGTTGCGCCCGTGACCGCCGCAGAATCGCAGCTGGAAGGATAGGGCATCTGGTGGTTGCCGATGTAGAATAGGAAGAAGCCAAGTTCAGCTTGCATGCGCCTTGGGGGCTTGTCCGGAGACCGATTTCTGCAGTGGGCAGAACGGCCGCACAACCCAGCCGGGCGAGCCAGGACACCCATGAAAAGATCTCTCTTCCTGCTGTTAGCCATCGCCTCTCTCGCGCTCCCTGCGCTCGCGCAGGAGGACACGGTCGTCGAGGAGATCGTGGTGCGCGTGAACAATGCCATCATCACGCGCGCTGATCTCCGCCGCGCTCGCGAGGAGATTGCCCGCGAAGGCCACGACCAGAACCTCCCGGCTTCCGAGGTCGAGCAGAAGCAGAAGGACTGTCTGCGTGACCTGATTGACCAGCGATTGCTCGTGCAGAAGGCCGGCGACCTGGGGATCAGCGCCGACACCGAGCTGGTGAAGCGCCTGGACGAGCTGCGCAAGCAGATGAACCTGGGGTCAATGGAGGAGCTGGAGAGCGAAGCCACCAAGCAGGGCATCTCCTGGGAGGACTTCAAGGAGAACACCAAGAACGGCATCCTGACGCAGAAGGTGATCAGCGAAGAGGTCGGCGCGCACGTGAACATCACGCGCGATGAGGAGATGAAGTTCTATCAGGAACACAAGGCGCAACTGGAGCAGCCGGAGGCCCTTCGCCTCAGCGAGATACTGGTCGCGGCGACGCCGCAGAGAGTGGCCGTGGACCCCAGCACCGGCAAGAGCCTGCCGGCGGCGGCCCCCACTGCCGAGCAGATCGCCGCGGCACGCGCCAAGGCCGATGAACTGCTCGCCAAGCTCAAGGCGGGAGCCAAGTTCGAGGACCTGGCGAAGAGCTCATCCGACGGTACGACCGCGGCTCAGGGTGGCGACCTCGGCTACTTCAAGCGCGGTACGCTCGCCAAGCAACTCGAGGACGCGACCTTCGGCCTGAAGGCCAACGAGATCACCGGAGTGATCGAGACCAGGCAGGGCTTCGTGATCCTGAAGGTCACCGATCACCCGACCGGCGGATTGCCGCCGTTCGAAAAGGTCGAGCCACGGCTGCAGGACGCGATCTACGTCCAGAAGATTGAGCCGGCCCTCCGTGCCTTTCTCACCAAGCTGCGCGAAGACGCCTACCTGGAGATCAAGCCCGGATTCGTGGACACCGGCGCCAGCCCCAACCAGACCAAGCTCGTCTATACCAGTGCAGCGTCACCGACCAATAAGAAGGACAAAGGAAATCTGAAGAAGCACAAGCGCTTCATCTTGTTCTAGCCTGCGCGCAGCGCGTGGCGACGGTTTCCCAAGCGGCCTTCGGGCCGCTTTTCCATTTGCGCGACGCGAACCGGGATGCCCGGGCACGCCTGGGCGCATCAGTCATCTGCCATCAAAGACGACGTAGCCCCGCGGCGCCAGATGCGGGTCGCGCACCTGCTGCGCCACAATCTCTCTGTGTGCCTCAAGGAATGCCTGCTGGCGGTCCCATTCGCTGCGCAGGAGCATCTGACGGATGATGAAACGATGCTCGCGCCGTTCGTCCTCGTCGAAGATGACAACCTCGTTCTTGTGAATCACGAATGTGAGGTCTTCAGCCAGCGGCAGGAACTCGTTGCAGCGCCTGGGGTTCATCACGAAGACGACCTTGCTTGCCACCAGCGTGTACTCGGCGCATTCCAGCTGGGTACCCGGCGGCAGTCCGGACATGGCGGCCATGAAGCCGCGCGGCTGCGCGCAGCTACCCGTGGTCATCTTCACCAGCACCCTAGTCTGCGCGCGGCTTTGGGCGTAAAGAGGCGAAGTTGTCAGCAAGAGCAGGAAGATTGACAGACTCCGCATCGGGTCCCTCCGGGCAAAGTTCTAGATCCAGATCACGGCGCGGCCACGGATGCTTCCGTCTGCGCGCCGCTCTTAATCCCTATCGGCAGCGGGTTGGGGGACATGATTGCGGCCGGTGCCGCGGTCTACCGCCGCGCAAAGCGTGCCGACGGAGAACACGGTAAAGATGAGCCACGAACGGAAGCCTCGGGTCGTCATTTGCCGACGTCCTTCCCCTCGAGGTACGCGGCGATGGCGGCAGCTTCGTCGCCCCAGGGGTTGGCGCGAACGCGCATGTGGCGCACGGCGACGTTGTTGGAGTTGTCAGAGAAGCCGAAGATCAACGGCTCCGCCTGCAGGTTGCGGATCCAGCGCGCGTCCATGCGCTCTTTGTAGAACCCGAACGGCGTGGCGAAACGGCCGAGCACGAGCGTGGTGTTCTTGCCCAGGAAGAGGTCAAGTTGGGCATACTCGAGCGTCTTGGTGACGGGCGTCGGCTGACGAACGCCGTCGGTCCAGGTGGTCTCCGACTCCACTTCAAACTCAGTTTCGAAGAGCGCGTGGCTGCCGAGCGGCACAAGAATGATGGGGGAAACGTTGGGGCGGATGGTCTTATCAGAACCCTCGGAGCTGAACTCGAAGGCTCCGCCGCCGGTGAACACCGGGACCAGCGAGAGTCTCTCGGATTCGGCTCCCGAAGGATTGCTGGCTTGGGATTGGGCCAGGGCCGCGGTCGCCAGACAAACGATGAAACAGAACAGGAGCCAGCGGACGCCTCGAAGTCGGAGTTGCATGTTTTCTCCCTCGGGTGGCGTTCGGTGCGAAGTGCACCCACGATCAGATGCGAACCGTACGGGTGTCTTTTGACGGAGTTGTCACAGCGTTGCAAAAAGACCGAACCATCCGCGGACGCATTGAGTATTCAGCGTGCGACGGCACGAAGCGCCCTGCTTCGTGGACGAATTCGGCAAGTGCTTCGCGCAACCATGCAACCGTGCTGTGCTGCGCGAGTACAACGAGCGCTCTATTCCAGGAGTACGGCAGCGCGCCGCCCATTTCGAGTTACACGGCGCTTCGCGAGAGGGCGGTCGCGATTGTAGACTCATGAAGGCATCCGGGCGATGCCAAGGGAAGAGATGTTCGAGCAATCATCCATCGAGCGCACGGCGGCCAAGGGGTTGGTCTTTAACATCATGCGCTACGCAACGCATGACGGCCCCGGCATCCGCACCACCGTCTTCCTCAAGGGCTGCCCGCTGTGCTGTGTCTGGTGCCACAATCCTGAAAGCCGTTCACCTGAGCCGGAGGTCATGTACTCGGCGGCACGCTGCGCACGGTGTGGCGAATGCGTTGCGCACTGCCCGCACGGCGCGCTGACGTGGAGCGATGGCCCGGCGCGCGATGCGACGAGATGCAAAGTCTGCGGGGATTGCGTGGAAGCCTGTCCTGCCGACGCACGGCAGATCGCGGGACGCGAGATGACCGTCGCCGAGGTCCTTGAAGAGGTTGAAAAGGACCGCGTCTTTTACGAGGAGTCAGGCGGGGGCGCGACCTTCTCCGGCGGGGAACCGCTCTGCCAGCCGGAGTTCCTTGCTGCGGCGCTCGATGCGCTCGGCACCCGCGGCATCCATCGCGCGGTGGACACCTGCGGACATGCCCCGCAGGAGGTTCTGCTCGGCCTGGCGGGTAGCGTGGACCTCTTTCTCTACGACCTCAAGACAGTTGACGATGTGCGGCACCGGCAGATAACCGGCGTGAGCAATGCCTTGATCCTCGACAATCTGGTGGCGCTGGCCGCGCAGCACGCCAACATCATTGTCCGAATTCCCGTGATCGCAGGGTTAAACGATGAAGCGCCGTGTATGGATGCTGTGCGCCGGTATCTTTCGAAGATCGGTCTGGCGCGGGTCGATCTTCTTCCGTACCATGAGTTTGGGATGGACAAATATGCCAGGCTGGGGATCAGGCTTCCCGTGGAGGGGCTCGCGGCACCCAGTCCGGAGTACATGCACGACGTCGCTGATAGATTCGCCAAGCAAGGCTTTTCGGTCCGCATCGGAGGTTGAAAGATGAACGAACGGGTTGCCCGCTTGCGACAGCAGAGCCTGGATGAACATCCGTGGCTCTCGATCGAACGCGCCGCGCTGCTTACCGAGTTCCACCAACAGAGCACCGACGCCTCCGTGCCCGTGCGCCGTGCACTCGCTCTGCAGTTCATCCTCGAGCACAAGACCATCCACATCGGCGATGGCGAGCTCATTGTGGGTGAGCGCGGCCCGGCCCCGAAGGGCACGCCGACCTTCCCGGAGTTGTGTTGCCACACGATGGAGGACCTGGAGATCCTGAATTCACGCGAGAAGATCTCTTACCGCGTGACCGAAGATGCGCGGCGCATCCACTCCGAACTGGTGATGCCCTACTGGCGTGGGCGCTCCATGCGTGATCTTATCTTCCGGGAGATGTCGCAGGAGTGGAAGGACGCCTATGAAGCCGGCATCTTCACCGAATTCATGGAGCAGCGCGCACCGGGCCACACGGTGCTCGGCGATGTTGTCTATCGCAAGGGGCTGCTCGACCTGAAGGCCGAGGTTCAGGCGAGCCTCGACCAACTGGATTACTTCAACGACCCTGAGGCTTACCAGAAGGAGCAGGAGCTCAAGGCGATGGCGATCGCCGCCGATGCCGTCATCTGTTTCGCGGAGCGCCATGCGGAAGAGGCCGAGCGTTTGACCGCTACCGAACACCATGTGGCGCGCAAGTCCGAGCTGGAGATGATTGCAGCGGTCTGCCGCCATGTCCCGGCGCACGCGCCCCGCACCTTCTGGGAGGCCCTCCAGATGTACTGGTTCGTGCATCTGGGAGTGGTGACGGAGCTCAACACCTGGGACTCGTTCAATCCCGGCCGCCTCGACCAGCACCTTGCCGTGTTCTACGAGGCCGGCCTGGCGGACGGCTCCCTGACGCGCGAGCGGGCGCGCGAGCTGCTGCAGTGCTTCTGGGTGAAGTTCAACAATCAGCCGGCACCGCCCAAGGTTGGAGTGACCGCCGCCGAAAGCGGCACCTACACCGACTTCGCCAACATCAACACCGGCGGGCTGAAGGCCGATGGCTCCGATGGCGTGAACGAGGTGACGTTCCTCATCCTTGACGTGATTGACGAGATGCGGCTGCTGCAGCCGTCGTCGAATCTGCAGCTGAGCAAGAAGAGCCCGGAGCGGTTCCTGCAGCGCGGGTTGGAGATCGTCCGCAAAGGCTGGGGCCAACCGTCAATCTTCAACGCTGACGTTGTGGTGGAAGAGATGCTGCGCCAGGGCAAGAGCATCGAGGACGCGCGCTGCGGTGGTACATCGGGATGTGTGGAAACCGGCGCTTTCGGCAAAGAAGCCTACATCCTCACTGGCTACTTCAATCTGCCCAAGGTCTTTGAGATCACGCTGAACAACGGCCGGGACCCGCGCACGAAAAAGAAGATAGGGATCGAGACGGGGAACCCGCGCGCATTCGCCAACTACGATGAGCTGTTCGAGGCATTTCGCAGGCAACTTCATCACTTCGTGGACGTGAAGGTCCGCGGCAATAACATCATCGAGCGTCTCTACGCCAACCACATGCCAGCGCCTTTCCTCTCGCTGCTGATTGATGACTGCATCGCCAAAGGTGAGGACTACAACGACGGCGGGCCGCGTTACAACAGCACGTACATCATGGGCGTCGGCTTGGGTACGTGTACCGATTGCCTCGCCTCAATCAAGCACCACGTTTTCGAAAAGAAGACGATGCCGATGAGCGAGCTGCTGGAAGCACTCTCTACGGACTTCGAGGGTCGGGAGAAGCTTCGCCTGCGGCTGTGGAACAAGACGCCCAAGTACGGCAACGACGACAAGTATGCCGACGGCATCCTCCGGTCTGTCTTCGATGTCTTCTTCGACGAGATCAACGGCCGCCCCAACACCAAGAATGGATGCTGCCGCGTGAACTACCTCTCGACGACATGCCACATCTATTTCGGTTCCGTCACCGGCGCCACGCCCGATGGCCGCCATGCATGGCTGCCGGTCTCAGACGGGATCTCCCCATCTCAGGGAGCAGATCAGTTCGGCCCGACTGCGGTCATCCGCTCGGCTGCCCGCATGGACCACGCCCGCACCGGCGGGACTCTTCTCAACCAGAAGTTCACGCCCAGTCTGGTCGAGGGCGAGAATGGACTCAAGAACCTGGCGCATCTCGTCCGCTCCTACTTCAAGATGAACGGCCATCACATCCAGTTCAACGTCGTCACTGCGGAGACGCTGCGCGCGGCGCAGGAGAGGCCGGAGCAATACCGGGACCTCATCGTCCGCGTGGCGGGATACAGCGACTACTTCTGCGACCTGACGAAGGGGCTGCAGGATGAGATCATCGCCCGCACCGAGCAGAAGGCGTTCGCAGGAGAGATGAGTGCCTCCGCGACGCGTCGCCGCTCAACGTGACCGGCCCGAGATTCTGTACCAGCGAAGAAGCTAGAGGAACTGGAGCATGGCAAGGGCGGTGGGCGTTCTGATCGCCGTTTTGCGGCGTCCAGGGAAGGCTCACCCCTTGCGCTCGGCACGACCGGTTCGAACCTTACCGAGCCGTGGCCTTGGCCGACAGGAACCCGCTTAGATTCTCCCAGAGCAGCTTGGGGAAGGTCTTGTCGAGATTGGCGCGGATCGCGACGTAGCACTCGTCGCAGCCGTTGGTCTTGGTGAACTCTTCCACCATCCTCGCGCGCTCTTCCAGCGAATAGCGCTCGAAGACCATAGAGCACGGTTGCAGCCAGCCATCACTGGTCACCACAAGGAAGCGATGACCCGCCTTGCAGCCGGGGGCCCCGCCCTGTTCGAAGAATCGGCGCATCTCCCGCATCGTCGCAGGGGAGCTCACGATGTAGTTGGTCGAGTCACGCCGCGTCTCCACCTGATCGAACTCACGCCGTAGTAGTTCGAGCTGTTCCGGCGCTGTGGGCGAATAATCCCGGCAGCCGGTGCGGCGTGCGGAGTAGGAGCTGTACACGAGATTTACTCCCCACTCTTTCGCCTTGTCGGCCAAGTGATTGATCTCGGCGAGATTCACACTCGTAATGCAGCAGTTCAGGACGATATCGTCATGTCCCAGCGCGGCCAGTTGTGGCACCAGCTTCTCTAGGCGCGCGTACAGCCCCGGGAGCTTGCGGAAATCGTCATGCCGGGCATCGGGAAAATCCAGGCTTACATTGAACTGGTCAATGCCCGCTTCGCGCAGCTCCAGGTATTTCTCCTCGGTCATGAGGGACCAGTTGGACATGAAGAGGGTGTAGGGAATGCCCGAATCCTGCTTGATGTTCCGCACGATGTCTACAACGTCTTTCCGCAGCAGCGGTTCTCCGCCGGAGACCTGGACGATGCACGGCCGCAGCGCCTCCATATAGCGGCGGTAATCGGCCGGCTTCAGATTGCGGGAATCGTCGCGGGCGCCACCGTGATCGCAATGCCTGCAGTGACAGGTACAGGAATCCGTCACTTCAAAAGAGACGCAGATGGGGCGGCCGGCTGACCAGTTGCGGGAACCCCGCCCGATGATATGAAGCGAATCAAAGAACGGCACTTTACGCATAGGAACGCGAGCACTCCGGAACGTCTTTATCTTGAGCTATTTGTCTCATGCATTATACCGGCCGTGGTCGGTTTCACAATGCATTCTCACGCCAGCTGTGGTTTTCCCACCCTCAGTGGGGAGCTTTATCCACTCAGTGGAGAACCTCATCCACTCCGAGGGCGATGTCAGCCTTATCGGCGGCTTTAATGACCGCTTCGCCGTCCAGCACGAGGCTGCGACCGGCAATCAGTCCAGGATGTCAAGGGCGGCGTAAAAGTAGACCACGTCACGCTGCGGAAGCGGTGTGATGCGGTCTAGTTTTGCACCGGCGCTTACTGGTGACGATGCTGCGGACGATACCGAGGACCTCGGGAATGACTGCGGTGAGAGCGGGGTTCATCCTGCCGCCCATGGTCAGGCAGTCGGCGATTTCCACCGCCACGATGATGACTGCCTCCGCGACGGGCATACGCAGTTCCCTGGCAAGCGCCACCGATTCGGAAAGGCCGACGTAATGAGGGGAACCTCCGTTTACGACCTTCAATTCTCCTTCACCAAGAACGTATATCGTGCCTACCGGGGCTTTGCCGGTCAGCACGCTGTCCACCACCACTACCACGCGTGCGTTCAGGAGGTAGTCCATCAGATAGAAGCCCGTCTCGGACGTGCTTACGACCTCGGTTCCGGCATCGGCGTAAGGGCGCAAGCGATCTGCCACCGCATAGCCGAAGGAATCATCTGCGAGCAAATCGTTGCCCAAGCAGAGAATCCGCGCATCGCACATTCGAGTTGATGGGCCGGGGGTTGGCGCGCTACTCACGGTGCACACTGCCATCGAAGTCGCGCCGTAGAATCTGAGGCTCCGCCCCGCCGGGACGGTGCACGCGAAGGAGCAGAGGCATGCTTCCAGGCAGGGAGTGCGTGGCGCAGCCGTTGCAGGGATCATAGGCGCGGAAAGCCATCTCCACCTTGTTGAGCACGCCTTCGGGAATGTCGGCGCCGTGGATCAGGGCCTTGGCGGCTTTCTCCACACTCATGGCGATGCGCGCGGCGTTGTTCTGCGTGGCCACGATGAGGTTGGCCTTCTGAACGAGGCCGTTTTCGTCTGTCTGGTAATGATGGATAAGGGTCCCGCGGGGAGCCTCGACGACGCCGACTCCCTCCGAAGGGCGTTCGGTGGGGAGAGTGCGAACGTTGGGGTCGGTCAACTCCGCGTCGCCTGACAACTCCCGCATGCGCTCCGCCGCATAAAGCAGCTCGATGACTCTGGCCCAGTGATTGGCGAGGGTATGGTGAACCGGCTTGCCTCCAAAAGTCGAGACGAACTGTTCGTAGGCCGCATTGGCCAGCGGGGTCGGCATGCCTTCGGTTACGTTGATGCGAGCCAGCGGCGCGACGCTGTAGATTCCGCTCTCGGCGCCGGCGACGAAGCCTCTCCAGCCGATTGGCTTCAAGTAGCAGAACTTCTGGTAGCTCCACGGTTCAACATGCTCGGCGACGATCTCCCGGTACTGTTCCGCGCAAAACTTCTTCCACTCCGTCCCGTCCGGCGTCACCACGCGGAGCGAGCCGTCGTAGAAATTGACGCGATTATGCTCGTCCACCATGCCCATGTAATAGGTGTGGTGGGTATAGGCATCAGACAGGATCAGGTTCAGGTAGTCGCTGTTCTTCAGCACAACATCTTCAAAGAGCTTCAGGGTGAACCCGGCAAACTCCACCGCATCCGCGGCCGTTGCCTGGAACTGTTTCTGCATCTCAGGCGTGATCCTCTTTGCCACCCCGCCGGGCAGTCCGAAGACCGGATGCGCTGCTTTGCCGCCGGTCAGGGCCATAAGCTCCCGCAGCCGGCGCCGCATGGCAATCACCTTCTTGCCGGTTTCAACCCCAACCTTGGCGATCACGCCAAGCACGTTCCGTTCCGCGGCGGGAGCTTCAGGGCCCACCACGAAATCGGGCCCACCGAGAAAATAGAAGTGCAGGGCATGGTCTTCCACCATGAAGGTGCTGTAGATGAGCTCGCGGATCTTCTTCGCCGTAGGCGGCGGCTCCACGTGATACACAGCGTCCAGGGCTTTGGTCGCGGCCATGTGGTGTGCGGTGGGGCACACGCCGCAAATGCGCGAGGTGATCTGGGGCATCTCCTCGACGGGGCGCCCCTGCACGAACTTCTCGAAGCCACGCAGCTCCGGGACCTGGAAGTAGGCCTTTTCCACTTCGCCTGCGTCATCAAGAAAGATCTCAATCTTGCCGTGGCCCTCCAGGCGCGTCACGGGATCAATGGTGATACGCCGGCGGATGGGTCCTGCATCAGCGATTTCCGGCTGCGATGCCGTGGGGAGAGTCTTCTCGATCTGTTTGGGCATAGGATTACCTCACTTGGAAACCGGCACGGCGTGTTCAGCACGCTCGTCCAGACGCTTTCTGCGTAGCAGGGAAGCCGGCAGGCTATAACGGTAGAAAGTCCCGACCGGATCCGGAATGGCGGCCAGGGCACGCTCGATCCCGGCATCCTCTTTGCTCTCCACCAGAGAGGCGAGCGCTGAAAGCGCTTTGGCTCCCTGGTCGCGGACACGACTGGTCGGACCAAAGCAACCAGTGCACGCCATGTTCCCGCTGATGCAGAGAGCCTCGCAGCCGCTTCGAGTGGCCGGGCCGAGGCACAGCAGACCCTGAGCAAGCAGGCATGTCTGCTCATCAATCAGCACATCCTGCGGCCGCTTGAAAGCGGCGAGGGAGAGTTGCTCCGGCTTGGAGTCTTTGCGCGGGCACTCATCACACAGGGCGCGATCCGGCGCGAGAACGCTGCCTTTGGGGGGCAGTGTGCCGCTCAGCAGGACCTGCAGCGCGGCGGCAAGTACCTTCGGCGTGGGTGGACAGCCCGGCACATAGTAATCCACGTCCACCACCTGATCGAGCGTCCGCACGCTCTCGCTGAACCCCGGCAAATCTAGGCTGTGCCCGTCGTCCTTGCAGATGGTCGAGGGAAGAACACCTTCTGGGTTCACGGTGCTGGTGGGGTCGCAATATGCGGCCTCGAGGATCGTCCGGGCGGCAAACTGGTTGGCCAGGCCCGGGATTCCTCCCATGTGGGAGCACGACCCAAAGGCGATGAGCCGCTTCGACTTGGAGCGGAGCAGATGCGCCATCTCTTCCTGCTCGGTGCTGCGGATGGCGCCGTTGAGGAACGTAGCAAAAATGGAACCATCGGGCATCACTTCCACGTCGCGGCGCTTGAAGTCCAGCGCCACAGGCCAGAAGACGATGTCCACGGCGGCCACCACATCCAATATGGCCTCGGCCAGGTCAACCACGGTCTCTTCGCAACCGCCGCACGACGCACACCAATAGAACGCCACCTTGGGCTTATCGGACATTAGACCGTCACCTCCTCGGCGGACATCTCTAGGGCAGCGATGTTCAGGTTGAGCGGTCCGAGCGCGCGCACCTTTTCCACCATGTCGTCAATCACGGCGCGGACCCTGTCACCCTCGGCAGCGGAGATCCACTCCAGACGGAAGCGTTCCTCCTCGATCCCCATGTCCTGGAGAAGGCGCTTCAAGAGGTGGACGCGCCGCAGCGTTTTGTAGTTCCCCTCCTGATAGTGGCAGTCCCCAGGGTGACAACCGCCGATGAGCACTCCATCAGCGCCGTGGGCGAAGGCATCGAGCACGAATTGCGGATCAATGCGGCCGGAGCACATCACGCGGATCACGCGAGTGTTGGGCGCGTACTTCATGCGCGACGTTCCCGCCAGGTCCGCTGCCAGGTATGTGCACCAGTTACAGAAGAAAGCGATGATGCGCGGCTCAAATCTCGAGTTCGCAGATGCAGCCGGGTGTTGGTCAGGCATAGGTCAATACCCCTTCAATCTCCTCGAAGATCTCCTCATCTTCAAAAAAGTTCTGCGTAATCGAGCCTGACGGACAGCCCGCGACACAGGTTCCGCAGCCTTTGCACAGCACCTCGTTGATGGCCGCCTTCTTCTTGTCTACCAGGAATGAAATGGCCCCGTAGGGGCAGAGCGGAACACAACTCTTGCACCCGGAGCACTCTTCCTCGCGGATGGAGGCGGTATATGGCTCCAGCTCCACCACTTGCTTGTCAATCAGGGCCAGCGCCTCGGCCGCCGCCGCCCCCGCCTGTGCCACGGATTCCGGAATGTCCTTGGGCCCCTGGCACGCACCCGCAATGAACACACCCTCGGTGAATGTGCTGACCGGCGCCAGCTTCGGATGCCGCTCCAGGAACCAGCCTTCGGAGGCGCAACTGATGTTGAACAGCCGGCGCACATCTTGGGCGTTGGCCTGGGGCTCCAGGCCAACTGCGAGAATGACCATGTCCACGGGAATCCGGCGCACGAATCCGCCCAGCGTGTCCTCCACGCGGAGCACCAGCTTGCCTTCTTCCGACGGGTGGGCGGCAAAGTCGCTGATCTCGAAGACCAGGCCGCGCACGAAGTGGACTCCTTCATCCAGGAGCCGGTCGTAGAACTCCTCGTATCCCTTGCCCGGCGTGCGCATGTCAAGGTAGAAGTTGAAAACCTCCGCTCCCGTGCGCTCCTTCACCAGGTGGGCGAGCTTCAGGGAGTACATGCAGCAGACTTTGGAGCACCAGCGATTGGTGTTCCGGTCGCGCGAACCCACGCAGTGGATGATGCCCACCGACTTCGGCTTGTTGCCGTCGCGCATCACCACCTCGCCGCCGGTCGGCCCCGAAGCGTTGATCAGGCGTTCCACTTCCAGCGAGGTGTACACGTTGGGGTGCCGGCCATAGCCGTAATCGGTATAGCGCCTGGGGTCGAACGTCTTGAAGCCAGTCGCCAGGATTATCGTCCCAACCTCGATCTCTTCGAAGGTCTCCTGCTGCTTGAAATCAATGGCGTGGCGGTCGCCGCAGGCCTCGATGCAGGTCTTCTTGCACTTGCCAGACTTGAACTCGATGCAAGTCTGAGGGTCAATCACCACCTTCTGAGGGACGGCCTGCGGGAACGGCATATAGACCGGCTTGCGCTTGCTCAAACCGAGATTGAATTCATCCGGAGTCTTGCCTTCCTTGAACACACAGGCGGCAATGCACTCCTGGCACCCGATGCACAAATCATCAATCACATAGCGGGGTTTGTGCTTGACTGTGACCTTGTAGTTGCCGACATAACCTTCAACCTTAACCACCTCGGAGTAGGTCCAGAGCTTGATGCGAGGATGAGAACCCACCGCCGTCATCTTCGGGGTGAGGATGCAGGCGGCACAATCCAGCGTCGGGAAGGTCTTGTCAAACATCGCCATGTGGCCGCCGATCGTGGGTTCGCGTTCGACCAGGAACACCTGCTTGCCGGCCTCGGCGAGAGTCAGTGAAGCATGAATGCCCGCGATTCCGCCGCCGACTACCAATACGCGCGGGTCGATGGGGACCTGTCGTCTCTGCAGCGGTTTGTGCAACGCCACGCGCCGCACGGCCGCCCGAACCAGGTCCTTGGCCTTGGCGGTGGATGCCGCCTTGTCCAAGTGCACCCACGAGACGTGTTCCCGAATATTGACGAACTGGAGGAAGAACGCATTGATTCCAGCCCGCTCAAGGGCACGACGAAAGGTCGGCTCGTGAAGCAGCGGCGAACAGGAGGCGACCACGACGCGATTGAGCTTGTGATCGCTGATGTCCTGTTGGATCAATGTCTGCCCTGGGTCGGAGCACATGTACTTGTATTCGCGCGAGACCACAACATCGCGCAGTCCTGCGGCGTACTCGGCCACGGCCTTTACATCCACTGTGCCCGCAATGTTGGTTCCGCAGTGGCATACATAGATACCGACCCGCACGGCCTCTCGCTTTTCAGCCGCCGGGGAATTGGTCGGTTCAGGCATACGCGATCTCCTTGCTGGCCAGCAGCTGATCCACCGACACCAGGCAGCGCTTGAGTCCGATTTCCTCGGACGAAGCTCCGAGGGCCAGGGCGATCAACTGGGTGAAGAAGAGCACCGGCATGGAGATGGCCGGATGGCCATTGCCCGTCTCTTCCTGGTAGCACTCCAGGTTGAACTGACAGAGTGGGCAAGCGGTGGCAATCACCTCGGCTCCTTCTGCCTGCGCCGCAGCCAGCAGGCGGCGGATGCGGTCCAGCCCGACTTCCGACAAAGCGCCTTTTTGGCTGGCGCCGCAGCACCCAGTCTTCTCCGAGTAGTTGACGACCGTTGCGCCGCAGGCCTCCAGCAACTGGTCCATGGAGGTCGGATTGCGCTGGTCATCAAACGTGGCATAGGGACGCACGATCTGGCAGCCGTAGTAGGCGGCCACCTTCAGACCATGAAGGGGGGTCTTCACTCTTTGTCTGATTGCCTGAATCCCTACGTCATTCAGCAGTATGTCCAGCGGATGCCGCACCTGGCTTCGACCGGTATAGGTGAGCCCGATCTCACCCAGAGCCCGCTCGACCACGCGCCCGACGTTTGGGTACTCGCGTATGTAGTGCTGAGTCTTGTTGAGGACGAGATAACAGGCAGCACAGGGCGCGACAATGTCCTTATGCTCGCGCTCGGCCAGGGCCAGGTTTCGCGCCGCCAGTGCGTAGGAAAGCAAGTCGTCCACGGACACGTAGCTGGTGGCGCCACAGCAGTTCCAATCCTCCAGCTCCTCGAGCTCAACCTCCAGGGCTCGGAAGACAGCCAGCAACGATTCGTCATACGCGCGTCCGGTTCCCTTGAGGGAACAGCCGGGATAGTAGGCGTACTTCATGCCGAAAACTCCTTCCTGGCAGATTCGACCGCATCCAACATTTGAGATATCTCGCGGCGGCGATCAATCCTCTCCCGCCACAGGTTCATGCGGCGGGTCCGGAGCAACCGCAGCCCGAGCTTGCTCATGCCGAACAGCTGCCAAATGCCGGTACGCAGGAGAACGCGCACCATCAGCCAGCTCTCCGTGATGCGGCCTTCCTGCCGCACCATGCGCGAGAACTGCTTCGCCATCACCGGAACGGCGAAACGTCGCGGATAGTATTTCTCCTCGATGGCAAGCCTCTTCAGGGCATACATCATCTCGGTCGTGTTGATCTGTTTGGGGCAGCCGACCGCACAGGCATAGCAGGACGTGCAAAGCCAGATGGACAGGCTGCTCAGGACCTCAGCCTTGAAGCCTTCGCGCGCCAGGTACATAAGCCGCCGCGGCGTGTAGTCCATGTACAGGGATAATGGGCAGGTTCCGCTGCACAGCCCGCACTGCAGGCAGTGACGGAGCTTCTCGCCACCCGCTTTATTTGCGATCCACTGCGCAAACTCGTGGTCGCGCTCCGCCTCGAGCTTGATCTTCCGTTGCAGACTCATAGCAAGACCTCGACGCACCTGGAGGTACGCGTGTGTTGGTCGGTGCTCTGCTTCCGCTCTAGGTGGAAGCCGCAGTGGGGAAGGAAACCAACTTCGCCTTGCCAGTCACACCACGGTCAAGCGCCCAATGGCGATGCGCAAAAGAAACAGTCGTTGGAAAAGGTGTCCGGTGCAGAGTCTCGTATGATGGCGCAACCACCTCTTGCTGCTTTCCAGTAATTGTTCATCTTGCTATCAAATTGCTATCAGAGCGGAACCGCACGACCTATGAAAACCCTCTATGATTCAGACTTCAGCGAGAATCGTCAATGACCGGCATCACACACTGCTTGTGATACCGGCATTTCTCCGCCCAGCCTGAGCCGCCCGCGAGCCAGCCGGCGCAGACAATTGAACCTGAAAACCTCGCTTGGCAAAGAGATCTTTCCGGCTCCCGGAGTCTGTCCGCACTCCTGCGCCCGGTTCCGTGTCTCGTCCCTTACTCCGTTTCCGGCCATCTCCTTTCCATTTCCCGCCAACCTTCGCACTTCACTGTTTCGATGGGGCAAGAAGCTCGGAGCCAGGGGAAGCCCCTCCTTCTGCTTGGGCCGAGAAATGCAGTCTTTTGAGCGATTTCGAAAATCGGTAACCTGTAAATTACTTCTGGGAGGCGGCACAAAATGGGTATATACTGCCGCGCCATACAAGCTCCTACCAGTTTGTATATTGATTTGAACGACTCTCACCGAATCCCGAGGGAGGTACTCTTATGTCGCGCAAGCTCTTTTCCGTAATTGCGCTCGTTGCCCTCATGCTGCTCGCATCAGGGCTCTACGCACAATCCAACGAGGGGCGGATCACCGGCCGGGTCACAGACCAGACCGGCGCGGTGCTGCCCCACGCGAAAGTCACCATCACGAACACCGGCACCGGAGTAAGCAGGGTCCTGGCTACCAGCGGCTCTGGTGACTATGTGGCGCCCAATCTGGAGCCGGGCGCGTACGCAGTGGTCGTGGAAGCAACCGGTTTCACAACCATGGAGCGCAAAGACGTCCGGCTTGAGGTCGCCACCAGCTTGCGGCTGGATTTCAATCTCAAACCGGGCAAGGTCAGCGAAGTGGTCGTGGTGACCGGCGAGCCGCCCCTGGTGGACACGGTCTCCACCACTCTTGGCGGCACCATTACCAACGTCTCCATCAACGAGCTGCCGCTGCAGGGTCGCGACTTCCAGAACCTGCTGGCGCTGCGTCCGGGCGTGCAGCGCATACCGGGCGGTGGATTCCTCAGCGTGACCAGCAACGGCAACCGGCCCAACGAAAACAACTACATGGTGGATGGCACCGACGACAACGACATCTACTACGGCGACACCGTGGTCAACGGCGTGGGCGTGCAGGGCACGCCGGCCACCCACCTGCCGCTGGATGCCATCCAGGAGTTCAGGAGCGAGCAGAACCAGGGCGCGGAGTACGGCTGGAAGCCGGGCGCGGTGGTGAACATCGGTCTCAAATCCGGCACCAACGCTTTCCACGGAACCGCGTACTACTTCCATCGCAACAGCGCTTTTGACGCGCGCAACTTCTTCAACCCCTATCCGGAGACGGCGTCCGCCCTGTTGCTGCACCAGTATGGCGCCTCTGTGGGCGGGCCCATCATCAAGGAGAAGTGGTTCTTCTTCGCCAACTACGAGGGCACACGGGACAAGGTGGGGAACCCCGGCCCCACCAGCAGCCCCGTCACCTCGACTTTGGGAGGCGACACAACCTACAGCCTGGCGGACGCTTGGGCTGACCTGGGTTGCAGTACTCCAGGCAACTGCAACCCCTTGAGCATGCAGATTGCCAATCTCTTTCTGCCAAATCCCGGCAATCCAAGCGCCAGCGATCCTTCGCTGATCAACTTTGATTTCAACAACACCAACCGGGAAAACAACTTCGTGGTGAAGAGCGACTTCCACCCGAACAGCAAGAACGTCATCTCGGGCCGGTACATCTGGGGTATGAGCCATCAGGTGGAGGAAGACACGGTTCCGCTGCGTCCCGAGTGGCTGTCGTTCGCGGATACCAGGGTTGACATTGCCGGAGCGACCTGGACGTCCACTCCCGCCAACAACTGGGTCAACGAGCTGCGTTTCGGATATAACCGCGACTGGCAGTACATCAACTCGCTGGATGGCACCACCGACCCGCTGGCGGCCTACGGCGTCAACACCGGCATCAGCGGCCCCTACTACGGCGGGCTCCCCCGAATTGACATCCAGCCCTTCAATTACATGGGCGGAAACTCCAGTTGGCCGCTCCTCACCACGCCCAACCACACCCTGCAGTTCACCGATAATGCCTCCTGGCTGCACGGCAAGCACAACATCCAGTTCGGCGGCGAGTTCCGCCACGGCGGCACGGACAACTACCGCGCGCAGTACGGGCGTGGCCGCATCCGCTTCCGCACCCACTCAGGTGTTTCCGGGCTGGAGAACTTCCTGCTGGGCAACGTGTACCGGGCCTATGTGCTCACCGGCGACCCGCACCGCGTGGTCACCATGGAGGGCTTCGGCGGCTTCGTCCGCGACGATTGGCGCATCTCCAAGCGCGTCACCATCAACATCGGACTGCGCTACGACTACACCCCTCCGATCAAGGAAGCGCATGATCAGCTAGCCAACTTCATCCCCAGCGTCGGTCTGCTGCAGGTGGGCTTTGGCCTCAGCTCGCCATACAACGCGCAGAAGACCAACTTCTCTCCGCGCGCCGGCTTTGCCTGGGACATCTTCGGGGACGGCAAGACGGTGCTGCGTGCCGGTACTTCGCTCATCTACGAACAGCCCACGATCCGCACCTTTATTGACCGCGCGGGTCTGGGAATGAATCCGACCGGAGCCAGCGGGGTGACGATGGCCGACGGCGTGACGCCGGCCACCGGCAACATCAACACCGTGAGCCGCACCGCAGGGGGCGGTTCAGTCAACTGGACCCTGGCGGGCCCGCTCTTTAACGTTCCGAGCCTGGCGAGCTGCGACAGTTCCTTCAACGGCTCCTGCAACGTCTTCGGTGTTGCCCAGAAGCTGGCGACTCCACGCGTTCTCTCCTGGAACCTGAATCTGCAGCAACAACTGACCAAACATATGTCCCTGCAGGTGGCATATGTCGGCAGCAAGGGCATCAGCCTTTACAGCCACCGCGACATCAACCAGGTGGATCCGAACCTGGACGATGGCAGCGAGATGTACGGGCGTCCGTACACCTACAACTGCCCGCTTGCGCTCGGCGGCAACGACCGCGGTGGTCCGTGCTATCCGTGGATCCAATCCGCGCTCTACATGGAAAACTTCGGCAAGTCCATCTACCACGGTCTGCAGGTTACCCTCACCCAGAAGTCATGGCATGGCTGGGACTTCCTCGCCGGATATACCTGGGCGCACGCCATTGACAATGGCTCCAGCGACCGCGGCGGCTATCCGCAGGACGCCTGGAACATGGCCCAGATGTGGGGCAACAGCGATTACGACATCCGTCATCGCTTCACCTTCTCCACCACCTATAACGTGCCGGACTTTAACGCGCCGGCGCAGCTGCTGAAGGGATGGCAGGTCACCAGCATTGTGACCGCCGAAGGAGGCGAACCTTTCGACCTCTATGACGGCTCCAACGACATCAGCGGAACCTACACCTACGGCTACGAGCACTGGGACTTCCACGGCAATCCGCACGATGTGCACGCCGGCCTCACCTCTATCCCGTACTTCGACTACTCACCCGGTCACACCAACGCACTGTGCGACATGTACGCTGCCTCGGCTACGTCACTGCACGACTTCGGCTGCTACGTGATGGGCAGTGCGGTTATCACGCCGGCGGCCTACTACACCTTCGGCAACATGGGCCGCAACATCTTCCGCGGCCCCATGTTTGTGAACCTTGACCTCTCCGTGACCAAGCGTTGGAAGTTTGGGGAGCGGGTGGCGATGCAGATGCGCGGTGAGTTCTTCAACGTGCTCAATCACCCCAACTTTGACGTCTGGACGATGAACACCGACCTGAGTTCACCGAGCGATGTCGGGACTGTGCGTTTCACGCCTGACGTCGGCATGAGCAACCCGGTCATTGGGAGCGGCGGCTCGCGTCACATTCAGTTGGGCCTGAAGCTCATCTGGTAGTCAACCTCAAAACAAGAGGCCCCGGCGCTGTGCCGGGGCCTTACTTTTCCCGGAGAAGGCTTATTGAGTCGCCTTCTCCAGTTCCGCCGCGGCTGCATCAATCGCCGCGGCTTCGTCCGTGAGGATCCTGCCGATGCGCGGGATCTGCGAGTCAGCAAGCCTCCAGTCCTTCTTATCCATGGCTTCGCGCACCGCCGCGATGGGCTTGGCGGCGAGATCGGA
>Ga0209777_10002952_pt1 | contig 21616 bp, 31 predicted proteins | sample FrelakmetHBP12HB_FD_187147 | JGI IMG/M metagenome (GOLD analysis project Ga0209777, IMG submission 187147) | Freshwater lake sediment microbial communities from the University of Notre Dame, USA, for methane emissions studies -HBP12 HB (SPAdes)... | ecosystem: Environmental > Aquatic >...
ATGAAGGATCGCCTATGTTAAGACACTTCTGAGTACCTGTATCATAGGAGTAACCTGGTAGACAACAATTTTGTGCAACTGCCATTAGCTAAGTCTTTGAATATAATATAATATTGTTGATGGCTGTACATTAGTATGTGGTTGACTACCTCCATTAATTGCAACATTAGCAGGTAAGCCGGGATTAGGGAAATTACCATAAACTGGGAAAGTCACATTAGGGTCTACACCATTTACCAATTTAAGGAATCCGCCTACACTACCACCATGTGCACCACCTGTAGCTACAGTGACATTACCTAAATTAGCCCCATTAATAGGTACATAAGTAGTGTGTCCATGTGCTGGCATTTCTGATACACTCAATATATGGGCAGCTTCACCAACCTGTGAACCTATAGGTAATGTAGTAACATATCCTGTATTACTTGGTGGTTTACCCCCCATTTGCATAGAACCCATTGGTACCTGACCCATCATGTTGATAGTACCATTATTACCATTGCATAATGCCCATCCACACATATCAGTATTGGCTAATCCTAAACCAGTAGCATCGACCTTACCAGTAAGAGGACCTGCATAAGGTATGATACCTCCTATAGGTGTAAAGCCTTGGAAAGATATTTGTAATGATGAACCAGAACTATGTTTGGTTACATTTGTACTACCGGTACATGCAGTAATGGCGTTATATAAAAAGTTACCTATAGTAGTATTGATACCTAAAGTAAAACCTTTTACTGTAGTATTAAGTACGTTAAACGCTGCAAGTAGGTTACAGTACTCATTAAGCAATTCCTGAAAGATAACCGGAAAAGGATCTGCACTGGTAACATTTGACAAACAGCCTGTTACATAAGGTCCATCGTACATTGAGTTAACCTTAGTAGTAAGTGTTTGTACCTGAGTATATAACTTGCACATACAATCAGCATATGCTTGCAATATACAATTAAGGTCAGTACATGTACCACAACAAGTAACTGCATTAGTAAAGCAATCACAACCGGTAAGATCTAAACCAGTTATTTCAATTCCTACACCGGTAGCATAGTCTATTATCTTTTGTAAGATAACAGCATCTACTTCGGCCAAAGTATCTCCTGTACATATTCCCAATGCTGGTATACTTGGCCCAGTATACTTTACTCCTGTATCAGGAGTTAATTGTTGAAAGTAGTTAGAACAACCTGAATTACACCCCTGTCCCATATTAGCAAATTAATTTTTGAACTTTTGACATTATATATAATAAGTACTCATCTTCTAAACAATTACAGCCCATTAGCTTATCAATTATTATTTCTCGATAATCACATAGTCTATCATACAAAGTAAAATCTACTTTATCCTGAAAACCAAACACCTGATTAAGGTACTGTGTACTGGCTAACTTTGCTATTGTTCTATCAATGTCAGCAAGCAACTTATTGTACCCATCATTGTTTAGGTTGTTGTTTGTTAATAATGGATTGATTAAGTACATTTGTTTGATTTTGTTGTGGTTGATTTGTCTTTGCATTACATGCAGGACACTTACCTCTTATCATTTGACATGCTGGCAGTTTAGTGCTACATGTTGATTCTGAACATTTTACTTGTCCACATGCCATATAATTTAATTTAACAGTTACTACATTGTTTCCATTTACTTTGTGGGAATTTACATCCCAACTTACTCAGCATCTTATCTGCTTTACCATAATATTCATAAGATAACCGGTAGTTCCCATTATTACACTCAGCTACTGATCCATCTATATATAACTTTATTCTTCTCAGTTCATCTATTTGCTTGTAATAATTTGCATCATGACAGCTACAGTTCAGATCTACTTGTAAAAATGCATGTTGATAGTTACATTTAATATGGTCGATCTTAATAAACTTTTGATCAATAGATGTTTGTGCTTTACCCTGAGATGCTGTTACAGTGTATACCACTTCATAAATACCGTCTGGCAAAGGAGTACAACCACTATCTGAACAAGTAATACCCAGATCAACACACTTATATATATTTACATTCAAAGGTACGAAAGGTACATTAACTGTAGGGTACCCAGGTGGTGTTATTTGTAAAGAAAGTTGTGTACTTGTTGGTACTGCAGCATAAGTACTTAAGTCACTAATGGCAATACATGAACTATCTCTTAGATCAATAAGAGCAAGTTGTAAAATGGGAAGTTGCTGTACTAACATATTTTATTTTTTAATTGCCCTATTGGTAACCCAACCATAAAAGAACTTCTTATTAGTTGGTTTCTTTTCACATATCTTAATATAGTACTTAACTGTATTCAACTGTTTGTTATCCATATAAAGTATATGTTTAACACTATCTAGTTTCTTCTTGTAAACAGTACAATCAGTAGGTATACTAAGTGCAATATTGCTTGGAGTAGTTTTAGTAGCAGCAGTTACTTTCTCATAGAAGGTAGCTTTCTCAGCAGGTTTCTTCTTGCATATTTTCATGCATAATTTAATACTATTTAATTGAGATTCTGCTATTGCAACTTTCTCCATTGATACCTCAAGCTTTTTCTTGTATGCAATACAGCTATCTACCGGTTGTTTATTAAAATCAAATGTCTGACCGGTAGAAAAGGTAGGGATACTAAGTGCAAATATAAATAATATCTTTTTCATTATGCTGGATTATTTTCATTAAGAATGTTAAGAGTAGTTGAATCCATTTTACCGCTTTCAGGAATATCTAATGATCTTTGACAAAGCACAACTGCCTGTTTGATACCCATATTTACTGCACTATCAAAAAGATCTGCAGCTACTTCCTGGTTAAATATCTCATCACCCATTACCTTATCCCAAAAGTTTGCCTTATAAAAAGCATGACAGTCTGCTTCTAAACCAGGTATCTCTGCATCAGTAAAGATCTTACCGGTCTTTGGTTGACCATTTGCTGCTACCCAGGTAGCCAGTTTAGCCCATCCTGCCCATGTAGGAAAGTTCTTTTTAGTAATACCTCTATAGGTATATCCACCTGCATCTGCAGGATCATTTACAAAACCACCCTCAGCTTTGAGAGTATCTACTATTGCTTCTTTAAAATTTGCCATTATATGTTAGTTTACTTTTTAAAATAATATGTATGTATCATATCTGCTATTATTCCAAGCATTCCTGCTACAAGTCCACCTTCTATAAATGCCCTTGTAGTTTTGTACTTGGTAGCTTTCTCTTCATATTCAAGCTTGTACTTATAGTCCTCAAGTTTCATCTCTGTCGTGGTCTTGTATAGTTCAAACTTACCTTGTACATCTGTCTTTGACATATCTACCCTCAGTCTTTCAAAGTCTAACCGGTAGTTCATAGCCTTGATGGTATCATTCAGACTAGCAACATTCTGGGTCAGCTTGTAGTTCTTATCGGCTATCAAGTTCAGTTCACCTTCAAGATCTCTGTTCTTTATCCATACAGCATGACTATAATCACTCAAGAAAAGATTGGCAGCATTTAAAGTATCTACCAACCTATGGAAACTCTTCATGCTATCCTTGAAGATAGTGAACCTTCTGTTCATGTCCTTTCCTTGCTGTACTGTCATCACCACTACTGTATCATCATCTAGGATCCTGGTCATGGGGTATTGGTTCTGAGTCTTAGGTACCGGTAGGGTAGTAGGTAGCGGAGTTACATTAGGGGTAACTGTAGGACTACTCTGAGCTTGAACCTGAGGTGCTATTATCTGGCTCGTTGACTGGCAGTAGGTTGAAATGCTTATTAACATTAACAACAGTGTCACCAAGTTTTGCTTTAAGTTCATTGTTTTCCTTTTTTAATACTCTTACTTCTGTATGTAAAACTTCTATATTTTTAACTGTCTTTTCTATTTTCGTGGAGACTGTTGAATCAGATTGCTGATTTGCTTTTCCAACTGAAGTAACATTGTTTTTACTTTTAAGAAGAACTGAGTCAAGTTTTTCATATTTATCTTTTATTGAATTTGTAGAAAGACTGCCTGGATGATTACAAGCTATCATTACGATTGTTGAAATATATATTGCTGTCTTTAGTATTTTCATACTATTTAATTTTACCAAGTTGTTGTAATAAAGATATTTTAGATTCAGCAGCAGCTAATGTACTATCAGATACCCTGAGTTGATTTACTACTCTGTCAACCTTATCTTCTAAGATCTTTATCTTTTCACCCTGATTCTCTATCTGTTTAGTATAGTTCATTTTACCATCTACATATAGATAACCAATAGCTATCAATACAATGAACAGAAGACCCTTTACCGGATCCTTACTAAAATCTTTAAAGCTGATAGGCATCATAGAAGGGGCCTTAACTGATACTTGTTTGGTAGCAGCCTTGACCCCTCCTTTAACCCCTGTACCTTTAACTGGTGACATTAAGCTTCTGATTTAGTTTCTGGGTGCTTCTTGGTGAACTTATCTACTGTATCTGCTCCCATGCCTACAACAGTAATTATCATTACTGCATTAACTAATTCTGGCGCCGGTTTAATATCACCATGAGAATAACTATTAAGTAATGTTGTAACACTCAAAAACAAACATCCGATAAGTGCTACTACCGGTTTGATCGATGTTACACCTCTTTCATCTTTGAAGAGGTCTACAAGCCATGCTTTGAAATTCATATTTTAAATTATTTAAAAAAAGGGGGGTAGGGTATTCCCATCCCCCCTCTTTTGGGTTATTTATTTAATTAACTATTACGGTGTTACATTGGTTGTAGTCGTAGTAGTAGTTGTACTTGTACTGTAAGTAGTCGTAGTACTTGGTGTAGCCAGTTCATTATCTGGTGTACCAAATGCAGCATACAGAATTGATTCTATAGTTGATTGAGCACCTGCACCATTTGGTACAGCTATACAAGTCCACTCATCTTTACGAGTTACTCCTATGTCACGACCAGTAGTGATCGGTTCAAAGTAATGCAAATAGTACAGGTCATATGCACTTGTGCTGTCAACGTATGATTGGAACTCTCCATTATAGTTGACGTTGCTAAAGATATGCTTGTACTCAGCCTGGTATGACCAGTAGTCTTTTTCAAGCTGTTGGATCTCAGCAGGAAGATTCTGTGGGTAAGAAGCTCTCTGTGTAACAGCTACATTAGCAACTGTAGAACAGTAGTTCTCAACTTCGTAATCAGTGGTCAACTGAGGACCATTCATCACATATGTCCAGAAGAACATACGATCATACTGGTAAGGGAAGTTGGTAAGATCCACTGAAGTACCTTGTCCATAAACCTGTAGAGGATTACCTTGGATATAGATACCATCACCGGCAGTATTCAAACCTGCAGTTACAAATTGAGAAAGGATCTCATCTGTATTAATTGCTATTACAAAAGCATTCCATACACTTGTGATAGCTGCTGCATCCAATGTATCACATGGATTGCTACCACAATTACAACATGGAGTTGTAACCATCACTGTACGAGTCAGTGAGTTGTTGTATGCAGCCCTGATGTAGAATGAATCAAGACGAAGTGTGATAGATATATCTTCCTGACAACCAGCATTAAGACCAGTGATCTCAGTTACCTGAGGATCTTGCTCTAGGCTACCTGGAACTTTATACCAGTCAATGATGTTTTCAGCAAGGATCCAATCGGACTTCTTTGTACCTTCATTCATTGAATATATGTTCCTGCCTTGAGCAAGATAGATATACTTTGCAGTAGGTGCTGTAACTGCTGTAGCTGCTTGGTTGTTTGGTAAGAAGATACCAAGCTGGCCTCCAGTTAATGCATTAGTTGAACCTGTAGTGGGTATTGTACTCAATTCAGGTACCACGAATAAGGTGGTTAATAATTGATCTGCCATTTTATTTTATTTTAGTTTTTGTTATTTAATTATTCGACTTCTTTTGTTCTTGTTCTACTTAACTGTGATTGTTCCTGATTTGCTGTAGCATCTGCTAATTGCTCTACTACAAGGTCTATCAATTCATCTTCTAAATAACTTTCAAGTTCACAATCTACTGTAGTAGAAGGTGTACCATCAAGGTGAATGTATCCTGCTATATCCATATCCACCGGATAACGGAGATAAGAAAGATGTAATTCAGTTATCGTAAATGTCTTCTCAGGGTCACCATAGATATAAATTATATCTGAAGATATTGAACCTAAGGTTTCTTGATACTGATAACTTGGCTGATAATGAGGAGACTTTAATAACATTCTAATGTCTCCATGTTTCATAAAATCTATAACATCTAATATTCTATCCTTGCAGTTACCTCTTGTAGCTAATACATAAGAGTTCACCGGTATGATCATGTCATGTTTCAGACTTGATATCGGAAGACTATAGTTGTTAAGTAGATCATTATTAGCTGTTAATGAATGCTTTTCGTAAGGGACTTGAAAATTTTGCAAATCTTCGTATCTCTTAGTAAAAGCATCCATTCCCAACTGGTAGTTGTTATTAGCATCTACCTTTTTTAATATCAGCTTTACCTGTGCCTTATTTAAAAGATCTATTTTAGTTTCGTTAGGTATGAACTGGCCTCTTAAGTTACTAAGTCTATTAAGCTTAGTGTCTATGTCGAATAATAAATTCTGAACTGGTATCATACATAACTACTACTATTCCTCGTTATTTGTTTCTGCTTTTGATCCCTTCCTTCTTTTATCAGTAGTTGTTACTACTTCTTCTGCAGGTAAAGGACTTACATATTCAAAATTCTCTATTGCATTTCTCATTTTCTTTTTGTCAGCAACTCTTGTTTCAAGAGCAAGTAGTTCCATCTGTTTTGAATCAAGTGCCAATTGTGCAATTAACTCTTCTTCTGATGTAGCTATTACTGTTTCTCCCTCATATATAACTCCTTGTCTCTTTCCAAGGACCCTTAACACGAGAGCTTCTCTTACAAGACTTCTAACATTCAAGAACTTGTCGGTCATACCGGCTATCCTGTTGAACAGGTCAACCGAGTTTTGACCTTTGTACTCTCCACTATCTACAGTACCTTTCGATATCATTGTATAGATAGCATTGAATACAACTTCTTCCTTATCATTATCTGTGACCGGTAGGCCTATCAGTTTAGCTATTTTCCTTTGTTTTGAAAGATCCATTTGTTTAATAGATTCTATAGCCTTAGCTACAGACATATTCTTCTGATAAACAAGTGAAGCTTCAGCTTCAGGATTAGAAACGTAGAACTGAACATTAGCTCCACAATTTCCTCTTTTCCATTCTTCCTGAGATGGTGCAATGAGATCTTTAATTTGTGTTACCCACCAAAACTCTATCTCCTTATGAGGGTTTCCAAAGTTGAAGGTGTTCTCACCATCCACTAACTTTACTCTTGATGCCACTTGACCAGAGTTAAACTTTGAACCATATACTCCAGAATAATATTCTGAACGTGGCCCAAGCTCTAGTCCTGTTATCATTTCAAGTCTTTCTTTCCTTTCTCTAACTATATTTGCTTCTATTCTTGCAGCTTCAGGATTGGTCATTGCCATCCTTCTTATATAATTAGCTTCAGGGTCAAGTCCTGTAAGATATTTCCCATCTATACCTTGTATCGGTACTACACCTATTCCGGTGCCTGGGTGTCTCATGTATCCCTTTTCTGCCAGAGAATTTTTCATTGTCATCTCTCCTTGTTTATATTCTACAGGAAGAGGTAAGATTTTAGCTATCCTTGCCATTTTGATCACAGTATGTAATTGGTGCTCCCCTACTTTGGGTGAGGGGAGCTTAACCCTTATTCTTTATTATTAGCCAAAGTTCTATTAGAACTGTGGTACCTGCTCGATAAGTGCTGTACGAGTGATATCTTCGATAAACACATCGTAACGGTCTTTCATCCAGATCTTGTATCCAGGGAACATACTGGCTGATGCCATACCCTTAGATGCTGCATGACCCATGTGATGGTAAGTACCATCTATATAACCCCAAGTCATTGATGGAGCAGATGCTGGTCTTACTTCTCTAATGTTATCAGAGCTCATCTGATCACCACCTGGAGATACATCAAACACCATAAATACTGGAGTAGATTTTTTATTCCTACCAAATTCAGAGTTTGTCTGAGGCAGGTCAAGCTCCATCAGGTGAGATACTTCGATCCTGCCGGTATCCATAGTTACCATTGAATCAAATGCCCAGTTGATGGTCATGTTCTGGCCTTTACCTTCAATGAAACGGTTGTCAGCTATAATCGTAAAACCAGCTTTCAACAGGTCATCCTTAGCAGCAGTACGGAATACTTCAATACCAGCTTCGTTGGTAAACAGTTTTACTCTACGGTTCTTAACATCTTCCCTACGGTAGAACAGGTCACCAAATACATTACGGATAATGTTAATAGAGAATTGACCAGCATTGTATTGCTCAAGGTTACCATAAGCTCTCATACGAGGATAAACACCCATAGACAACTTCTTCATTTCCTGAGTACCAGAACCGGTATTAGATGAACCACCCTGAGCCCAGATCATTTTCTTAACCTTCATGTCAAGCATTCTCTTACGAAGTTCCATTTCAATGAATGGCTCCCATGCTGTAACATATTTATGCTCACCTTCTTGGTTACGTACTTTCTTAGAATACATGATCAGGTCGATCAGATTACCGTCCTTGTCTGTACCACGAGTATTAGCGTTAGCTACTTTAGTATCAGCCCAGTCAGTTACTGTGTGCTCAACCAAACTTGCAGAACCCAAAGATTCATACAGTGTGATCTCATCACCCAGTGATCCAAGACCTGAACCTCTTTCATCAAACTCACCGGTAGCATTGTAAAGGAACTCAAATTCACGACCTTCAGCCAACCATTGTGGATCAACAGAAGTGGTCATTGGATTCTGTGTTACAAGCTGCATAGTGTACTTCCAAGCACGACCATAAGGAACAGGATCATTCATTACGATGAACTGTTGACCATACATACGGTTAGCACTAATAACGTCATTGATAAAAAACTCCTTCTTATCAAACACCATTTCAAATGTCTGACGGTCAATACCAATGTTTGGCATAGCCAAAGTAGTATCAGGAACTTCTACCAGTACAGGGAACTGATAAGGTACTGCTACCTTCCATTTCCAATAATCAGTTGCCTTATTAATAAAATAAGGTTTTGACTTCATGATCATCTGCAAGAAGTCGTTAGAATACAAACTGGTCTGAGTGTACAGGCTTATGATCTTTTTATCATAGTCTGCAGGAGACTCAGAGTGTAACATTTGGATGTGGTTAGAATCCGTAAATTTACCCAAAGCCCTCTTATTCATAGAGGAGTATCTTGTCGCAATGTACCCTGAACTATAGCCAGGTATCTGTTGTAATGCCATTTTATTTTACTTTTAGTTTATGATTATAATCCGTCAAGGAATTGGAAATTCTTTTTACCCCCACCTTGATTATCTTTAGAAGAAAGAGAACTCTTTGGTTTTTTATTCTTTATAAAATTAAAAACTTCATTACTCTCTTTACTTACTGCTTTCTTTGCTACTGGCCCAAGATCAAGATTTAATGGTTTACCTGGTTCATAATTCTTCAACAACAGTAAAGCTAACTTTACTTTTGTTTCATGATTTTGTGGATTCTGAAGATCCATTATTACTCTATCAAAATCAGTAATAAGTTCACCAGTAGGTAGTTTCCATTTCTTTGTTTCTAAAAAATCAACTGCTTTGTTAGCTGATTCTCTGTTAACCGGGATACCATCAAACTCAGATGTTTTAATTTTATCATTTAATATACTTCTTATATTATTTGAATACTGAGCTTCTAGTTGTTTCTTTCTTTCAAAACGAGCTTTAGAGTCTTCTTGCATTCTTGCCAACTGAGCTTCCTCAGTCTTAACAAGTGCTTTATGATGTCTCTGTGCTGTACTTTCAAGGTCAGAGTTAAGTCTTAGTTTCTTAACTTCTGCTCGGATATCTTCATCCTCCCATCCTTGATTTCTTAAAGCTGCTTCAACAACTCTTTGTTGGTTATCCTCATCGGATAGGTCCATGTCCTTAAAGTTCTGTGTTTCTATGTATTTAGAAACAAACTCTCTTGGATCTGCACCATTTACAAAAACTGCATTGAACAGATCTCTTGCTTCTTCACCATGTCTACCGGCAAAGTTATAGACCATTTGTTCTGCCATTTTTTGCTTCTCCCAGTTAAACCTCTCAATGAACTCTTCTGAGGTAGTTGGTAGTTCATCATCATCACCATCAGTAGTAAAGATACCGACCTTATATAGATCTTTTGCTAATTCTTCAAACTCAGTTAGAGGTTCGTCATTACCATCTTCACTATCGTTATCATCGTCATCATCGTTTTGCTCAGTGACTTTAGATTTAGATTTTGTTGATTTGTTATCATCATCACCGTCATCATCACCTTCAATGAACTTACGAGCTTCTTCTTCTTCTTTCTGTTTAGCTGCCTTTATTTCAGCTACTTTTTCATCATCAGACTTAGCTTTACCTTTTTCTTCTGCTTGTTTTTTATCTTCTTCAGAAGCAGGTTTGATGTCTTTTGCTGGAACATTTGTCATAGGAGCATCATTCATATATGCTTCAAACTCCTGTATATCAGCCTGTGAACTACCCTCAATACCAAAATCGAGGTCTTCATTTAAGAAGTTATCTTGTGCCATATGTAATTGTATTTATGATGTAAAGATATGCAGGTAATTACTTACAATACAAACTTTCTTTACTGATTAGGAAAAAAATGTTAATTTTATATACCGTTGTTTTAAAAAAATAAACTATTTACCCTTGTTAGAACTCTTCATTTTCTTCTCCATGATCTTGACTTTATTCTTTTCAATATCATTTCTTTCTGATTCAAGAGCCAACTTATGCTGCTTCATGGTCATATCATTGGCATCTCTGCCACTTTGATCTTGCATTTTCTGCTTTTCCATCTGGAGCTTAAGCTCTTCTATATCTCTTTTATAAATAGATTCTTGTTGTTTTACATTATAAGATAAGATATCACCATAATCAGGACCTTCCGGTGCTTTGTTTTCTTTAGCTATTTGTATACGTTCTTTGATCTGGGCTACTGTAATTGCAGTATTAGCTTCAGTATCTATCTTGTATACCTGTACCTGTATATCATCCTGATGTTTCTTCTCTTCTATAGCAGCTTCCTGTTGCATCTTTTGCTCTTCCATTTGTTGAGCTTGCTGCTGCATTTGTTGATTCTGCTGTTGTATATTATCTTGTTTCTCTTTCAACTTTTTATATGTATCAAGAAGCTTACGAGTAGATGTTTCTGTATACATTTGTGCAACTTCATAAAGACTTGCACCATTCTGTAATGCAGGTTGTGCAAGACCTTGTATCTGTTGGAACACTCTCATATCATCTGCCCTTGATGTCATGAACAGTTTAATATCTCTATTCTTTAACTGTGTTTCTGTTTGTATTTTAACAAAAGCATTGCCACCTTCTGAATCAATGAAGCTAAGTGTTGATTCTGGTTTTCTTGATTCTAGGTATTGTGCTATGTCAAGTATACATTGCAACTCCTGGTTCTCAATATACTCTTGTTGAACAAAGTAGGGTTCTGTTTGTGCGTAGGATTGGGATACTGCGGTATTAGTACCGGTAGCAGATTCAGAGGCAGTTATAGACCCAAGTCGTTGCCTATTAAGGCCTATAAGTTCCCAACACTCATTTTTTAACTGTGCAGCTAAGTCATACCTTGTTTGCATCTGTTGAGAAAGTGTCCAATCTATTACTGTGTACTGGTTAAAAGAAGATGGTTTTTTAGTATTATCCGGAGAGTCATCTACCCATATAACACCTTGCTCTTCAGCTTGTCTTTCCCATATCTCCATAGAGTCTTCATATGTTCCACCTTTTTGAAGAGGTACATGTCTACGAGACATTAAAAGTACTTTACCTTTTTCTTTCTCAAGCAATCTGTATAATTGATTCATACAGATGTTATAAAGTGTTTGGAAAGGTTTCATAAGATCTACAAGAGATACAGATACAGTATTCTCTATTTCATGTACTACACCAATGATAGGACAGTAATCTATTATCTCCAATGGTTCAACATAATAAATATCATCACCTATCTTCATTCCCTTGTACCACTGGTTCTCCCATTTCCATTCAATAGATATTTCTTGTGGGTGCATACCATCCTTATAGTTATCATCAACCATATCTGATTGCATGTTACCATCTTTATCTATATAAGTAAGCAAGCCTATTTTACGTTTAGATTTCCAGTAAGCAGTAGTTACTATAAACCTATTACCAAAAGTGCCTACAGATGGTGCAGCATTCCCAAGTAAACCATTTGTATCTTGTCTATTATCATTCTGCATCCATGCTTCCATGTTCTCTCTTTCCTGAAGTACTAATGGGTCATATGGGTTATACTGTACACTCTCTGAACCAGTCTTACCTGCCTCAAGATTTGTAACTCTTGAGTATGGAAAGAATGCTTGCATGGCATAATTACGAAGATGGTCTATCTCTTCTTCTGTTAGATCAAACTTATCAATTATCTCACTAAGCTCCATTATCTCTATAAGACCTGCAGCATAGGCATCCTTGATATATTTTTTATCCGGAGTAGTAAGCCACCATGCATTCTTGGGATTTACTTTCTCGGCTTTAAATCCTGTCCTATCTCTTGTCTCATAGTTATGAAAGAACTCTCTATTAGATATTAACAAATCCCTAAAGCCTTGTTCAAAATGTTCTTTCATATTGAACTCTCTCTTTAAAGCTTGTAGCATATTAGCTGCCCATACCTCTGCTGCAGAAGTATAGTCCATCATGTATTCTTTAACTTTATCAGCAGTAAGTTGTTCTACCTGTTGATTGAAACCTTCAAGGTCTGATAGGTCTGCTCCTTGTTCCTTAAGTTTATTTGCTATTTGTTGTCTTGCATTATCTTGTATATATTGCATATACAGATTTGTATAGAACTGACCCTCTTCACTTTTAGATAGGTCATCAACTGCTTTAGCTCTTGCTACATCGGGTCTTTTACTTTTCTCACCTACCATTGTATTGATAGGTGGATTAAGTATTGGGTAATGCTGTACATATGCAGGTAGATCTGCATCACGTATAAGCTCATCAACAAAAGACATTACCGGACCTTCCGCATAAAAGTCTTCTGGTTTAAGGATACCTTTCATCAACTCATAGTTTCTAACTAATCTTGTTCTCTGAAAGTTATACTGAGCAAGTGCAACTGTATAGAAATAATCCATATTGATCTTCCACCAGTTACCACTTCTTTTTGTAATACCATCCACATGCTGCCGAGGCATAGGTATAACATTACCTGCTTTATCAGTAAGTCTTCTTTCCTTATCTATATCTAAACCCTCACCAATGAACTGATCAGGGAATAAATTCAAAAGCACCTCTTGAGGTGCATTGTATTCGGCTAAATATTTTATAATTGCCATTGTATTTATTTTAAAAGTCTACTTATTCTACTTTTACTTGTTTGATATTTGAATGTATTACCAAGCTCTTTGAAAACTCCCTGATGCCTTTTACGAACAGGTTCTTTAAATCTTGGGTCAACATCTTCTATAGTTACCTGGATACGTTGACTATCCATTTTTCTTGCACATGTAATTGCTATAGAAATAGCTCTTATTCGGTCAAAGTTACCATCTTTGTTCCATTTAATTATCTCATCAAGTAATACAGGGTCATTTATCTTTGATACACCAAGTATCTTTTTTGTTTCCTCAGATCCTGGTACCGGTACAGAAGCAAAGTGTTCTTCCATGTACTGCTTAAGATTTGTATTGAAAAGTTCTATATTCCTTGGAGAAGAGCTGACACCCTTTTGTCTCAGGTTCGCACTACTGGTAGGACTATACTCTTTTATCCAATCAGGTGTATCCATTAACATATGCCCCTCTCCTTTAGCCATCATATAATCAATAAATGACATTTCATCATTCTCACACAATGCTATAGCATTATAGTACTTAATAAGTAATCGAACATTATTATTCCAAGTTTCTTTACTATCTGGCCTTGCTACATACCATGCTACTGGCATATCCTGAAAACTATCTGACAAAGCATCATATGATCTTTTAAAAATATAGATAGCTCCAAGTGAATCTGAGTTAGGAGCTTTCTCAAACCTGTAGGGGTCAATACCAGCTACGTACAATCCATAAGGAGGATCTGGTACAGGATGCTCAATAATAACTATAGGACAATTGGTATCTTCTTTAGGGCTCTTTGGGAAACTGGACACCGGTAGTTTGTTAGATGGTCGATGTACTACTTTATCTCCTTCTTCAAAAAGGTCTACATATATACCTACCTTAAGGCCAGGGAACTGAACTTCCAATCTATCCTTTTGCTGCCTGGCTATATCTGCATTAAAATAATTCTCAGATGAAGATAGGAAACATTCCTTTGGGGTCAAAGGATAATACATAATAAGCTTGAGGTATTCTGTTTGGTCAGGATCAAGTGCTTTTTTAGCTCTTTCATCCTTGATTATTTTCATAGCCTTTAACTTATCAGAAGCTTGCATTTCTATCTTATCAAGCTCTTTTATTTCCTTGTCTTCAGCTATCTTACCTTCCTTCTTAAGATATTCCCCTAATGTAGTTTTATACTTACAATCAAGTCTGTACAGACCCGACATAAATACACATGTCCTTTCACCGGTAACAGGATCAGTAACACCGAGAAAGTTATTAGCATCAGGATGATAAAAATATCTTTCAGCATCAGCACCTTTCTCAAATGAACCTCCTGTACCAAAAAGTATAGGTACGCATCTCCAACCAAATTTAGATTTAAAGGCTGGCTTTGCTGCCTCAAAAGATTGTGCAAATGGGAACTTACCTATCTCATCTGTTGCATATGCCTTTGCTGTAACACCGGCAGGACCTTCTGTATTTTTACCATCTGCCACGTTCCTTATAATAAGATATGACCATATTTCATCTTCATTATCTTTAGATTTAAGACCAAGGCGTACCATTGGTTTTCTCCAATCCTTATCTAATTTAGGTATCTTAAGTCCTTCCCATAAGTTCCCAAGACCATAATCTATTTTATCTTTTAATAGTGATAGGTCAGAATCATTACCACCTACAATTACGTTCTGAGTATCTTTAAATAATGTTGCATGATAACCAAGATAAGATGCCATTATTTCAGACTTACCGAACTGACGTACTCCAATATGTAAATAACCTTTCTTCTCTATCCTGCATTGTTCTAAATACTCTGATACAAGCCATTCGTTATCTCTAAGAGAGGGAAGGAGTTTCCTTCTTACAATGTTCCCATACTCATCTTCCATATCATCTCTGATATACCAATGATTCAGATGCCAGTATAACCAGCCTGAAAAGAATATGCCATCTACAGTTACTCCTCCCAAACACTTATCTTCTTCTTCTTTAACAAGCTTATTATAACTATCAGAACCTTTTGGTGGAAGGTTCTTTTTATTTTTAAAGAAGTCTGAAAATTTTATTTCCTTTACCATAATTACATTCTTGAAGGTCTTTCACCACCACCTCTAACATCTTTCTTTTTATGTTCTTCGGCCTGTCTCATCTTATTGACCTGTTCCAATAATGCAAGATATTCTTTCATGGTATCCCTGATACACTTTATCTGAGACTCTATTGAAGCAACTACCATTGGCATAGTACCACCTTTAGCTGTAGGCTTCCATTCGATCCTATCCTTTAGTTTATCTATCGGGTTATTATCAATGTACTCTCTCCACTCATTAAGTTTCTGTTCAGCCCAATCTAACTCTGCATCAATATATATCTTCTTAGCTGTTGCCATGTCTTATAAATTTTATTGATGTTCGTCTAATTTATTGTGCATTAATTTCATCTTATAATCATCCAGATCTTTCTTAATTTCCGGTGTTTCAAGTATAACATCAGATACCTGACCATCTGTAGTTATTGCCGGCCATTTGGATACCTCATTAGGGAAGTGTGAAGTAGCACTTCCAAGAGGACAGAATGCAGACAGTGCTCTGGTTTTTAGATACATGTTACAACCACAATCCAAACAGAACTTATCCTTTCTTGTAAAGGTTGCTCCTGCTAATTTAGCATTAGGAGAATAGTGAGAGCATAATTCACAAATAGCTATTCTTTCTGCAGCTATCTTTTCTATCTCTTCTTTAATAAAGATAGCATTACCTATACCCTCAAGTAACTTTCCAAATTCTACTTTCATTTATTTTTGTTTTTAGACTTTTTATCTTTTTGCATACACTTGGCAAGCTGTTCTCTTAATGTCTTAATTATATTCTGTCTTTCTATTATCTTATCATGCAATTTTTTTCTTGCATCAGAACCAATAACATTTTCATATCTATCTTCAAGTTCTTTTATTTCAGTATCTATCTTTTTGATAAAACCATTTACTTTATGCTCACTTAATTTTAGTTTAAAGAACTTTGATGCAAAGATCGTCCTGAATGTATCAGTACCTTCTTTTATCATAGCCCATTGAAAGTCATGTATACTTCTTACAATATTTTCATTTATACCTTTTTGTTTAGCTATTGCTGTTATACACTCCTCACCTATCTTTTGCTCCGGTATTCTAAAAGGATAGTTTAACAAACGTGGGTTTGTTTCATTTATATCAGGGAACAAGTCTACTTTTTCTAACCGTTTAGCACACATTTGAATGAGAATATAAAATTATTATTGTTACTAAAATCAAGATTTATTTTAGGATTAAGTGTGACAATATTATTTTTCTTCTCCAGTATCTTCTTCTTCTTTAATTTACTAATAGTATTATCTATTGCCGGTATAGAACTATCGAACTTCTCAGCAAATCTTATTTTGCAACTACCTGATACAATACCACCATTAAGAGCTATATGAGCAAGAAGTTTTATTTCTCCATCACTTAGTTTCAGACCATTAAATGCAGAGAGTAGCTGGAAGTATATTACAGCAATATCTCTTTTGTCTTCTTTCTTTTTCTTAAATGGGAGACTCAGCCACCTTTGCCCTTGGGCATCGGTGAATGAGTTTCCATTTTGTATTGTTATTCCCTGTTGCATTACTTACCTGGTTTAAGTGGTTTTAAATAAAGGTCAACTACATCTTTTGCTTCAATGCCATATACCTTTTTTAAGTCGCTTAGTATCTTCTCAGTGACCTTACTATGTCGGGAACTCTTCCCTTTATAGTTCATATGGATTATCTTCTCATCAGATAATTTAGCTACAAACTCAAATATGTGTTGCATAAAGTATGATTAATGTTGAGGGATCACCGGTACAAGATCTTTTGCTATTATAGACCTTTCCTGGTATACAAGATAACCTACACCATTCAAAGCTATGGTAGCCTCAAACTGATTAGGATATACGTATACTATGTCTCCAACTGCAGCAACCTTTACGTCACCACCTATTGATCTTACAATAGCCCTTTCAAGAGCATTACCTTTCAAGTCTTTTTTTATTTTCTCATCTATAATAATGAGACTTTCTTTCTCCTCTTCCATAATAGGGAGAAGTAACAAACGAGTTCCGAGTACAGCAATACTTACCTCGGTAGTATATGCTTCCTGTGTCCTTTTCATTTCTGCTTTAATGTCAGCTCTCTCTTGTGCTGATACTGCGATGTCTATCATATATTTATTATTTGTTTTTAATAAGTTGTGTTTAACTTTACCCATAAAGAGTACTCTGCTTTACTTATCTCTTTCCAGTTTATTAAAATTATCCTACCCCATTTTTGGTTAGGTTCATTTAAGTTATGAGTATAAATAAAATCAAAAGGATGTACAGTAATGCATTTACTAACATGATCGTTATTTTGGGTTTTATAAAGTACCCAATAATACTTAGGTGGTTGTGTACTGTAGAATACAGATGGCCCATTAGGAAAAGTAGTATCTTGCATGTAGTTAGTATTTCCTAACAAAGGTAATTAGTTTTATTTAATTTAGTTAGGTTTTATAAAAATATTTTTTAACGAGCTTGGTTAGGTTTTTTAAAATAGATGTTTTATCTTTGTGCTATGACAGCAACTATAAAAAAGATATTTAAAACTTTGTTTGGGCATCCTGTAGTAGATAGAAAGCCTATTGTGGGATCTAAGGTAGTAACTGATGCAAGAGGCAGAAAATGGCCAATAAATCAAAGTGAGATAGATGAGTACTTGAAATATCTGATACAGGAGAACCTGATCGGGAATCCTAAAGAAGTAAGATCAGAAAAGAAAGATAGCTCACCGGTAGTCTCTAAGGAGAATGAAGCTTGTAGTATACCTAATTGGTTCTCGGCACCTATTAGTTCATTACATACTCCTTCACAGGCTGAGATAAAGATAATAGAGCAGTTAATAAGATATCCTATTAAATGGTATAGTGAGGTAAGCTTTGAAGGGTTTAAAACAAATAATGGTGGTTTCTACCGGTTTGATTTTTATATACCTTCTCTTGATCTTATAATAGAATATGATGGAGAGAGATATCATAATACAGAAGAAGCTATTGCAAGAGATAAGATAAAGACAGAGTTTTGCACGACCTATGGTATCAAGTTAGTTCGATATAATAAACAACATTATTATCATCTTGATACTCAGATAGCTGGTTTATTAAAAAAGTATGGTATCTATAAAATGATAGATACGCATAATTAATTTATTGGATATCAACCTTTTTTTCTTTGAGGAAGTTATATATCTCTTGTCCTATATATCCCATCAGCCAGCACCTGGCCTCTTCTTCATAGATACCTCTGTCAAAGGTAATGCACATAACACAATGAAGTAGTTCATGTAGGATAGTATTATGACTGAACCAGTCTTTATTTATGACTATCCGGTATTTATCCAATCCTATTGCTACCATTGCTCCAGAAGGAGCATCTGTCCATTTAGGGGTACTTACATTATGTTTCTTGTAGATATTATTAACTGTCTTGGCAATATCAGAGGTCACTATGAACTGAACCCTAGTTTCATATTGAGCAACTGTTATTGTCTTTTTCAGATACATATTTAATCTTTGGGTAGTGGTCGTAATGAATTTTCTCTTACTCTTGCTCTAAGATCATCGACATAAAGTTCTAATATCTGCAGGTACAATGTCAATTCTTTAGAACTCATTTTATCTAATTCCTTATCAGTATATAACTTGGTCATATTGTTCTTCTGTTTACTCATAGTATTTGACCATCAATTATTGTATAATTCTTCACTGTATAATTCTTATCCTTGTGTACTTGTATGTGTGCAAACCCATGTACAAATTTATTTGTCCAGGGGTTGTATGCAGGTTGAAGTTCACAAAGGCAGCCGGTAGACCAACAGGAAGTTAGTTCTTGTGCTACATCTTTTTCTGTGTGCTGGGATACACTATGAGTATGCCCCATTATCGCAGACCGTTTTAAGCGTGTCCATAAACCCCTTGCAGCGTTCACTGGTGAGAATTGTCCATTGCTCCATTTATGACCGTGTGCAATAAACAACTTACCTGCCTTGACCATTGTAAGTTCATCGACTACTTTTATCTTTAATTCATTAAGTCTGAGTCTCTCTTCTAACTTATAATAGCTATCATCAAATATCTCTGGTGCCTTCGTCATCAGCCAATGTTCGTACCTCATATCATGATTACCCATTAACCAGTAGATATCAGCTTTAGGGAACACATGCCGTATATAAACAAGCAATGCTCTTGCAGCATCGAACTCCTGCTTTACACTACGTTGCCGAGGATCTTTCATAAACCTTGATAGCATATAAAAATCCATAACATCACCATTCAGCAAAATAGTATTTATTTTTTCTTTCTTACCATACTCCAAAGCGCAGTTAATAGCGTCATTGTCGTGATACGGTACATGGAAATCAGATAGAAGCAGTATATTATTATTAGCTAAAGGTAGCTGCAATGGTGTTCTTTTTTCCTGATGTGATTCAGGTAACACCGGTACAGGTGTCTTGCCAAGATGTGTCTTATCTTTCAACTGTTTTCTATGTTTATTTCCATAAGAACCCCTTGCATATCTGACCCTACTTCTAACCTCTTCAACATCTTTATACAACAACTTGTTCTCATTGTATATCTTCTTTGAAATAGTAAGTGAAGGAAGTTGTGGGAACCTATTAAGATAATCTTTTACCACAATAAGTTTTTGTGAAGGATTTGACATAACTATGATTTAAAAGTTAAACAACTACAAATACCTAAACGTGCATCATACTCATAACCGCATATAGTACACGTGGTCCAAACTTCATGGTTAGCTATTACAAAGATACCGGTAGTCATACAGTAATGGAAATATATATACAGCAAAGATAACACCTTTCCCCATACTACCTACTACCGGTAACACAAATAAAATATCCCCCCCTACCAAAACACCCATATAAGATCCCCCAGGTATGACCCTATATTTCTATTATAGAAATTTTATAAGTGTGTTATGTGGTTAGGGAGTCCATCAAAGACCACCCCTCTAAAAAAGGTGGATGATGTTATCCCCCATAAAACAATTTGTTATGTTATCATTAAATGCGTTCAAAGCACAGTTAGGAGTACAAAAATTAGAATTTCTGAAGTCTCAAAGGACAGGTCAGCAATTCTGTGAGGTTGACGGAGAGAAGATATTTATCTCCAAGAAAGCTAACCTCAAGGAGCCACTGTTCGTCATCTGTAATGACGGTAAGGTTGTTGCTGACCTTAAAGGCACATGGTGGATCTGTAACAGCAGTGTAGATGCAGGTGACATCCTGTAATAAAGGGGGGAGCAATCCCCCTTTTATTGTTATTCTATTATAGTAAAACCTTTTGAATTGTTATACTACCGGTAGTAGGTAATACATAATACTACTGGTAGTATACTCTAATGCATCATAACCTGTTTCCCAAGGACAGGCAGTTGTAATACAGGGTGAATAGTGCTAAAGGTGGGAACCTTTACTCTATTCTTTACGAAATGAGAACCGTATTACAACTGAATGCAGAGGGGTATATTATTACCTTTTATAATAATAAAAGTGTGTGCCTACTACAGTGGCTTATTGTATTATGCCATTTAACGAACTTGGTAAAGAAAAAGGATTAGATGAAAGAAAGTTTGAAATACTTACAGACTTATTAGCATCTTTACCTGATGGTTTATTCACAAGCTGTGATGAGCTTGCAGATTATCTTAGGTTTACTGCAGATGGTATAGAATCTAAAGATAGATATGCAATGTCAGCTTAATAACATAGTGGTAGGCTTTACAGCAACCTTAATGGAGAGTATCTCTAGCTATGTTTTCTTGGCTTCAAAAAGTCTACTTACTTTTGTACAAAAGTGAATAGTTTGTTCCGACAAACCTTATTAAAACAGAAGTATATGTTCCACTTAAGAGAGAAAATAACCCTTGAACAGCTACTCAAGGATAAGAAAATAACCAAAAAACAGGTAGCTAAAGCTCTTAAGAAGTCTCCAAGGTGGGTATCAGAACTCCTATCCAGGGATATAGAACTGCTCCAGGTAAGACAAATAAAGGATATTCTTAAGGTGGCTAATCTTAATTTATCTATGTACCTGGAACAAGAATTGTAATACATTATGTTAAGTAGAAATTATAAGAATCCTCTGAAA
>Ga0209777_10002953_pt1 | contig 21595 bp, 30 predicted proteins | sample FrelakmetHBP12HB_FD_187147 | JGI IMG/M metagenome (GOLD analysis project Ga0209777, IMG submission 187147) | Freshwater lake sediment microbial communities from the University of Notre Dame, USA, for methane emissions studies -HBP12 HB (SPAdes)... | ecosystem: Environmental > Aquatic >...
TTCCTGAAGGGCGCTGCGGAAACCCATATCCTTCTCGAACAGCTCAAGGCGAAGGGTTGATGTATACGAAGGATACCAGACGTCTTTATAAAGAGATGTATGAAGCTGTCCTAAAGAAATTAGGGGCGGCAAAAAAGAAATCAAAATGAACCGTCTACCGAATGTAAATCAGGTTATTGCCCAGGCAAAGAAAATCGTCCGGGAATCCGCTGTTGAGAAAACGGCAGCGGAGCAACCAGTTGTTTTCAGTGTGCCTGTTGCTGAAGGGCTGCATGCCCTGGCAGAATCCCTCAAGTTGGCTTCGGCAGATGACGTGACTTTTGAAGATGTTCTGGCTTACGGACAATCCTTGCTTAAGAGGGTGTGATGGTTAAAGAATTGCGAAAACTTGCTGCCCTTTTGAGAGAACAAGAACCTTTGATGAAAAGGGCGGCAGAAAAGAAATGTGCTGAAATTCTTTTGGCTGCCAAAGGTCTTGTTCGGCTCAAAGAAGTTACGCAGGGAGAGGCTAAATGATTAGTCTAAGCAAAGTAGCGGAAGTGCTGGAAGCCACTGCGAATTATGTCGAAGGTATTGAATCGAAGAAAATCGCAGAGGAAACAGCTATTAAGACGAAGACAGCTTCAGAGCTCGCAACCAAACTTGTAGAAGTGACTGGCGAACCTCTGGATAATTCCCTGGTTGAGAAGTTTGCTAATCTGGACCCCGCCATAGCTCAATTTCTTGAGAAGATGGCGGGAACCGTAGAACCTGTTGACTCCTTGGGTGGAGCCGACACAAGAACAAAAACGGCTTCAGCACGCAGTAATGCAGAAGATTCGTTTTTAAATTGGGTCACTGGCCCGTAAAGGAATAATGGAGGCATATTATGTCTGACCTAAGAACTACTGCACTGTTTGACATCACCACCAGGGATCCGCACCCGAATGCTCTCGCGGGTCTCATGGTGATTCTGGATGTCCTGAATCCTCCCGCTGTAAGCGGAAGTGGTACTCCCACGCCGGGTACCATTGTTAAGGGGAACGTACTCGAGATGGATCCCAATACTGGAAAAGCCATCCTGGGTGACTCTATCGGGCATACCACGAAAACTCCGAAGCTCTATGTTTTCGCGGTAGACGGCGACACCGACCTGGACGGCGCTTTCCTGCACCGGGTAACCTGTGTAGAGGGCGGAATGCAGATGAAGACCGACCAGTATGAAGTTGGTGCGGGGTCTTATCTTCCGGGCGCCCCCCTGACGGTGGGTACGGTGGGTTCGGGAACTGCTGGACAACTCACGCTGCTTGGGCATATGCACGAACCTCTCTTGGGTTACGTGGGTCCCGGTGGCGTACTACCTGATGGGTCGCTGGACGTTATCGTCCCGCAAGGCCGTTGCCGCTAAAGGAGGCGATTATGGGAACTCAGTATAGAGTTGAAGTACCTGAGGCGACTGCCCAGTTCATAAATAAGAGTTTTGTGAACAAGCTTGAGGAAGGTCGCGTCAAGGAAGCTGCTGACGAGAGCACCGCGTTTATCCGCGAGAAACTCCGTCAGGAAGCTGCTGTTCGTGAAGTCATGACTCCGGAAGGAATCACCGAGGCTGAAATCGACCGTGACGAGTTCACCGACCAGCCGAAGAAGATTATCGACAAGGAGCCCGATTCGTACGCTACCTACGTCCAGTTCCAGGGCACTGGCCCGAGGACCTGGTTCAAGGGTCCGCGTTATGCAATCTACTTCGGTAAGATTGAATCGCAGCGCTTCACGAAGAACAAATGGGAACTGATGTCCTATACATCAGACATTCGGAAAATTCTGTCGGACAACTCCGTGAAGGATATGGCGGATGAGGAAGACAGGTATTTCGAAGGTCTGGTTTCCGACATCATCGCCCTGAACCCCGCGGAGCAGCGGACAAGTGGCGCTTTCCAGAGCTCTACTTTCCGGGCTGCGATGCAGAAGTTGCTGAGCCGCAGGCGGCCGATTGGCAAGATGCTGATGACCAAAGAGCGGTTCTTTGATGCCCTCGACCTGCCCGCGACCACGGTTGGTTATCCGGTTGCTTCTCGGCATTTCGACGAAGGTATCGAAACCACAGAGAAGCTGTGGGGTATCCCGGTTGTTACGACCATCAAGGGGTGGATTTACGACCCGAAGAAGGCGTGGATTTTCTCCCCGCAGACCCCGAATAACTTCCTGGGCAACTTCTACCTCTTGCAGGATGCGACTCTCTTCATCAAGCAGGAAGCGGATGTCATCATGTTCTGGTCTTACGAGGCTCTGGGCATGGGTATCGGCAACCGGCTCTCGATGCAGGAAATCAAATTCCCGTGATAGTTGGCCCGTAGAGGGCCTCCTTAAGGGTGAGACCCTCAAGACAGGAGACCCTCTATGAAGGCTGTAAAACTTCGCAACAAATCTGCACATACTGTTGTTGTTTCTTCCTTGAAGAATCTTGATGGCTTTCCTCTCATGATACAACCCGGAGGTTGGACGGTTGTAAGTGAGGAAACTTTCAAACATGCAGACTTACAGGCACACCTGGGATCCACATTGTTCGAAGAAACTAAACTAGTGGTACGCACCAAATCACTGCCTCCTCCGCCGTCACCTCCTCCACAAGTAGAACTTCCTCCCTCTATTGAATCAGCAGTAGAACGGTACAGTTCTGACTTAAAAGCTGAATACCTGAAGGCTCCGGGAATTACTGAGGGCAATATAGATAAGGTGCTCGCGAGATTTCCCTCCAAAATTGCTTTAGCACATGCATCTAAAGAAGAGTTGCGAGACTGCGGGGTTACAAAATCCTACGTTTCTCGTTTGAAAGAATGGTCCAGAGAGCCTACAATTCAAATGGAGGAAACAAAATTTGTCCGTAGCATTGAGCCATAACTACCCCGCAACAGGAAGTCTTCGTGTTGTTAATACAGGAGGACATCCGATTACAGGGGTAGAAATTCGTGTGTATACGGCAGCGGATTTTTATGACAGCAAGTATGATTCGTGGGTAGGAAATACAACAACGGATTTGAATGGCGAATGGATAGACCCGATTGTAGTCGATGACGGGGAAACCTGGGTAGTTCATTTTGAAAAACCCACGGAGTACGGGCCCATACACGTCGAAGTGACGACCTAGGAGGCGTGACTCTGGTACCTAAATAGTGCTAATATGTGAACAAAGATGAGCCAAAGAGCACATAAAATAACTCTTGATCCTACTGAAAAGCAGATAGCTTATTTCAGACGGGCGTGTGGCGTTTCCAGGTTTACATATAACTGGGCACTAGACGCGTGGAAAAAACAGTATGAGGCAGGTGAAAAGCCAAGTGGGTTGTCCTTAAAAAAGAAGTTTAATTCTATTAGGCATACAGATTTCCCTTGGACTGGAGACGTTCTTCGAGACGCTACTGCTCAACCCTTTACAAATCTTCAAACAGCTTTTAAAGGGTTTTTTAGAAAAACTTCTAAGTTTCCCAGATTTAAGAAAAAAGGAATTCACGACAGTTTCTACATAGCGAATGACAAGTTCGAAGCGGTCGGCATGAAAATACGAATTCCCAAACTTGGTTGGGTACGGATGAGAGAATCTTTAAGATTCGAAGGACGAATTTTGTCTGCGGTGGTATCAAGAACAGCAAACAAGTGGTTCGTGTCAATATTGGTAGAGACGCCAAACCCGCTTACTGTCTGCGAGAACCAAGAGACTGTAGGTGTGGACTTGGGGGTCAAAACATTAGCGACACTTTCTACTGGTGAGAAGTTCGAAGCACCTAAGCCGCTTGCTAGGAATATGGCCCGCTTGCGAAGGTTAAGTAGGCAACTGTCCAGAAAACAGAAAGGCTCACAAAATAGGAAGAAAGCCCAGGTGCGCTTAGCTCGATTGTACTATCGAATTTCTTGTATACGTACCGACGTTATTCATAAATTGACAACTGAACTTGTTTCTCGTTTCGGAACCATCGTAATTGAAGACCTGAATGTTCGTGGGATGGTAAAGAATAGGCACCTTTCAAGAGCTATTTCAGACATTGGGTTTGGAGAATTTCGTAGTCAATTAGCTTATAAGTCTACTTCGAGTAATGCGAAATTGGTCGTAGCTGGCCGCTGGTTCCCCTCTTCTAAAATATGTTCAGATTGCGGGTTCAAGTTAGACATACTCTCCCTCTCGGTTCGAGAATGGACTTGTCCAGCGTGCGGCGTAGTACATGACCGAGATACTAATGCAGCTATAAATTTAAACAAACTAGGGCAGGCTTTGCCCGAAGTAACGCCTGTGGAGATGGAGGCTCTGACTAGCTCTTCAGAACTAGTGAAACCGCTATCGAGGAAGCAGGAACTTTGCCGTGAGCACAATTGTTCACAAGAAAGGTAGCAGATACGATGCCTTTAACCAAAATTATTGCGGGGGATTATCCGCAAGCAGTAAGACAGACCGCAGATGTTAAGTTAACCGGAGTTGCTCCCGTTGGCCCGGTCCCTGATAGTAATCTATATAAACCTCTTCTTTATACGAATGGCAGGTATGACTACGTAGACCCTGCAGACTATTCACTGCTTTTGTTAACCGACGGAGGTCTCTTCAATTTTGAGAATGACCTACCGGTAGCTGTAACAGAAGTACGGGGTACTACAAGTGTATATAATGTCTATATCGAGGATAAGAACGGAGACAATACTATTACTTTAGCGTCCACTGTAGCTGCAGGAACACGCGTACAGTTCTTTCCACCAGTTGTTGTTCTTCCTTCTCAAAACTTGAAAGTGACATGTGCGGGAAAAGCAGTTATTGACGTTTACGTCGTAAAAGGGAACTGCAGAACGCTGTGAGTATAACACTGCCAGGAACGAAGACGCCCCTAAGTACTGAGGATATAAGGGCATTTCTTCGGGACCAACCTAACTACAATATTCTTTTGGATACTGTAGAATTCGAGGATGACGACTTAAATCGGGGTGTGCGTTTTGCTACTGCTAAATATAATGGAATCACTCCTATTACTACCCTAACAGCAAGCCAAATAAATGAATGGGTTTTATTATGCGGAGTTTGCTGCGTGTTATTTCGTTCCGAAGGCGCACGGCAATTGAGAAATCAAGTAACCGCGCAGGATGGAAATATCGCACCTGTTGGCATAGACGAAAAGCAAGCTTTATACGCACAGTGGTCCGAATGGTTCTGTCAGGAATTTGATACGATGGCGAAGAACATAAAGATTCAGAACAACATGGAATCTATGTACTACGGCGAAGGTGGTCCTGGGTTCGGTTCTGGATATCGGTACATTGGACGCTGGATGAGGTGGTAGAATGAATATCGTAGATTATTATCTGTACAAAGAAGCTGGTCTGGACCCCAGGATTATGGAAGAGATTGCAGAGCGTCTTTCCAGTGTTGGAAAAACTCTTGCTAAGCCGCAAGTAATTGCACCCGCTGCTTTGGCAACAGGGGCTGCAGGAATGTACGGGTTAGAAGACCTCGGACAACAGCGCATACAAGCAGAACAGCAAGCAGCGCAGTTGCGGCAATTATTGAAAGAACATCCCGAATTGCTTGACGAAGAAGCGCCCGAATGACCAATGGCAGTACCTCTCTCTACGACCCCACTTGTCCAAGCCTCTCCGGCTAAAGGTACTAATCTCCAGGTAGAGATTACGCGGACTACTCCTATCTACCCTTCCAAGATTTTTGTGCAGTGGATTCTTCGTAATCCTCCGGTAGGAGTTAACTTTAGTTTCAATATTTACCGAGCAGGGAGTAGTGAAGGACCCTGGACCCAGGTTGCTACAGAACTAGCAAATTATTTTTTTGTGGATGAAGATTTCGCAGCCAATTACACAGCGAGATTGCCAGGACTCTTTACCCTTAATAGTACAGTCTATTACAAAATAGCCGCAGTACAGAATCACGTGGAAGTAGCTGTAACTGTTGATGATGTTAACAATACTCTGGATGCCCGAAGACGAGGTATACGCCGTAAATTATTGCGGGATGCTGAAATTTTTCTGAGAAAAGTTATGGGCACGCAGATGGTAGTTTTAAAACGCCGTCAATGGGGAGAGCCGTGTCCCAAATGTGTAACGTCCACGGGGCAATCTGCGCGGGCACACTGTGGCACCTGTTACGGAACAGGAATCAAAGATGGCTATTGGGCACCGGTAGGGGGTTATGCACAGCGTAGTGCTACACCCGTTCAGACTCAGACAGCAACAGAAGGTATCATTGAGACAAATCGAATGTCTGTAATTATGTGGAATATCCCTAGAGTAGAGGCTCGGGATATAATCGCATTTTTGGATGGACAGAGATACGTTGTGGAAGTTGTAAATCCTTCTCAAATACATTTTGTATCTGTGCACCAGGAGTGTTCAGTTTCAGAATTAGCCAAGGGCGCGAGCGAACAGAACATTATAATTGATCCGTGGCATACGCCACCTTGGATGTGAGAATGGCTGGAATTATACAAACTGGAGGACCGGGGGTAGTAAGGCTGAAGGATGAGCATCCTGATGTTTGCCCGGGAACGCCCATTGCCATCATTGGACTTTGGCTTAAAGCTCTTCGGTATCGCTTTAATCGTAACGAGGGAGAGCCTATGCCGTGGGTATGGGATGCTTCTCTGCGCCCTAATCTGAACACGGATGAAGTTCCTGTACCCGATGGGGAACCTCGAAAGCTCATGATTGAAGCCGCCATGAACGTGGAAAAAGCTCAGCGTAATTATCGCCCAGCTATCTACATAGACCGGGGAGAAATTACCACGCTCAAGCTTCACGTAGATAATAGAGCAGGAAACCAGTTACACACAGGACTTAAGGCTTTTCACAGTTTGGCTAATATGCCTCTCACTTTCGAGATAGAGGCGGAGAATAGCGGAGAGTCTTCCCTTATTGCAGACACAGCCTGGATGTTTGTATTGGCGACTAGGGATATCTTCAGAAACACTTTCGCACTGCACGAAATAACAAATCCTGTTCTGGGAAGAACAACACCTAAAATGGTAGATAAGGAAGTTTGGGTTACTCCTGTAAATTTCAGTATTCAATTTGATATCCGGTGGATAACCCGGCCTATAGCACCATTATTGAACGATATTGCTCTGTCTATTAAACAGGAAGTGGACGAAGGTGGGAACACAAATATCTACTATCACAAAATTGCGCTACGCAATTTGGAGAGCTGACCGTATAATTGAATTGATATGTTGCTCAACGATTGAGTAAAAGGAGCTTAGAATGCCTATCCAGAGACCAAATGCGGTTGTCTACGAAGAGACCACAACTATAGAAACGCAACCGGACTTAGCAGACCTGCCTTGTTTGGTTGTTGGGCCAGCGTACCAGATTTTGGATTACGCGGATGACAAAGCCTCTTGTGCGGAAACCACGGCCTACGGCCTTGTAACGCAGTCCATTGTGCCCACCGCGACTCAGACTTGGGTAGACCCGACTGCGGTTGTGTTTGCTCAGCCGGCGAATATTCACGTTGGGGGTGTGCTGAAGTCAGATAGCGTAACTCTCTATATGGACGCTGTGCGCGCGGTTATTGATACTTCCGACCCTGCTGCGGGTACAGTAGATTATTCAGTTTACACTTCGGGAGATAATGTGTTTGCGTCCAAGGGTGCTACGCCAGGGCATCACTTTGGTGTTGCGGGTGTTGCTATTGGTGACATGCTTATCACACAATCTCCTACATCTGGTGACCTCCTCCGTACCGTAAAAGAACTGTGTTACACCCTGACGGGCGCGGGCGGAGATGCCATGGCCCTTATCGCCAATGGCGTTGTTCCCGGGGACCTTTTGACAATTGCTAATGACATCGCAACTACATCTCGAAATGGCCTCTATACGGTTAAAAGGGTACTGAGCGCAACAGCGCTGGAAGTAGAAGAGGTAGTTCCGGGTGTCGGTATTTCCTCCAGTGATAAGACAGCCAGTGTTTTGATTACTGATGCCGCGGGGAATGTTAAAGTAAACACAACTGCTACAGACCTCAATGACTGGTGCCCCCTCCGGGTTTCTGGGGATTTCCCAGAGACTTGCGGGACCGGGGATAAGAAATTCTGGAGAATTGAACGTGCTTTGTCCAACGTCAAGATGAGCGCTAGTGATATTACGGTTTCCGGTAACTCCATAACCGTAAAGAGCGCGCTCACGACGTCTATTTCTACTCTTCTGTCTTCGTGCCCGATTACGTATGCCAAGATTTATTTCCAGTACCGGGCCCTGCGTACGGACCTTCAGCAGGTTACGGAACTGAGCACGGAGTCTGAAATCCTCAGCACCCTTGGGAAGTATGATGCGCGGAATCCACTCTGCGTGGGAGCAATTATATCCAAAGGCAATACTACCACGAGTATCAAGGTCTATGGCATCAACAGTGATACGGATGAATACCTCGCCTATATGGATTTCCTTGATAGGATTAGTACAGAGAAAGAAGTATATGCAGTTGTTCCTCTCACGTACGATACTTCTGTACTGGCCGTGCTGAACAACATGGCTATTTCGGCTGCGAATCCTAACCTGGCTCTCCAATATGGTACCCGTCAGAAATTCCGGGCCATCATCGGAGCTATTGACCTGGTTACAGTCAAAGATATTCTGGCTAAAATACAGGCGGGCAACGCTGCGAAGGATTTGTCGTACAAAGCAGTAAAGAACAAACTCACGCTGGGGGGTCCTAAAATTACCGAAGACCCCGTCAATCTTGTTACTCTCAATGTTCTTCCTGGATTTACAATCGAAGTAAACAATACTGTTACTACCAAGGTATACACTGTAGGTCACTTAGTAGATACACACATAGTAAACCTCGACCCTACCGGTGCTGTAACACAGGTAGTAGATATGACTTCTTCTGACCCCGGCGGCGCACACGAGACTGTGGTAGTCAAAGACCTCGCGGGAACCACACTGAAGACTTACACCTCCGCGGCTGCAGGGGATCTCACTGTTACGGGTGCTGACCGTGAACTCTACCGCGAACTCTACGTCCCGGGTGCCACGTTCCTGGCTGACGTTCTTCCTGGGGATATTCTTGAAATCCCGAAGAATCCCAACGCGGCAGATTGGACGTCAACGTACACTTACATCGTAAATAACGTAGAAAGTGACGAGCGTCTTTTGATCGTGAATAACGGCCCAGACCAGGCGGCTACTTCCACGGAACTTCCTTACGGTTACATGCGCATTTTGGTGAGCGGTGCTGTTGCTCTGGTTAGCACATCCGCAGACCAAGTGTACTGCCACATCTATAGGAACATGAGCAAGAGTCAGCAGGTTACCAATATGATAGAAGTGGCGGTGAGCTTTTTCAGCAAACGGCTGATTCTGTGCTACCCGAACCTGGTTGACCCTTCAGGATTGGTGGACGGCAGCAAAACGAGAACAGGTACTGCTCCAGAAGTTGCGGACCCGCAGCCGGGATACTATCTCTCTTGTGCCGTAGGCGGAATGACCGCGGGGCAGCCGTCACAGCAGGGTTTCACCAACTTGGGTATTGCTGGCATTGATAGAATCTACAACGTCAGCAGCTACTTCAATGAGACCCAGATTACGGACCTGTCGGATGGTGGCGTTTACGTCTTCCAGCAGGACAATCCGACTGCACTTCCGTATTCGATTCACGAAGTGACAACGGATACGACCGGACTCCAGACCAGTGAATACATGGTTATCAAGAATATCGACTTCGTTGCTACTACCCTGCTGAATACGATTTTCGGATTCTTGGGAATCTGGAACGTAACTGACCAGACAATCGAATTCCTGAATCAGGCAGAACAGGATACAATTGACGTGCTTAAGCAGCGGTTCGTTTCGAGAATCGGGGCTCCGCTGATTTCAGCTACAATTCTGTCCACAACTCAATCGACCGTAAGTAGCGACCGCGTTGAGTCGTACATTGATGGTAATTTCCCCATGGTGTTGAACACCATCGGGTTGCATCTGGTGTCATGATAAAGATTTCCAAAGAACGTGCCTTGGAGGCGCGGCAAATAGGAATAGCCAAAGCTTTCTTTGACTTGGGTTATTCCCCGGAAGCCATCAAGTTGGCTTTTGAGCAAGAGGGAATCTACAAAGAAGCAATCTGGGGAGAACTCCTGGGTTGGGCAGCCAAGCAACTCCCTCGAGTGGGAAAGTATTTTAGCGGGATGGTTAGGCCCGCGGTAGAAGGAATGACAACAGCTCCCGGTAAGACATTATGGCAAGGAGCTAAAAATGCGTTGTCGTTAAAACCAGGAACTATTGGCGGAACCGTAGGACAGGGGACCTTACTTCATGACTTATTTCAAGGCGCCCCTCCTAGAATTACGCCTCAGTTTTACGCGTAAAAGGAGATATTCATGGGAACCCCGGCACTCGGAATCACTAAGGGCATAACAAACTGGAGACCCCAGCAGCAATCAGTCGAGCGTGTTACCGACAACATCGCGTACACTACTTCGCATCCTGATGATACGCTGGTGCTGGCAGGACCTCCGCGGAAATCAACTGCGGAAGAATCCGCTACCCAGGGCGAAAGAAGTCTGTTAGCTATCGGAATGCTTCAGACTTTCCAGATTACATCACAAAAACCTACCCAGCCGCTGGCCGCGATTGGGTCTGGCCGTTCTTATTTCGTGTCTGGAAAGAGCCAGTCTACTTGGCGTATTGGTCGGCTGTTCTGTAACGGCCGTAACCTGCTCAGGGTTCTCTACCATAACTGTGTGTCCGCGGGCGTGGATGTCTCCAAGTTTGATGACCCGGCAGCCCTGACCCAGTACAACAACTACTTCATCAATCTGGATTCTGAACTTTTTTACATACCGTTCGGACTTCCGGCGCTGTTCCGCGATAAGCTCCATAATAAAACAGGCGGGTTCTACGCAGAACTTTGCATGCTGAATACATACACTCTGGGTTTCACTGCCGGCCAGAATATGATTATGGAAGACGTTGGCGGGATGTGCGATAGGCTGATGCCTTTCAACGCGACAGAAGCCATCACTGCACAGGTTCCGCTTTCCACAATTGATAAAGCCATTGGTTTCACTCATGGTGGCGCCGAAGAAGACCTACTAAAATATGGTGCTGGCGATAAATCAGGCGTAGGACTCAGAGATGATAATTTGGGTGACGCCACAAAGTGGCCATAGTATAATTCCCGCGTGGATAGATCCGAAAAAATAAAAGCCAATCTTGATGCCAGTAATACCTCCGGGAGAGTAGGACTGGCCAAAGCTCGCCGCGGAGAACTTCCTGCGGAAGCGTATAAGCATAGAAGCTTCGCAGAGATAAAGAACTATAATGCCAAGACCAATACTTATGACATTCTGGTACAGGGCGGCGATGCTCGATTAATTCCAAATGTCTGCATCAAGACTGATGGTTCTGGCGCCATTTCCCCTTTGCCTTCTGGCACGACGGTTATCCTAGATGAATCTCTTTCCGTTCCCATAATTGATGGGGTTATCCCGGGAATGCAAGAAACAGTCTATACCCCAGAAACTTCTACTGCTCCCAGACTAGGATCTGCTTCTCCTATCCCCTTAGAAGACGCGGAAAATCAATGCAACGATTCAGATAACTACCGCACGGCTGACCTTCCTACAGATGCAATGCCGGGGGAGTTTGTACGTATAACTCCCGAGGGGAACTACCTAGGTATTTTACGCGGTAAATTAAACGTTCTCTCTGCGGGAGAAAAGGCACAGATTTTTATAGACGGAGGCCACGAATTAGTTAAAACAATTTGTGAAGATTATGAACACGTATCTTCTCTGGGAACCGTAACTATAAAAAACGAGGAAGGCCGTTCCTCTCTGGTTGCCCGATTTGCTGCTGACCAACTAACAGAAGGTGGGGGTAAAGAAGAACAGTGGACGTTCCGACTGGATATAGGTAATAGCGGAAATATCTTCAAAATGGAAGTGACCGAGGGGGACGGAAAGACCAAAGCCAAATTTCAGATTTCTCCCGACGGGCGAGTTACTATTGTTTCAACAAATGGTTTTCATCAAATAGATGCCGGCGAAGGTGTGAACCATGCCGAAACCGCAGGCAGCAAAAGCACAAGAATAAAAGGCAGTTCCAAGTTAGATGTTCAGGGGGACATTAATGTAAATACAGCATCTTCCAGAAAAACCAGCATCAGCGCAACAGACTCAAAGATGGTGGGTAACGACGATGCGGTTTTTATTAACAGGGACTATATTCGAAGTGTCGGAAGAAACCAGGATATCACAGTCACGGGGGGGACTACTACAGAAGCGAAACCCGGTAACATTGCTGTTCACCATAAAGTCCTGAACGGTAGTTATGTTTTGAATATTGGAGACCCCGCGCTAGGGGCAAGCCCCGCAGCTATGGCTGGGTACTCTCTCTTTATTCATAATGGGAATATAGTTATTGGAGAAGACCCTGCGTCTCCTGCCATTTTGGCTACAGTAAGTTTAAACACTTTAAAACCAGATAGTATTGCTTTGGGCGGCACGATTGAGACTGCTCAATTTCATGCCATGTTGTATGAGCAATGGCAAATTCTGATGACTACCCTGATGGGTCTTCTGGATACACATATTCATCCACCCATGGCGCCTCCAGCAGTTCCTATGTCACCGACTATTGCAGCAACAATGAATACAGTGAAGAGCGTAAAAGTAAAAATAGGTCTTTAAACTCAGGGCGGTACGCCCTATACTTGACAAAGATTGGAGGAATAGAAAATGCCCAAGTTGATTATTAACGCAATGCAGAACGATGTCCAACTTCAGGACCCTTTCCCGGCAGAGGGTGCCTTGGTTATTTCGACGAGTCCTGGAACTCCTACGCTCACAAACGTGACGTGGAGCCAGCTTCAGCGTCTGCGGCCCCTCCTGGCTTCCGCTGAGGCTGCAGGACAAATCACGTACACCGAAGTAGCTACAGGACTGGATGCCCGCGCCGATGAAGGGGACCTCTTGGGTCTTCCAGTCATCTACTCTTTGGATACCTCAAGTGCGCCGCTTACGGCTGGGGGAGCAGTTACAGGTGCTACGATATACGGAGATAATATGCTCGCGGGGCAGACCTTTGCTACCTATGCTGCCGCGGGCAATGTCATTGTTTTTCAGGCCGTGATTCCTGGTTCTCTCTCTAACTCCCTGTCCATCGAAATCGTGGACGGTGCTGGGGAAGCTGTTGCGGGTCCCGACCCGGATGGGAAAATTACGATTACCCTGAACACAGGAGTTTCGACTTACAATAGTCTCGCAACTCTCGTGAACAATGACGCAGTCGTGTCCTTATCTGTAGTTGTTACGGCTTCCACAGCCGATGACGCGTTAGCGGCAGACCAAGTATGGCTGTCCGGGGGTACAGGAGATGGTGTTTCGCTGTCTATTGGCGGACAAGCTGCGGATATTCTGTATGTTGATGATGGGGAATGCGACTACAACGTTGACCTCACGAGACAGACCCAAGATGATACCGCGGTGATGGAATTCCGTTCGGGCTCCAAGCTGATTCGCCTCGCTGTCGTACTCGCCTAATCCAAAAAAGGGAAGTCACCTCATCGGCAACTTCCCTCTAGCTTAGCCTTTTTCAGCCAAGCTTGCTTCTCTTTCATATTCGGTGTTCGACGCATCGCCAGTGGCGAGCCATGCACATGCCATATGGAAGAGAAGTTTAGGCCGGAACCACATCTCCCCGCCTTCTTGACTTATTCGTTCTATGTGTTTGTATTCGTGTTCTAGTGTGGCTTTATCGTAACATAGTTTTTTTGTTCTCATTACTATGGAGTGGTCATAAGTTACTGCATCTGTATCTGGTAAATCTGCGTCCCAATCATCAACATCATCTGCTGCGTAGACAACTGCGTCTTTGTATTCCCGAACATAATGTACTGGGGGAATAGAATTGAAGAACATGAACTTAACCATCCGCTAACCTCCTTTGTTCAAGTCAGTCAGGGATTAGTCCTTTCTCCACCATTACCTCGTAGAACTCCTCGAGTTTGGCATAAGCCTCCTCGATATCAACGTTCATTTGGGGATACAGGTATTTAGGTTGCGTAGTTATTTCTTTTAGTTTGGTTATCCAATTTATTCTTTTGGTGATTCTTTTAATGTTTGTTTCTTGAATGGTGATTACAATATCTTCCAGTTCTTTGTCTTCTAGTTGTGAAATTTTTACTATTTTACCCTGGAGGTTCATCCACTTGTTGTTGTCAGTAATCCATTCCCATGTATCTGTTGGTTCTATTGGTTTTTCTGGTGGTTGTGTGATTCTTGTAGGAGCGGCAGTGTTTGTGACGTTATCTAAATTTATACCAAGAATAAGCAAATCTTTTCCTGCCTCTAATTGGCTCTTTAATAGGTGCCCTTCTACTACGTGTTCTAAACAAAAGAAGATTCCACTTATTTCTGCGTGCTTTACCTGTAGGTGAATAAGGCCCTCGTTGTTCTCACAATCTGGAATACAACATCCCAAATACTTTTTCATCTTTACCTCTTAAGGCCAAAAGAGAGTGCCCAGCCGGTACTCTCTCCTGGACAACTTGAATTTTTTTAGCCTACTACTACTGCGGGTTCTTGTTTCCGCGCTTCCTGAGCGCGCGAACCGTCGCTTTCGTCCCCTCTGTCAGGGCAATCAGGATCGCGGATACCCCTGCGGCAATACCGATGTTCTTCCACATGACTTCCTCCTTGGGTTGTGAAACCGTTTTTGTCACGACCTATTCTTATACCACATTTTGACCCTCATTTTCGACTTCTTCGGACTCTTTCTCTTCCTGAATCTCTTTGGCGGTATTCATAGACTCCGATATGGCATCTGCCAGGTACTTACCCGCCGCCGCAGCGGCAACCTGAACTAGTTCCACCAGAGTCTTGGCTAATTTATCCTTCGTATCTTCCTTCATTGCGATTTTTCCTTCCTTCTGTTATATTTTTGTCATGGATTGGACCTACAAAAAATCTAAGAATGAAAATGGGTTTACAAAACTGGGGGAAATTACTGTCCGACTCCTCCGGTTAGTGGCGTATCAACAACTCGCCCGGGCAGAAACCCAATTAAGGGCCCAAAACCTGCCCGCTAACCTCACAAAACCATTACTGGAAGCAATTCCGAAAAAAGAACTTGTGCAAGAGTTTCCATGCCTTATCATTAAAGAAACAACAACCCAATTTTGATGAACGAACTACAAAAATCAGCGCGCCAGAAGGCCATAAAGGACCAGACCCTGTTTGCTCAGGCAAACAAACAATATGGAGGAACCCTCCAGAAATATCAAGGGGATGTTCCTCGAATGCTTTTGGTTTCACACATCCTGGATGTGAATCCTACATTGGCAGAAACTCTAAGTGCGGATAAATACTATCGAAAGGGCTTTTGTAGAGCCAGTATATCCGAAGCTCAAGCCGCAGGGATTTCTGGTAACAAATTAGATGACCCGGATACTGCAGCGTATATCATGGGACGTGAACTAAATCACGAATCCATATCTCTTTATACCGAAAAAAAGAGCTATTTTAGTACCCCGGGAAGTGACTTCTGGAAAACTGTATATCTCAAACATCGAATAGGAGATTATGGCTTCTCACAGCTTTGGGGTAACGGGGAAATCACTAAGAACGACGTATATAATTCTCTGCTCGATTCTTTAAGCAACTTGCATCGAACAATAATTCCTTGGAGTTTTACAGAACTGAACTATCTCGTGTTTTTTGATTGTGAATACGTAAATCAATTAGCGTCCAGACATGGAGTTCTCCAATCGAATAACTACGGAAAAACGCCCGTGCTCACATCTTGGAATGTTGCGGTATGACTGAGTGGAAAAAACTTGAACTAAGCGCGCCCAAACTGGATGCTGCGCCTATACAGGATATTGTAAAACTCCTGAAAGCCTACATCTCTGCCATGGCGGAGATTCTGGAAGTTCTCCTGGATGTCGGTCAGGTAGTAGCAGACCCCATAAGTACAGCCATAAAGACACTCATTCAGACTCTTAACGAAACAATAAAGAGTCTTATGGAAGACGTAGGAATCTACTTCCTGTACGTACCCATCAAAAAACGGTTAGAAACAAATCTTGTAAATTTGAATGACATCACTCCTCCCCTGGCAGACAAATTAGGAATCTTTGGGCAACCGGAATCCGCGGCGAATTGGAATAATCCTAATGTTGCAAAGTTCCTAGTTAACGCCAATCGATATAGTGGAGGAAATGCTGGATTCTTCTCTACCGTTGTCGGGTCTCTTGATGACCGCGGCGATATAATGCGGCCTCAGTTTGTGAGCAAAGTCGATTATATCGCAGGAATTACGTTGGTGATGGGTACCAATGTAGACCTTATAGGATTCCTTCAGGACTTATGGACTTTCCAGAATATGTTCCACCTTCCTGTCTTAGGTGCAATGAATCAAGTAGCAGCTCCTAAAGGGTTACGGGGTCGTGCCCTGTCCCGTCCCGTAAATGGAAAGTTCGATGTCTTTCTCCAGTGGGACCACGTAGACGTCCCGTTAACTACTCTGACAGATTTAGGCGGAATTATTCTATATCCTGTTGAGGTAGCCATCCTTCGTGTAAAGAACGACGTTGCCGCTATGACGGCCAGGTCCGCAACTGAAATATTCGGACAGAATCGTCTTAATGAAGGACTGGTTTTCGGAGATGCGGATGTCGTAAAGATATTCCCATTTAATGCAGGAGATACAACGTACATAGATACAGATGTGCTCTCTGACGGGTATTTTGGGGATGACATCTACTACTATGCTGTAGCCTGGAGGTTCAAAGCCTTCAAAGGAGCCAAAGAGTATCAAGCCAATGACGGAACTGTTCTGGATTATTGGCAGATATCCAATGTTGTAGAAATCATTCCTGACCCTGCAAGACCGGGTGCGACCCCTCCTGATTGGCATCGTACTCCCAGAATAAGTGATTTATTTCCAGGACTTGCACATCTTATCTACTATTTGACCGCGCAGATAAATGCCTTCGCTGCCAAGTTTACGACCGCTTTGGACATGGCCTCTGCCTATATTGAGTTCCTGAAATCCGAAGTAGATAGATATGACGAGTTAGCGCGAAGACTGACTGACTTGGTAGGGCAAATGGCTCTCAATTTCGATATGCCTACCGCGGGGATATACGCCCGGGCTTTCAAGGGTAAGGGCGGAAATACATTCTTTGTCACAGACCTGGCTAACTCTCTAAGTGAGGGGTTCCCCAGTGCCCCGCCATTCCATCAGGGGGATGAATATGTAACCGGGGCCATACTGCTCGCAGGAGGTCCGCTGGGGGTAGTGTCGGCGTTTGAGGAAGCTATTGGACTTATGTTCGGGAGTATCAGTTCTGGCTTGAATACTCAATTCAGCGAACTCGAGGAACAGATAGCGTTGGTAGAGAGCATAACGTTCAACGACCAGTTAGCCGAAATAGCTAAAACCCCGGAAGTTACATCTACAAATGATGCCGATAACATAGACAAAATCAAATGTTGTACGCAGCCAGACGAAACAGTGTATTCTTTTAATGACAACTTCCAAGAGGTGAAAGTATGATTCTTTACGACTATGAATGCGTTTGTGGCGAAAAAAGAGAAGAGTTGGTACGTAACGTGGAGGAAGTTGTTACCTGCCAAAAATGTGGAAAACCTATGGAACGAGTGTTTGCGGGCACAGCAAAAACAATTGTAACGTACATCCCAATGTACCCTGGGTCCCTAAGACATAAAGCTGGATATACCCATACACGACATGCTGCGCACCCCGCAACAAGAATCCAGTCCGGTTTCGGGGGCAGTCAGTCCCCCAAGGACTAAATCTGCCCTATAATTAGTCATGGGACTTTTACGCCGTAAAAAACCAGGTCTATTAGGCAAAGAAGGTGGAGTTATAGAAGCCGCTATGCGGGCACAACTCCGAGGTATTTTTGATAAAGGGCGTAAACAGAGAGAAGGATTACTTGCACCTCAGAAAGAAATCTTAAAAGGGATTGATATAGAATCTGCGAAGAATCCTACTCCTCTGATACTTACGCCGGGCAGCACAGGAGTTTAAAATGGCTGGAACTATCACAATAAACACTACGATGGAATACGACGATGGGGGTGGCGAGAATGACCGTCGGCCCATCGTTAAACTGGACTTGGTTGACATGGCGTACACCCAGAAAACAGTCTTTGACCTGGTGTATGCTTCACTGGTCACCAACCAGAGCATTCTCCAAGGGTCTCTCACGAACGCCAAGGTAGTCATGATACGTTCTTCCCATCACGGCGGAGACCTGAAAGTAAATACGGGAACAGCAATTCCTATAGCCGAGGGACAAGGATGGATGTCGTTGATTAACCCATCGGGAGGCATTACTGCCCTGACCTTGACTACTACGGATGCTGCACGGTTTGAAGTGTGGATTTTTTCATGAACGTACATGTGCCAGAGGGGTTGGGTTGGGAAGAGCTTCAGAAATTCTTCAGGAGCCTCAACAAGAACTATTACGCACCCGCGGCAGAGTGGCTGGAGAGACCTGCCCATCAATGGGCAACGCTGGGAGGGCTAGGAAGTTTGGGCTTACTTCATCAATCCATATCAGAGGGAATGAATAGGGTAGATGCTCCTCCAGACCCTTATTCGGATTATGTTGAAACACTGAAGCAGCATTTAGATTCAGTTAATAAGACAGGGGGAATTGTTGCCGCGGATACTGTACCAACGACTCCTTCGCAACCAAAGCCTAGTGCTCCTCCGGTAAAATCAACCTTACAAATTGCAAAACAAGTACAGAAATCGCCTGAAAATACAGGCAAGGAAGAGACAAAAAAAGAAGAGAATCCTATGACCAAGAATTCTTTTATGGACCAGGGATTAACTCCGCTAGTAGTGGGTGCTGGTGGGGGAATGCTGGGGTACTTGGGGGCTAAACACGTAATTAACCCCCTCCTGAAGTCCAAAGAGAACAGTATTCTTGCTCAGCTCGCCAAAGGTGAAGAAGCTGTAAGTGGTCTTAGGAGTCTCCAAAAGATAGCTCCTGTAGCAACTACGGTCCTTGGTGCTCTGCTTCTTGCTGCGGTAGCGTCAAAGATGTCCAAGGATAAAACCCAGGCGCAGATGCAATGGATGTCTCAGAGGTACGGACCTGCGGCAAATGCGTATCAGTATGGGACAAACCCACAAGATGTTATGTCGATGAACGACCCTAGAGGTCAGCAGGCTAATTTTTATTGAAATGCCTACCATTCTAAAGCAGCCGAAGAAGTCTTTGGAAAAAAGAACCCCGTCTTCTCGTGCCAAAGAATTATTTAAAAAGTCCAGAGACAAGACAAAAATTGTGGTAAAAGTTCCTAGATAATCCCGTAGAGTCTTAGAATTGAATAGTATCCTGCGGTCTTCGCTTGCTCTTCCATTTTATCCAAGCGGGTATAATAATCCGGAATTTCAGTCAGGTGGTCGAGACTTATTTTCCGGTCAATGACCGGATCATCTGCATGTTCTTTTTCAACTTGCATCCCGCGGGCTAATTGTTTGGGGTTTACGTCTTTAGACGAAATACCTTCTTCTTTAGACTTGCCCGTATTCAATAATTTTTGTACCTTATCATCCATGCCATAATTATACTGCGCCCATGTCGTAATAGGTAGCCGATGGGGGCTTAAAACTCCCTGGGATAATTCCCGTCCCGGTTCGAGTCCGGGTGGGCGCACCAAAAATTCATAGAATTTGAGGTATAAATATTTACGTGTTAGAAACCGGCGAAAAGGCATTGAAAGGACATAAACACGGTCCCGGATATATCTCAGTACCCATGGGTCAGGGAGGTTACCTCCCATATAGGAACTGTGATTGGTACCATACTGTATACTAAACTTAAAACTTTTTTGCTCTACGTCAAAAGTTTAATTATTTAAAGTAAACCCACCCATTTCGGGTAATAGAAACAGGCACAGCGCGAGGGAGAGTAACCCTCATGTCTGTGTTAACTTTAAATAATAAAACTTTTGAACGTCTCACAAATAAGTTTTAACTTAAGTACCCAAGAAAGTAACACGTGATTTTTTGCACACAGGATGCCCCGTGCGAAAGAGCCAGTCTCCCAACTGGATAGGGACCTGCGACTGTCACAGTCGCCATTTGGACAAACCCAAAGAGCGGAATGTCTGACAACGGCCTCGGGGACCGGTACGCCGAACGGACCGTTTTTAAATTTAAAACATGCGTGCGAACAAACGGACAAGGCACGCATTTTTAAATTCTAAAAACCGTCCAGTTCGGCAACCGGACCCCCAGGCCTCTGTCAGAGAATTCAAGTGTGTGCAGGCATTTCCAACAACGTTTTTAGACCCAACCTCGAGGGGAGAGGGAGTTACTCCCTTTATGTAATCCGATTCAGTTCGGTGCATAATTTTACTACCCCCCCGTCCGTTAAATTTCTCTGATGCACTAATTCTCGACAAACAACCGTATGGAGAATTAGGGCATCACGAAATTTAACTTCCGGAGGGTAGTAAGATAAATTTAGTAAAACGTTGTTGGAAGTGCTATATTTTAAAAAAAGAAAGAGGTGCAGTATGAATCAATTCCATATTTGGTCTTCAAAGATGTACGAGTGGTACGCAGGACTTCCTTGGTACTGGAAAGTCATAGGGTTTCTTGCGCTGTTTTTAATCGGGCTACTTACAGTAATAGGCATTCTTTTGGATGTTGGAAGAGAAGGTTTGGATACTTCTCACTCTGATGCCGCGGAAACAACAATAGTCAATGACGCAGTAAAGAAAGACCAACAGGAAGAAGCCGCTCGCGTCCAAGAAATTGCTAAGGTCAAAGATGAGGCCGCTGCTATTCTTAAAGAGAAAGCAGACATGAATGCGCGGAGTGAAGGTATTAAGAAGAAAATAGATAACGCTACGTCAGTAGAGGAAGTGAATAGAATTCTTAAGGAGGAGGGGCTATGAAGTGGTTAGCTATTGTCCTTTTTTTGCTCCTGCCTGCTGCTGCTAGAGCGCAGGGAGAACCCTATACTCGTCCTATAGGTAAGAGTGTTACCATCAATAACGTGGAGGGAATTTTCTTCACTTTGGATGAATTCAAAGTCTGGACAAACGTCTACGTAGACTACCGAAAGTTTTACGACCAGAGGGCTCTAACAGATAAGTACGAGCTGAAACTTCAAAAGATAGAAGATTTATACTCTGAAAATCTGGCCAGTTGTGAGCGACGATTTAACGAGGAAAAAAATTCTGTATCTTATTGGCAAGCTCGGTCGGATGCAGAAAAAGACGAGAAGTTTAAGGTCTTGAAATCTACGAAACTGGAAACTGCTTTATACCAAGGTAGTTTGGGTGTAGAGACTGCTGCTTATATTGCTACTGTACTTGGGTTGATTCTTCGCTAGTACCCTATACTTTATTAGCCCAGCTGCCTGACTGCCCCCTCCTCAGCGACCAGGTAGTTGGGCGTTTTTTGTGGTATAAGAAAATCCACAGGAGGCATATCAATGTTTCAAATAGATAAATTACTTCGAGAAGCTAAGCATGTTAGGAGTAGGAATTGTCTGGCTGCCCTTTATCTCGCATCTCTTTTAACTTTTGTCTTTACCAGGGATGCAGAAGCAACTTTGGTCATGGCTTGTTTTACGGTT
>Ga0209777_10002954_pt1 | contig 21593 bp, 14 predicted proteins | sample FrelakmetHBP12HB_FD_187147 | JGI IMG/M metagenome (GOLD analysis project Ga0209777, IMG submission 187147) | Freshwater lake sediment microbial communities from the University of Notre Dame, USA, for methane emissions studies -HBP12 HB (SPAdes)... | ecosystem: Environmental > Aquatic >...
TTATGGATTGCTAAAAACATTGAGAAGAAGTGGTCAGGTTGATGGAGGAATTATTCCTTTCAATAATGTATTTATTCTAGATAAATATTCGAAAAGATTAATTCATGATAACAACATATCACTATCTATTGAAGATGTTACTAATGTTCAAACAGCATTAAGAGAACAAATTACTCTCTTTAAGAGATTAAATTTCAATAGTGGTTTAGCTGAAAAACTGACAGAGAAACTTCCTAAAAAATTTGGAGTTAGATTTAATGCGCTGTATGAATCTATTCCAACAAATTTAAGAAATTTCTATTATTGTTCATTTATTCTCAGTTCACTATTAGATGTTGAAAGAAGAATTGATCTTGAAGTTAAACTTCGTGCTTGGATTTCTAAAGTAGTTAATGAAATAATTAAGACAGAAACATTGAATGCTCGAAGAGCTGCATAAAATAAAAGAAACATTAAAGTCTAACAAACTTTAGTGTTTCTTTTTTTGCCGATAAAATAGTTATTTTTATCTTTCGAATTTCTAGAATAAATATAAAAGGTGAGTTTGTTAAGTAGTATCGTAAAAGGAGCTTATTATCATGGCTGGATCTGATTCTAAAAGAGTTGTGACGCAATTTCATTTTAAATTCGATACTGGCGATACAGAACTTGATGAAGCATTTGGTACTTATTTTACTAGTATTCGAATAATTAATTCTATGCGTGCGATTTGGCCTATTATTCAAATTCGATTTAATTGTGATAATCAAGTTTTTATTGAGAAGGATGTTTTTGGTGCAACCGACATAGATTTTATAGTATGGTGGACTGGAGATACCGGAGATGATTCTGCTCAGTATATCACCTATACATTATTATATCTAGAAGCAAATGTAGAATTACCACCAAAAGAAGAACATAATGATCCAATGAAAAGTGCTAAAGAAACACAAAAAAGATATATAAATGTTTCTTATTTAGCTAAACCTGCATATCTTACTATGTCATCATTTGTTAATAGACTATGGGAAGAAGAAACTCAAATGAGACCTGTTGATTTTGTATATGATATTTTGGAAAAATGCGGAATAACAGATTATAGAATTTTAGAAGATGGAGTTAATCAAGATACAGTACAACAAATGGTTGTTCCTCCAATGACTTTAAGAGCATCTGTTGATTATATCAATCAAAATTATGGTATTTATTCTGGACCAATGTTAAGATATGCAAATTATGCAGGACAATTTTTAATGTGGGATGTTAAGCAAATGTATGAGAAACATAAAGATTCTCCTTGGATAACATTTCATAAATCTCCTTCTCATTTTGAAACTCCTGGACTGTTTGAAAAAATAAACTTATTAGCTATTCAAACAGATGATAACTTTGTTACTTATGATAATTGTGAAACACTTCATTATGGCAATGCAAATGTTATACGATATGGATATGATAATATTTACATATATCATCCCCATGAAGATATTGCACAATTTATGAAAATAGATCTTGAAAAAATTGTAAACGATTTTGGTTTGTGGCATAATGATCCTTTATTAAAGTTTGATAAAGATCTAAAAAATCGAAAATTATACTTTAGTGATATGCAAGGATTTGAAACTGGTAATGGTTACTCAACAAATTATAGCGATTTTATTTTAAGTCAGGATATGTCTACTTGTTTTCAAGATTCAGCTGCTGTTAAATTTAATTTGTATCGAAATATTAAATTTCCTTTATGTTCTAAAATAGGCGAAGTTTTATATTTCCAACCATATTCTGATCATGAAAAATTTCCAAAAAGTAATTTTGAAGGAGCTTATATGGTTTCCGATAGTGATGTGATTTTTACAAAAGAAGAAAATGGAAAACCAGTAGATAATATTAATGCGATGGCTACGTTAATAGGATATAGAACTGCGCAATCTAAGGATTAATATGGCACAGCAATTAACGCCTCAACAACAACAAAGACTTGTTGAATATTTTCTTTGTAAAAAAGATCCAATCTATTTTATGGAGAAGTATGTTAAACTAGCTTTAGTTGGTGGTGATGTAACTGTGCCGTTATATGATCGACAAAAAGATTTTGTAAAAGAAGTTATTCAAAGTAATCATGTAATTGTTTTAAAAAGTCGTCAGACTGGTGTTTCAACAATTACTCAAATGTATTGTGCTTATGCAATGGTATTTTTCAAGAACGTTGTTATAGGTGTCGTAAGTAAATCAGGACCAGAAAGTACAGATTTTTGTCGAAAGGTATTAGCAATTTTAGACAGTCTTCCAGATTGGTTAAGACCTACATTTAATAAGAGATCTGAGCAAAGCTTTATTCTAGATAATGGTTGTCAATTTTTTGCTTCTCAAGTAGATCAATCAAATCCTGAAGGTCTACTTAGAGGTAAAGCAATAACCATTTTGATTGTTGACGAGGCCGCTTTCATATCTAAAATTGATGAAGCTTATACTGGCGTTGCACCAACATTATTTAAATCACAAACATCTGCTAAACAAAATAATGTTCCATTTGCAACTATCGTTATTTCAACACCAAATAAAACAGTTGGTAAAGGTAAATGGTTCTTCCAAAATTGGAATAAATCTATTAATGGAGAATCTATTTTCAAACCATTTAAGTTACATTGGAAGATGATTAAAGAATTTGCAGAAGATCCAAATTGGTATAAAACACAATGTAAACTACTTGGAAATATTCATTGGAAGATTGCTCAAGAGCTTGATATGCAATTCGTTGCAAGCAACAATTCATATTTGCCTTCTGAAACGATTGAACTATTGAACACTATCAGACAAGAACCTCATTATAAAATGTCTGTTGGTAAATTTGATTTATGGCAATTTGAAACTCCAGATCAATCAAAGTATTATTTAATTGGTATTGATACCGCCAGTAGTTCTGGAAGCGATTCAAGCAGTATTGAGATTTTTGATTTTGAAACGTTTACACAAGTTGCTGAATTTAGAGCTAAAATGAGAGTAGATGAATTCTGTGAAGTTATTGCATTAATCAATAGAATATATCCTAACAATATAATCATCCCAGAAGCAAACTCTTATGGTAATCAAGTTTGTGAATTCTTAACTAAGAATGATACCTTCTATAATATCTATCAAACCAAACTTAAAAGTAATACTACTGTTCAACCAAAAACTCAAAAATATAGATATGGACTTACAACAGGTTCTCAAAATAGACCTTTGATGATGGATGCGCTATATACTTCAGTAGTTGAAAATCCAAATATTATTAAATCAGAAAGATTGGCTTTGGAATTAATTGGATTAGTTGATAATGGTAATGGTAAAGTTATGGCGGATGAAGGTGAACATGATGACTTAGCTTTGAGCTTAGCATTTTGTGCTTATGTCAGAACATATGATCCACCGTTAGCTATTGCTCGTAGTATGAAAAATATCAAAGACTTAACAGAGATGACTGAAGTAGCTCATTGGAATGATGAACCAAGAATTCCGGCGCAATCTGAGCTACAAGAAATCAAAGATTTTGCATCAAATGATCAGATGGAAGTTATGGAACATTCAAATAAAATTCTAAATAAATATGTAAAAAGTAACTTAAAAAGAATTATTGAAAATAACGCAAATGGAACAACTATTGACATTCTAAAAATACTAGATTTGAGAAACCAAAAAAATCAAAAATTCTAAATGAACAAAAATAAAAGAGGGTTTATATGGATGTTATTTATGAACAAGCACTTAATTCTCAATTAAAACGTGCTTTATCTATAGTTGGTTATAGAGATACTAATGTTGGTGAGTTAGATGAAGATAAAATCTATACCAATCAAAAAATAATAGATGAGTTTGTAAGTATCATACAAGATCAAAGTACATTTAAACCTATCATTGCTGATATTACAAGATTAATCGAAACGAATAGAATTGTTCCTGTACATATTAAAATTGGATTATTGAAAAAAATAACGTATTTATTATTTAAGAACAAAAAGAAATTTGCTCAATCAAGTTCAGCTTTAGCTTTCTTTGATTTTGAAAGTAGGAAAATATTTGTTTTAGTTGAAAATATTGAAAATTTTAATTATTGGAAAAAACAAGAAGCATTATCTTTAGTATTATTACATGAATTACAACATATGACTTGTTTGTTATTTCCTAAAACTTTTATGAAAGTCCATGCAAAATCATTAGCATTGTATTATAAAAGATTTTTTAAGTTATTTTTCGAGAAAGAAATAAATGTCAATGAAACGTATAAAGTAGCATTATGGTTACATGATAGAACTGAAACAATAACCGGAAGATCAACCTTAGATGCTTCAACTTTGAATCAATATATCAAAATATTATGGAAAGTATTGAGACCGTATTATAAAGATACGATTTCTTTAAAGAGGGATATTGTTGATTATTTTAAAATATTAGCTGTTTATGTTAATATGCCTTCATTGTATACTGAATATTTACATTCAAAAAATAAACAGGCGTTGCGAATGTTTTTATCATTAAGAGATGCATATAAATCTTTAAACATATTAAAGAATGATAGTTTATGTATTCAAGAAGTTTTATTTCCAAGTGAGGTTATTAGTATTGAGAGTGAGTATAACACACAAGAGAAACATTTTAAATTAATAAAGGCGATTAAATAATTATGGCAAATAGACCTGCAGAAATATTAGATCAAGATTTAGCTGGTGATTATGGTGGAACAGCACCTCTTCCAGAAGAATCACATCTAAAAACAAATGCTTTGTCTGCAGCTATTAGTAATCTTGATAGAACAATGCGTTCTATTCCAAGTCAAATAGCTCGGGCAACTGTTGGTGCAGTTAAAGCTACAGGTCAGTTAGCCGGTGAAGCAGCTGGTAAAGTCTATAATAAAAAATCAACAGCGGGTATGGTTGGTGCTGGACTCGGTGGTCCAATTGGATCTGCAATAGCACAAGGATTAGCAGATTCAGAAGTTATTAAAACTATTAGAAATGCTATTCAAGATCAAGTTAAAGCTGTTGGACAAAAAACATACCAATCTTTAAAAAATTCATCTAAGGGATCTAAAAATAATTTAGCATTATCTGATCAAGGTGAAGTTCCTCAATATACACAAAGTCAAGGAATCAAATTTACTAGATCTGCAATTAGTCCTGCTGCGATGTATAAAGCATCTAAAGATCAAACTGCAGCTATTGATAGAATGAGAGTAAGTACTGTTGCAGCTATTCGTCAAACCAAGACAATGTCTGAAGCAGATGTTAGAAAACAAAATATTCCTAAAGCAGCCAAAGGTGGTTTTGTTAAACAAACCGGTAAAGCAATTGTGCATACTGGTGAAGTTATTGTTCCAAAAACAACAGTTGAAAAACAACTTAAAACACTTAATGCAATACTTGATGTACAAAATCAAATATTATCAGAAACATCTAATTTAAAATATTCTTTAGCTGATGATGAAGCTGGTGGTGGCGGATTCTTCAAATCAATGTTTAATTTTGGAAAAGTATTTATTCCGATCATGGGCGGAGGAATGTATAAGAGTGATATTGCTAGAAGTAGTAATCCATTTGTTACAATGTCTTCAGCTTTACTGCAACAATATCGTTGGCAAAGATTATATGGTGAATTAACAAAACGTCAACTCAATGAATTAATTAAAATACAAGGTGGAGAACAACAAGACGTTATTGGTAAAAGAGGAGTCTTCTTTGAATTTTTAGAAAAGAGACAAAAGAAAATTGTTGATGCTCTTTCTAGACAAATAGAAGAAAGAGAAAAAGCAGGTAAAGGAACTACTCTTAAAAAATTAACTAGATGGGTTGTTGGTGCAGCTAGTGTTGATATGGAAAAATTCGATCTGCAATTAAGATATAGTGCAGTTAAAAAAGCTGGTGAAGCTGTCGATGAAGCAATACAACAACACAAATCTATGATTGCAGCTATTTTTAGATCTTCATTTGGTTTTGGTTCTATTAAAGAAATAGGTAGAGAAAAAGAAGAAGAAACTCCACATGAACTCATGAAGAAAATGTTCATGAGAGAACATGTTGAATCCGAAACAGGCGGGTATCGAGAAACTGAAGAAATTGGTAGAACTCCAGCAGAAAGATTTGCTTTAGAAACTGAAAGGTTAGGAACAGCAAAGAAATCTAAAGGATCTGGAACAATTACTTATTTCTTATCTTCTATTAATGAAAATGTATCTGCTATCAGAAAAAAATTTGTTAGAGAACCATTAACAGAAGGTGGTGGACCAGAAGCTCATTATGGAGATTGGAAATCTATTGGTTCTAAAATTAAAAGTATTGTAATGAAATCTGGTCAACGAATTACATTGGCCAAAGATGATATTGTAGAAGCATATAAGAAAAATGCTGCTGAATTTGATGAAGGATCGGGTTTATCTAGAGATATAAGAGCAGAATCAGAAAATAATCCAATTGTTAAATGGCTAAAAGTTTTAGCAGAAGATTTTAAACAAAATTTAGCTGATAATAAAAAGAGTCAAATAATAATGAAATCTGAGTTTGATGAAACTCAGAAACAAACAGCAACTATTGAAAGAATACATGAAGAAGAAAAGAAAGCTGCTGAAAAAGAAGCCAAGAGAAGATCAGTATGGGAACGAATAAAAGGGATAACTGCTAAAGCAAAAGAATCAGTAGATATAATTAAATCTGTTTTTGAAACTATTTTAAGCAGTAAAATTTTGTTGGGTTTAATTGCAGCTTTAATTGCGACATTATCTATTCCTGGCGGTGGAACTGTTGCTGGTAAAGTAATTACTACAGTTGGTAAAGCTGCATGGAATAATCCATGGACTGCTGCTGCTGTTACAGCACTTTTAGCAACAAAAACAGGTAGAGCCTTTTTATCATACGCAATAAGAAGAGGATGGACAACAGCTAAAATTACACCGCAATTATTGAAAGTTGTAGCTGAAGAAGGAACAGCAGCAAGTAAGGCGGGAAAAATAGTTGGTGAAGCTTCAACTGCTTACAAAGTTGCAGATGAAGCTAGAAAGATTAAACAATTAGAAAAAATGGGAATTAATACAGCAGAAGCCACTAGATTAGTTAGAGGTGGACAAGCTGGAGTAGAAGCAGCAACAGCAGCTAAAGCTGGTACAATGTCTGCAGATGCAGCTGCTAGAGCTGCTAAATTTGAAGCAGGAACAGCTGCATTGGGAACAGAAACAGCAGCTGCAGGAAGTAAAGCTAGTGTAGCTTATAAAGCAGGTAAAGGATATGCTGTTGCTAAAGCTGGTGCTAAAGCTGGTCTTGGTCCAATGCTTGATGCTTTACTTATATCTCTTGGAATTGGAAAAGCAATTGAAATGTCTAGTGATCCAAAACTTCAAAAAACGAATGAGAAAAATTACGAAGAATTTATTAAGAAACTTAAAGAACATAAAGCAACTGTTGGTGATTATTTTTCTGCTGCAATGGATCCCGCAGGTTCATTATCTGCAATGGAAGATGAAAGATATAGAGAAAGAGCCGAGAAAAAAGCGAAAAAAGAAAAATGGGTCAAGAATCAAGAAATGATAGAAGAACATTATCATCTTAAAGAGAAAATGAAAAAAGATAAGAGAATAACTAGTGTTAAAGATGAAAGATTACTTGAAGGTTTATATAAACTTGAACCAGATGAACAGGTTAGAACTCGAATGTTTCAAATGCTTGATAAAGGAGCTAGTCTTAAAGATGTTCAAAAATGGCATCATGAATATAAAGAAAAAGCAAAAAAATATCAGGAAGAAAAAGCGAGAACACCCCAATGGGAAAGAGATGTACAGATGGCTCGCAAGTTTGAAAAAATATGTCAACGTTGGGGTAAAGATAATGTTCTTCCAATAATGAAAATTACTAATGATCCTGATTTAACTAATAAAATTTTAATGACACCAAATGTAACTAATAAAGATGCTCAAAAATATGCTGATTTAATTACGAGTCATCCTGATCAAAAAGATGAACTAGTAGCTTATATGAGAACCGGTATAGGCCCTGATCAAGCAGCAGAATTATTGCAAATTAAAGCAGAAGAAGAGGGAAATCTAGAAGAAAATTTCTTAAAAGAATCTCCAAGACAATTACAAGAACGCAAAAAAGAAGCTGAAGAAAAATTAAGTAAATTACAAACTTGGAAAGATGCATTAAGTAAGATGACTTCCAAGAAAAATGCAATGCAGGAATTTGAAGAAAATGAAAATATCCCAAGAAAAATGAAAGACCTTCAATCAGAAATAGAAGATATAAATCAACAACTATCAGGAAATCAACCAGTTACCGATGTATCAAAAATGGCAGAAGAAGAAAACACATCTGGAGAAACTTTGATTTCAGAGAATGCTCCTGTTCAAGCTGTTAATGATTGGAAAGGAAAAGCTAAAGGTATTATATCAAATACTGGTCAGTTATTAATAACTCATCCACAAGATGTAGTAAGAGCTGAAAAACAAAATGTATCTAATATTGGTAGTGACATACAAAAAAGAATTACAACTGCTCCTGGCAGAATAACTGAACAAGCAACCAAAGCAGTACAATCAGCACCAGGTAGTATTTTATCATCTTTAACAAATAATCTTTCTAATATGGATATTGGTGATCTTGCTAATATTGCATCTGGAAAATTAAAAATGAAAGATGTTACGAAGAGATTAGAAAGAAGTGCCACCAGCAGTATAAGAAGTCAAATTCGAAGAATAGAAAATGAACCAGAAAGAATTAAAAGAAACATTGAACAAGATATAAATAGAGCTAAACAAATACCAAAACATATAACACGAGAAATACAAAATACTCCAAAAAATCTACAACGAGCAGTTCAAAGAGATGTTCAACGAACAAAGAATAAAGTTCTAAATACTAGATTGGGAGACATAGCTTCTTCTGCTAAAAAGAATATAGTTACTCCAACTACTATTGATACAAATAAAGCTGAATTGGCTAAACAAAATGCAACTCAAGAACAAATAAATCAAGCAACAATGGATGTAAGAACTGCTAAAAAGAATAGAGAAGAAATGAATCAAATGGCTAAATCAAATAATGATCATCTTACAAATATAATGAACAGTGTTACTAATATAACATCCAATTCATCGAGTACATCTGGTGGTGGAAATCAAAAACAAGAATCTTCTTTCTATAGAGACATTGATAAAATATTTATTGGACACCCATACGTATAGGAGAAAAAAATGCCAGTATTACCGGAAATTATAGGTTGGCCTGGAACGATGCATGATTTTCCAGGAGTTATTGATGCTCCAAGCGAAGCAGAAATGAAATACCATATTTTAAGAACAATGCCTATTGCTTTAATTCATCCAATGCGTCAACATACTGAAATGGGACTTGAAGTAAGTAAGTTAGAAGGTATATGGGGAGAATATATTGAATTCTTAGAAGCGAATGATGTATATGCACCAACTTCTCAAAAGGCAACAGGTTATAATAATTCTGGAGCATTAGCTGTTATGTTTCAAGATATTGCTCCTTTTAGTGAAACCTATACAAATCAATTTTCTCAAAGCTCAATATTAGGATCATTAGAAAATGGTATTTTGGGAAATACAGCACAAGAAATTATGTATTACACAGGAAAAAATATACCGCAAGGTCTTGAAACTCTTAGCCATCAAAAAGGTGCAGCTGGAGGAGTTGGAAGAGCTGGATTAGCGGCGCAAAAAGGAATGACAGATATTCTTGCGAAGGCAACTGGAAATCAAAAGAAAGCTGAAAGTATAGTTAATGCTTTACTGAGTGGTCAAAAAATTGACTTTCCAATGATGTGGAGAAGTTCCGCATTTTCTGCTCAATATGATTTAACAATTCGATTATATAATCCGATGCCAAATGATGAAGATATGTATGGAACTTTGATTGTTGCTCCTTTAATAGCTTTAATGGCTTTAGCTCTTCCAAAACAAGTTTCTAAAGATAACAGTTTAGATTTTACATATCAATGGCCCTTCTTAGTTAAATTAGTTATTGAAGGTGTTGTTCAATTAGACGCAGGTTATGTTTCTAGTTTAACTGTTGTTAAGGGTGGTGATGTTAATGATAGATCGTGGATAGGAAGATCAAATATTGTTGATCTTAGAATGACTATTAATCCTCTTTATAATGTTTCTTTAATGTCTAAAAATGATCCAACAAGTGATTGTCCAACATTAAAAAGAGAAAAAACTCAATTAATGGTAAAAAGAAGTATTCCATTAATGCCTGAAACAGAAGCAGCGATAGAAGCTGCAACAGTTACAGAATTAGAAGCAAGAGTTGCTAATTCAACAGCACCAATACAACCACCTGGAACTACTTCAACTCCCAGATCTATTAGTGAAATTCAAGCAGAGTCTGCTGCTGCTCTTGCTAGTTTCAAGGCCGCTGAAGCAGGGTAGATTTTTAAATATATCGTTGAATATAAAATGCTAAATAATAAGCAATAAAATTCCTTGATATCGCCTGAGATTGAACAGATAATTCATTATACCATTTCTCTAAATTCAGAGATTTAATAATGTCAATATGAATTTCTGATATTAACTTTTTAAAATAAACTGGTTGTTTTGTAACTTTAATTGATAGATGTTTTTTAACATAATCAAAGAAAGAAGTGTTTTTAATAAAGGAAGTATCTTTTATATCTTTCAGTAATAAATAAAGAGCTGATTCTATTTTTTCACTATAAACCGGATTAGCTATTTTTTTAGCATATTCTTCAGATAATCGTTTATTAAATTTGAGAATGTTAGATGCTTGATTCATAGCCTCATTATCAACTTTATGATATACACAAATATCTGTTACAATTTTGTTGATAAAAGCTCTTAGTTTTGTTTCGTGTGTAGGATCATATTCTGATTGCTTTCCTTGTTCTGATTTAGACATCTTATCTTCTTCAATGACTTCATAATATTTATTAAAGAAACTTCTCATAGATTGAGAAATACTTGTTCGAAGTCTGAAAATCATATTCCATAAACCTTCAGCATTATCTGTTTTCAAATCTTTAAAATACAATTTGAAAACTGCTCGAGAATAATAGATAATACTATTCGGAATTGTTTTTTGCTTTACAAACATATGATTTTTAGATAATCTTTCTAAAGCTGTTTGAAAAGCGTTTGAATTACATATATGAGATTTACTTCTTCCTGGAGTTGTATGAATATGTAATTTGTTTGTATAGTAACGAAGAGCAAAAAGATGAAATGTAGCTTCTGCTCCAGCTATATCCTTATACTTTAAAAAATCTTGAGTTATTAAAATTAGTAATGTTGTAAATGGATCATGAAGTAATTTTACTTTCTTTAATCCTTTAGATGTTTCTAATTGTTTATATTTTTGTTTAGAGTATTCTAATAGATTTTTTTCGGTACTATTTGTTCTATGTAATAATTCTTTATAAATTTCTGCAATTTTTGGATAGTAACAATTCTCAACCATGTTTGAAAACTCGACACTGATTTTTGTTATGATATAATTATGAAGAGCAACATGATCAATTTCTGATACAATGGTATGAGTTTTCTGATTATAGATTATATTTTTCATGTAAGGATATTTATTTCAATAGAATCTGCAATGAATCCGACATATTGTGGTGTGTAATCAATTAATTGTTTTTCAGTCAAATCTTTCAATTCATATTTAAATTGTATGTCAACTTCTGGACTTAAAACTTCACAGAATTTAACTCCAGTCACAGAACGAACAACGCCTGAAATTTCTGATCTATCCAAGTTTTTCTGTGTTCCCATAAGAGGAGAAAAATAATCTACTAAAGCAGTTTGAATGTTAGTTTTGAGTTGTGCATCTGAAATTGTTGCAGTTGGATCCATTTGTATTTGTAATCTAATTCTAACAGGAATTTGAAAATCTTGAGCATCTTTCCATTTATCACCATCATAAACTATAACTTTTTTATCATCAAATTCATCTAGTTCATCTTTAACTCGTACATACATTCCTCTTCTTGGTTTGATTAAATACCATATATCTTCACCATTCGGACCAGCAGCTTTATATAATTCAGCAATATTATCAATGTAACTTGCTAAATCATAATGATCTTTATAATTTGGAACTTCGCCATTTACTATGTATCTTTCAATAACATCTGGTGAAGTTCCTGATGAACTACTTGATGTTTCAGATTCAGAAACGAAAATAATATCTTCGGGATTTTCATACTTGAATGGGGTATGAAATCTGCTTTCAACTATATAATCAACTGGATTATATTTTAGATTATTTAATTTTCCATATGTATCTGGGAATTTGATTGCAATAAAATCCGTTAACATTTTTTTATTAATAACGTTTAAGTTATTAATAAGATTTTGCATTACAGTAACTTCAAAATTTGGATATTGTGAATTATCACTGCGAGCTAAAATTTTCTCATAATAATCAGTTAAAATAACTGGAACATTATGAACTTCATAACGAACGGAATCTAGATGAGGTGTTCCATTCCAGTAAGAAGTTTTAGTAACAGTACTAACCATAGTATCAGTCATATCTTTTCTAACAACAATATCAACATAGTATTTAGCTATTGGAATCCATCCTTCGACGGCGATATCAGGATCATCACCTGTACCAATTAAGTCCCCATTAGCATTTACAAATTGTCCAGATTTATTTCTTAATAATCCCCATCCTTCTATATTAAATTCGAATCTTTGTAAATCCGTTGGGACATTTAAATAGTTTGGAATTTCAAATTCAAACCATGAAAATTTAGTTTGTTCAGGGTTTGTATTTGGATCTAATTCCCATTTAACAGAAACTTGATCATACTCTTGATTATCATCCCATTTAGTTATCATTCGACATCTAATTTCAGTTCCTCTAGTGACACCATCTGGAGGACGAAATTGATAATCTTCTGGATTATCTGATGGAATATGATTAACATTTACTTTTACTTTTAATGGATAGACAGCATTTTGACTTGGTGCTGAAGATGATGAAGAACCAGTAACTAATTCTGGAATATCAATATTAAAATCAACTGTATTAATAGGAATATAAGTATATTGTTGATACCATGAATATGGTTCTTCTTGATATAGATTAACTGGAGTACCAACTATATTTTGAAGGATATAATCATAATACGCCATTCTTGTTCTATCATCAATAGTTATATTAAATAGCGTTTCATAATATTCATCGTTAATTAAAACTTTAGATGTTCTTAATATTGTATATCTTGAATCTGTCAAGACAGGATCATAAACATATATTTTAGCATTTCTAGTTGGAACAATTTGTGGTGCAGAATATTCGTCATGATACATTAATCGAATAAACGCCATAATTTCATTTATTTTTATATCACTTCTTTTAAGAATTGGATAAGCTTCTACAGCAGGAAATGTTGCACCTAAAATAACATTAATATCATCATAATCTAAATCTGATACTAGTCGTTGTTTAGATCTCAAATTAATAATTGCATTTCTTTTGATCGCAGGTAAAGTGGGTATATCTTCTCCACCAGAAGATTGAGTGGGGTTTGTAATTGAATATCCAACAGTTAAAAGTTTTGAAGTTAAATCTGATCCAACCACTTCACCTGTTTGACTATAAACAGGAGAAACTGCATAATATATTTCATCACCGCGAACAACAGTATTTGGGATAACTTTACCATTTGATCCCAATGTTAAATACATTACTACAGTGACAACAGAATTTGGTGGTGGTTGTTTTCCAATAATTCCATTACCGAAAAAGAGTTCGCCTTTGTTTGGTCCAGATACAAGTACGAAACTGGGATCTCCAGCATCCATAGTATAAACACCATTGGGAGATTCTGACCATTCATTCCAAGGTACAACTTTTCCACTATTTGTATATACATCAATATTTGGATCAAAATTTTGAAGTGATTGATTTGGTAAAGATTTTATTTGTGATTCTAGATTAATTTTTTCTCCTGCTGGAGCTTCTGCAACATATACATTAATAGATGCCGTCATTCCGGAGTATTCAAGAATTTGAGAAATAAATTGATATGGTTGAATTGTCGAAGGAATAAAAAATTGTATTACTTTCTTTTGTTTTTGAATAAATGGAAGAGTAAAAGAAGCATTTTGACCATCGGATGAAATGAATACTGGTCTATAGTAACCATTACTATCTTTGACCGTAATTGCGGAATTATTAACTATTCTACCTGCAGCAGTTGCTGGAACAAAATTTGTTTTATTAAATCTAAATTCAGAAGCTGGAACTTTATCTGAAACAGATTGAATTGTATATATTATTGATCCAGAATAAGCTTGGAAAGTATTTTGAATGTTAAACTGAATTTCATTTCCTGGGAATGTTAAAGGAAATGTAAACATCAAATCGACTGTGGCTGGAGTAGCTTTAGGAACCTCATATCCAATCCAGCGTGCAAGATTATAAACAGATTCTTGCATTTGAGCATCAACCATAAAGAATTCTCTATATATCATTGAATCATAGAATAATTGATTCGCAGAAAGAATAGATAACATGTCAATGATATATGAAAGAACTGAAGTCTTATAAAAATCTAAATTCTTTAATTGGAGATAATCTTGTGCGTAACTAATTATCTGTGCTCTAATTCTTTCACGAGATCCGTAAATGTTTATTCCGGCACCAATAATTTGGTTGAAGTTATCAAGCTGCATGATATAATTTCCTTAGTTAATATGATTTTTAATTTGTTCAGATATTAAAGATTCAAATTGAGAAACAATATAATCTTCATTTTCATTCCAATCTTTTTTAGAAATTCTAAAAATTATATATCCTTGTGATGCAAGTTCTAATTCTCGAATTTTATCTTTTGAAATATAAGTTTTCCAATTATCTATAAAATGATGTTTTTCATCAAATTCAATTATAAGATTTAATTCAGGAATTAGTCCATCTGGAAAATAACCAATTATTTTAGAATTTCTTTGAATATTATAATTAACAAACAATTGAAGTTTATTTAAACATAATCTTTCGAAATCTCCTATGAATGGAGATAAAGGTTCTTGATTTATTTTTTGTTTTTCTATCAATTTAATAATATTTTCTCTACAAAGTTGTTTTCCATAAATAGTTTTAAAAAAATGATCAACACCATATTTTTCTAAACATGTTTGTTTATATTTTTTTTGGATTTTTTCTGATTTCATTGGACATTCAAATCCATATTTATTTAAACATATTTGTTTGATTTTATTTTTAATGGTTACAGATTGAAAAGGGTGTTCTACTCCATATTTTTCTAAACACGTCTGCTTTTTCTTTTCTTTGTTTTGTTCATGTTGTTGAGGATTTTCTACTCCATATTTTTCTAAACACGTCTGCTTTTTCTTTTCTTTCACTAAAAAATTTTGACTTGCAAATTCTACTCCATATTTTTTTAAACATGTTTGTTTATATTTAGAAGTAAATTTATGTGTTCTTTTTTGTCCTTTTCCATTGTGACCTTTTAAAAATCTATTTTTTTCATTAATTACTTCTTTACCACACCCACAAGCACATAATTTATTCATTATTAACATTCTCTACATAAAGACCTATTTGTTCTTTATAAAAATCATTAACTTTAAGACTTTCATTTTTTGATTGTAGTTGGGTTAATTGTATTGCATCACTTGTTTTGTAAATATGCTTTTCATAATCAACAAAAGTATAGTTTCCGCTTAATTGTTTTTCTATTTCTTCTTTGCGTCTATGAGTAGATTTAAGATTAACTTTCCAAAAAGTTAATTCTCCACTAGATGCTTTTTCTACGTTTACAACTTCATACAAAGGAAGCTGATCTTTCATAAAATCATTCCTAGAAGTAACATGTTCGTATATTATATGATCGTGTACATATGGCCTAAGCTCATATATAGTAGGAATCCAAAACGAAGAAGTTCGATCTTTAAATGTTGGTCCTTCATCATCTGAATTTAAGATGAAAGGAATTTGTTCAAAAGCAAAAACTTGCAATGTTAAAATTTTTTTCCAAAGTAATCCAGAAAGATTACCCATTTGTTCATAAGCACCAGCTTCTAATAATTTACTATCATATACACTATTTGGTAAATCTAAGTTATAATAAGTAGCCGGAATACTTCTTCCGCAGGTTGCATAATATTGAAACAGCAATTCAAAATAATCTAAACTATATTCATTAATGCTAAACCATTTCTGATTATACATTATTTTAGCCATGAATATTATTTCCTTATTCAACTTGTGTTAAAATATTATTGATTGCTAAAGATCCACCATAATTTTCTGTAATTGTTGTTCCGCCATCTGCAACTGCTGTGATTGCATCTTCAAGTCCAAACATAGATTGTTGTGCATTTAAATAAGCGGAAATCTTTGCTGTCATACCGTTTCGATTTATATGAACATTAACTTGTATAGCTTTTTTATCTTGATAAAATGTTGATTCAACTAATGTAATTTTAATTCTAGGATCATATCTAGTTATTCTTTTTGTAACTTCATATTCTATTTCTTTTTTAGTAATATCATCAGCCATTTGAAATAATTTTTTATAAAGAAGTGATCCATATTCTGGATCAAAAGGATAATAACCTAGAGGAGTTAAAAGAAGATTTCGAAGAGAATTAATCAGAACGTTTATATCATTAACTTGTTCAAAGTCACCAGTTCCATTAATGAATGGAACAATATCATATATTTGACTTTGTTGTCCGATTAATTGATTCTGAAAAAAACTATAATCATCTGACATAAATCACCTATTACTTTTTAATTTATTCAGATTTTTATAATTTTATATGACCTAATGCATCAGCTTTTAGTTTTTCTTTATCTTGATCATACTTCAATTTCCAGTTTAAATATTCATCTAAACGATGGACTGGCATTTTCATAATATCAACATAGCTTAATCCACCCAACTCAATAGCTAGAAAAATATTTTCTCGAAGTCTTTTTAAATAACTTTCCTGGTACTTATCATTGGTAGATTGCACGAAAAAACTGTCTGACAAGATCTATTGACACTTTCTCCTGACTGCCACATTTTTGACAATTGACCATGCACTCAATATCAACTCCGTATTTTCCAAAAGTATCTTCATAGGCCTTTGTTATTAACTTCTTGTCTGTTGATGGAAGTTGTTTATAACCTTTAAGAATATTATCTCTATCCTCTACAGTATCAGGTGTTTTTGCTGCTTGTCTTTCTATTTCAAATTTTTTGATAATTAGTAATTGCATACTAAGATCACGAACAGCTTCTGTAGCAAATGTTGTTTTGTTCAATAATTCAACTTCATCACTTAAAGTAGGTTGATGAACAATAGCAGTAATTCCTTGAGCTATTTCAAATTTGACCGGAATTTCTTTTGTTAAAGCTTTATCTTTATCATCAGTCGCCCACGAAGTCATTTTAAAGCTCTTTAAGAAATCTATCTTAACACTATTTACATGTTCACATTTTGAGCAACTGACATCATAATTATGAATATCCTTATAAGTGACATGATAAAGTCCGTACATCAAAGCATCTCTATCTTTGATTGTAAGATTTTTTAAGAAATCTTGATATGTTTTAATATGATCTGGTTTCTTAACTAAACAAGAATAAATAACTTCATTGAGATGTTGTGCTAACTTATTAGGAGTTAACATACTACCTTTAAGTTTTTCTTCATCTTCAATAGTTAAAGTTCTAATAGTAAATTCTTGAAGAGTATGTGGAGTAACGACAGAATATTCTGGATACTTAATATTAAAACCATTAAACACTTCGATACCAACTGCATTCTTAGACATTTTTAACTCCTTTATAATTACAGTATAATGACAAACAATTTTAATTTATTCAAAAAGATAAATACGGCTTCTTTTAAAATAAATTAAAAGAAGCCGTATTTTGAAAATTTCCTAGTTAAACTTAATCAATATTTGAATCAACCCGAGTACCTTTATCAAGACCTCTATTAGTACCACGATCTGACTGACGAGCATCATGAATAATATCTGCTTGACTTTGACATGCGTCATGAACCCATTTCTCGTGCCATATCCAGTCAACGTTAAATTCAATTTCCACTTCAAGTTTATCAACTGCAGTTAGATCACCAGAATACATTTCTTGTGGATCTTTTGCTGGGAACATACCAGTATAAGCAGCAGAATATTCAACAGTATGTCCATCAGGTTTTGTCGTCCAATATAACATTGAACCAGCGTAAGCTGATTTTGTATAAGCATTATCATCAACATTTAAATTAGAAACACCAGTTTTAGAATCTCTAATTAATCTAATCCAACCACTGATAATAGCTAATACTGGAAGAGCAGAAAACTCTAAGAATTTAACAGATACTGCATTTGTATAATCAATGTTAGTTGGTACAGCCCATTTTATTCCACCCATTCCTGTGAATTCAGTTTTGTTTAATGTTCCGCCTGGTGGAGTTACAGAAAGACATGCACCAGCTAAGAAAGTTCCAATAGATTCTTGATCAGTTAATTCTGCAGATGCTGTTGCACCATCTCCGCCTTCAACATAATCACCAAGTTCATCAGGTAACTTTGCCCAATGAATAAAGTGATATCCACTAATATATGGATCAGCTACAATTGTTGAAGTTGTTCCACCGAAATGTCTATCAAATGATGGATTGTTCAACACATTTATAAATGCATTTGTTCCCATTTTACTCTCCTATTTTATTTTCTTTATAGTTTATTTAACGTAGAGATTTAATTCAATTTTCTCAATTACTTTCATTGGTGTTAATGTTACATTAACGTGACATATTTTACTCTTGAATTCATAGTCAGTTGCACCAACTTCAACACTGTAAGATACTAATCCTCTACGAGATTTGATCGCATCCAAGAATGGAGTAATACCAACTTTGATTTGATTCCATGTTGTCTGATCATTGAATTCAAAGATAAAGTATTTGCAGAATTGTTCTAGAGCTCTCTTGATATAAAGAACTAATCTCATTACGTTTACATCTTGAAGTGCTGTAGGTCTCTTTTGAGTTGTTAAATTACCCCAAATTGTATATCCTTGTGGGAAGTGAACAATTGGGTTAACTTGTAACAGATATAGATAATCTCTTTCACCAAGTTTAGCGCTCCATCTTAATTCTTTAATACTCTCGAGCATACCTCTATTAAGACCAGCAACAGCATACCAAATTTCATATAAACTGTCACTCAATGGAATAGATTGAGCCATATGATATACAGGAGAGACCCATAAATCTCTACCTACAAATTTATCATATATTCTGCTATATGGTTCATATCTTGCTACATATCTTGAATCCCAAGGACGACCAGAAGGTATAGCTGGATTTCCACCAACATAATCTTCGACGTCTTGATAATCCATATTATCGCCGCAATCACTAATTAACATACAATCTCTACGATATGTATTGCAAAGAGTATAAGCTGCATCTTTTACATCTGGATCATAACCAGCATCATATACTAATGAGAAATAAATCCAATCTAGATCAAATATCTCATCAACATATACATCTTTAGGAGCTCTTGCATTTCCAGTTACAGGATCAACAATTAATTCTAAATCTGCTTTCTTTAGTAAACCAGAATATGCTTCTACTAATAGATGTACAGCTTCAGGATAAGATACTTGAACTTTACCAGTTGCTTTATCATTATATAGTAAGGAACCTTCAGAACCTTCTCTAAAGTGCCATGGTTGAACTCCAGCAACAGATGGATCAGCATCACCAAGATTCATAATGTCTAATTGATAAGCATCTTCGAGAGTTGCTTTTGCTGTATCAACTGCTGCTCTAGCAGTACTCACTTCAAGTAATGCAGCAGTAACAGCTTTATTTCTATCTATAATTTCTTGAGTCGTTGATGTTGGCATTGCTCTTGCTATAGTTAAATCTTGAAGAGTCATATCAAGAATATGTTGAGCATATGTATAATCAAGACTTGCGAACTCAATTACAGCAGCTTTGAATCCAAGATCAGTTTTCTGACCATTTTCATCAAGAACAATATACTGTGTTGCATCTTCAGGAAGAGTAGGATCATTCTTATAGAAGTCCATCTTGTATAATTCTAATTCATGAAGTGCTTCTCTATTGACTTTACAACGAACATTAGCTGAGAATTTATTAACTACGTCTTCAATAAATAATGAATCACCACCCTGATCAATTACATCAGGATCAAATGAAACATTGAACGATTCAATAATAACATCACTACCATCAGCTCTTGTTTCATAAATATCAAGTACATAAATACCAAATAATTCACTGTTAACATGTCTTGTTAATTGAATAGCAAAATCATTATAACTACCACCGCGCCCAAGACCTCTGAAATACATTAACATTCCATGTACAACACCAACACCACCAGTTAAATCAGGATTCATATATCCTTCAGTATCAGCAGTATTTAGTACAGTGTCTAATATATAAACATCAACTGTCGATGGATATTCATTGGTCGCATGACCAGTATAAGGGTGATTTTGACCATCAAGGAATAATGGAACCATTGTTAATCTAGAAAGAGGAATTCCTGCTGAGCTGCTTGAATATGTTGTATTAAGAATATAATCTTGTTCTTGCATACCAATCACTACATGAGAATAAGTAGCATCTGTAGGAAGAGCTCTTAATACATATAAGTGAGATGAAACACCTAAATGTTGTGTAGCAATATATGGACCTTGACCAAAATATTTACCATAGTCAAGAATATTTGGTTGACCATATGTTGTATAGAATTGTTCATTGCTTGTTACTAAAACTAATTTATTATCAGGACCACGTTTTGACAAAATTGGAATAAATCCAACAGTACCAATGATGTCTTGTAAGTATTCTGATAAATCAATAATTTTCGTATACACACCTGGGCTAATCATTTGTCCCATTGCCATAGTAGTTCTCCTATTTTTTTATACTTCTTCTGAAATTTATCTCAAATTTAGTACTTTTTAATTTATTCATATTGATTTGTAGAAAAATTTTCTTTTTTAGTATACAAAATGTATTCATAAATTAATAGGTTTAAGAAAATGAAGGTTTTAGATATGACTATTAGAAATATATTTTCCAGAGAAACACAATTTCTCTATCGACTGTTTTTCGAATAGTAGAGAATGTTACTCTTGAAAACATAACATATGGAGTGATTGTTCTTTGAACAACTGTTGCTACAGGATATGTTGGAACATAAGTTGTATCAAATGCATTTGTATTTTCTACAACTATATATGCTTTTTTAATTCCAACTTCACCAGTATAAAGATCTACGATCAAAGCTTTTGAATTTACAGATATTGAATTACCATCAGTACCACTAACCCATAATTTATCTCCAACTTTAACATCAGGAATTAATGATGTTAAATCATCTGTATTCAAGTAATAAATAGCATAATCACCATCTCGAACAACTTTTAGAACATCTGCAGTTCCTAGATCTCCACCGCCAGAACCAGCAGTTGTTCCAGGATCAGCTACATCGGGATCAGCTACAAATAATGCAGCTTCATTTAAATCTTCATATGATCCACCGTTAGCATCATCACTAGATATTTCAATTCTGGCTTCTGCA
>Ga0209777_10002955_pt1 | contig 21592 bp, 16 predicted proteins | sample FrelakmetHBP12HB_FD_187147 | JGI IMG/M metagenome (GOLD analysis project Ga0209777, IMG submission 187147) | Freshwater lake sediment microbial communities from the University of Notre Dame, USA, for methane emissions studies -HBP12 HB (SPAdes)... | ecosystem: Environmental > Aquatic >...
TTAGAGGATGTTTACCTGAAAACGGTGAAGTAGATAATATGAGGCTTTCAAAGGCGTGGATCATTGCTGCCAAAGACCTCCGAATATTCTGGAGGAACAAGAGCGTGCTGCGTTCCGTCATCCTTTTCCCGCTTATTGTTTCCGTTGGTCTTCCCTTGGTGGTTCATTTTGCCGGGCACAAACATGGGGGCCTCCTTTCGCCTTCTGTCTTGCCGTCAACATTGAACGCATTCTCATTCTTCTTTATCATCGGAGCAGCATACGTGCCCACGGCCATAGCTTCTTACAGCTTGGTAGGCGAAAAAGTCGAGAAGAGCCTGGAGCCGCTTTTGGCAACACCCATAACGGACGGCGAGCTACTTCTGGGCAAAAGCATTGCGGCCTTCTTGCCGACCATTGTGGCAATCTATATTGGCGCCGGAGTTTTTATGGCGCTTATAAATCAGTTTACTCACCAGACGTTGGGCTATTCTTATTTCCCGAATTGGACCATGGGGATAATACTCCTACTGGTTACGCCACTGTCGGCCATTCTTTCTGTCCAGGCTAGTGTTATCATATCGGCCAGAGCAAGCGACGTGCGTTCCGCCCAGCTTATGGGGGGACTCATGGTGCTTCCGTTTGCAGCAATTTACGTTGCGAGCGAGATAGGCGCAGTATCTCTTAACACAAACAACCTCTTTATCATTTCTGCCGTTATCCTCTTGGTCGATGTCATTCTCTTCTTTATCAGCACTAAGACTTTCCAAAGGGAAGAGATACTCACGAAATGGACGTGATACCTCAGGCTGCCGCAAATGTAGCCACCTCTACAACGGAATATTAATCCAGATATCAGACTGAAACATACGCATGAGAGTCAGTCCCCTTAACAAAATGGCCTTTTGTTAGCAATAGTCCTGGGATCTAGCGCCTCCCTTGCACTGACTGAGAAAGTGTGCGATTATATAGTCCAAATGGAGAAACAATGACCTATGTTCCTTGTATCCATTGGTTTGGCTCAGAAACACTCGAACATACATCTGCGTAGAGGCAGGCAATGCATTCAAAGGACGAAATACTAAACGCGTTCAGACTTATGCGCTTGTCTACTGCTCGGCGGCGAAAGCTTTTTGATAACTTGGAGCCCGCCGAGGTACAAGACGAAGCTAAACGGGCATACCTGTTCATAAGAGCAGACTGCAAATCAGAAATTGTCAAATCCGAGACAGAAGATGCCAGATTGGAATGAGATCCTTGACGAAATAGTGGCCATGGGAAGCACGCATGATGTTGTGCGCCGCAAGTACCTGGCGAGACTGCACGATGCGACGAAGCGCAATGTTATTATCTACTATTCCGGTTGGCTTCAGAAGCCCGCACTACCAGGTACTGAAGTCAATGATGCGGACAAGAACGGATTCATGAATGCGATTCACGGGCTTGATCGGAGCAAGGGACTCGATCTTGTGCTGCACACGCCAGGCGGCGAGACCGCCGCTACTGAATCTCTCGTGGACTATCTGCGTTCCATGTTTGGGACTGATATTAGAGCTATTGTGCCACAGTTAGCGCTGTCTGCAGGCACAATGATCGCTTGTGCCTGCAAAGAAATAATAATGGGCAAGCACTCTAGCTTGGGACCTATTGATCCGCAGTTCCGAGGTATGCCCGCTCATGGCGTCATGGAGGAATTTAGACGGGCGTATGAAGAAGTTAAGGCCGACCCATCCAAAATACCGATATGGCAACCAATTATTGCTAAGTATAACCCAACTCTAATAGGTGAGTGCGAAAAAGCAATCGACTGGTCAAATCAAATGGTGACCGAATGGCTTGTTGGCGGCATGTTCGCAGGTCAGACAGAAGCAAAGACTAAAGCAGCGAAAGTAATGAAAGAGCTAGCTGACCACGCACTCACTCTGTCACACGCTAGGCACCTTTCCTTTCAGAAGTGCAAGGAGATTGGGCTAGAAGTGAAGCCGCTCGAAGAGGATAACACGCTGCAAGATGCGGTGTTATCGGTACACCACGCATGTATACACACTTTGTCGGCCACTAATGCTTTTAAGATGATTGAGAATCACTTAGGGAAAGCCTTCATCCAAGTTGCCCAGCCGGTTGTAGTAAGAACTTAGAAATTAGTGGCAACTCTCCATGCGCAAGCACGCCGACCCTCAGTTATATATGTCTACTCATCACAAGACGGCTTGGCACGTCTACGGATAGCGTGAGGGAGTGTACATAATGACGATTTGCTACGCGGCTGCTTTGCGTGTCTGTTGTCTAACCGAGTGTTCCGAAAAGACTGGGTTTTGATGAGGTTGAGCAGTGGAGTGGGAGACCGCTGTCCCAGTGCAGCGAAGATTGGCTACCCGTCTGGTTCAAGTGCGGTGACGTAGGGGTGCTCAACGTGAAGTCCGATACTTTCAGCTTTCCTTTTCCCACCGTTTGAGAGCATTAGCAAATTGTTTTGAGAATTCATCGCTTTCGTGTGAAACTACCTCTATACAATCGCCAAATGTAATTTGCCTGACGCTAGAACAAATGGAACTCAATTTCTCGCTCTTGCGCGGAAGTATATAACAGATCTCATAATTACTAATATTCTTGGCGATATACAATTCGTCTATGTTCATTAGGTCCTTGCTCACTAATAACTGATTGATCCCATTCAACCTATTACCATTCATGATCTCTCTGACACTATTGGGGATCCTTATCAGGCTAAGCCGTTCCATCATCTGGAGCAGACGATAGTACTTTCTTTTCGCCTGGGTCTTCTTGAATATTACTAATATCCCATCGATTAATGTCTTGATGCCTACCTCTTTGGCTATAATCATACGGCGGCATTGGTCTTCATTGATAGATTTAGCTTCGGTTTTTAGCTCGATGAAAAAGACTTTGGTCAGGTCTTTGGTTACAGCCAAATAGTCAATCTTAAACGAAAGGTTGTCCAGTTTGGTGCTGTCGTTGAGTGTGCCTTTTCTCAGTGTGCCTTTTCTTATTGGAAACTCTGGTATTATGGTTTCCTGGATACTCTGATTACCATTATTGAGGATATCCGGCAAGTAACAGGCAAAGAATATATCTGCCCTTCTCTCCAACTGATAATCAGGCAACTTTCGCCACTCAGACAAGTTGTCGAATATTGAATCAACAATACTCATAAACGGCCTCCTAGAGGTATACCATTAGAGATTACCGACGCCTCCGGACCGTCGTTGCGGACCTTCTGCCATCTGTCTTAGTCGGTTTATTATCTCTATCATACCGCCAGTATCCTGTCCACAGTAAGCCAAGAGGTTGGCGCGTATCTTCTGCTGTTCTTCCTCGGACATATTGCCGAACGCAGCCTCCATGAATTTTTGGCTAGCCATCATGCCTTCTGCTATCTCCATTTCGTCGTAGCTCAAGTTGGATAGCGACGGCAAGACATGCTTGAGCGAGGCACTACCCAGTTGTTTCGGGTGATAGTAACTAAAATCCTTGAAAGGCACGATAAGATCAGCAATACGTTCCAGTATACCGTCTATCCACTCTTTGTACTCAGGAAAGGCTCTTGCGAGCTCCTTTAGCCTGCTTTTCTCAAACGCCTCGTAATAAACCAAGATACTGCCCTCGGGACCAATATGCTTTTTAAGTTCTGCCAGAAATCCTGGACGGGGATCATGTTTACCTTCAGCCAGATAGTAATAATGCGCTGGCTTGGCACCCGGCTTTCTCAGCAAATGCAGTGAAAACTGAAAAGGTATGTTCTGATGCGGGCTGGTTCCGTCATATATAGGGATGGCTGTGGCAAATGTCTCGAAGTCCACAAAGTGAAGCGGGTACTTCAGCCCATTCAGGAACCTCTGGATTTCCTTTTCGTTTATGTGCGGCTGGCCACGGATCACGCACTTCTTCTGTATTTGTTGTTTGCCATTCAGAACCACTCCTTCAGGGATATTGGCGATATCAAGGATACCTTTTCCCAGAAGCTCCTCTCCCAGTTTCTTGCCGTAGTATAGGGTCATGACATGGTGCTCTGGCAGATGCGCCCAGCACTCTTCCTGTAGTAAGCAGGCATAAGGGGTATTACAGTGCTGGCCGATACTTACTTCGGGGCAGTTGTCTGAGGAGATGATAGCCAGCATATCGGTGACACGATCCTCCAAGCCATCGGTGAATTCATCTAGCCTATCGGTCACATCTTCGGTAACGAAGAGCTTATTCGGGTCAATTTCACCCTGCTTAATGTACTCTCTGTTGAGGTGCATAATGTGGCAACGCTGAACCTTCAACCCGGCGGTCTGACAGCAATGCCGCTGGAAGGCGACATCATGCAACTGCTCATCCTTGACCTCATTGGTGCTCTTGACCTCTATGATGTCCCACTCATCTTCGCCCACCGGATTGAGGATATCCACCCGGCAGTAAAGTCTGTTACCCGAAAAGCCAGCTTCAAACAGAGGTTTGCGGAGTGGGAGACAATCCCGTGTTTCCTTGAGGTTCTCCCGGATGTTTTCTATGTGCAGGTTTATACCATCGGGGTAGAGTTGGTGCGCCAACTCGCCGACCAGATGTCCTTGGTCAAAGACACGTTGAGTGGCAGCATCCGCCGCTGGCAATCTATCTGGATCATTAATTGCCACCCACAACAGTTTGAGGCATTGGATACCAGTAATATATTTTGATTTCGACAGATTCCTTTCGTTATTCAGAAGCTAACTCCTTATCGAAACGGCTAGGGCTCCATATTTCTTCACAGATAAGGCGGTACAATTCTTGGCGCTCATTAAGACTTGCCTTGGTAAACTCAGCAGGGTAAGGCTTGAACGGTAAACCCGATTTTGTTTTATATTGTAAAAATGATGGATTATTCTTGTACCACTCTGGATGCAGAGTCTTCGCTAACACATTCTGTCCTAAATAAGCATCTAGCTTCTCTGTGTACTTCTTCTTACCGTAACTTTTGTTAAAGTCACTAGGTAGCAGAATAAGGCCGCCGAAACGGTTACGAAAATCACCAAATTCGTATTCGTTGCTGAATTCCAATTTGTGCTGTTCATAGTCATTTGCCCAAATATGCTCTACTTCGAAAGGATACTTAACTGTTCTATCAAGATAAATGAGAATATCACTATCGATCCCGCATTTTTCAGCAATATGATGGGTTATACGGGCTAAGAGCATATGTACATACCCGCGATTCTGCTGATGCATGTAAAAATCCTTAACACCCGCAAAGGATTCTTCCAAGGTGTCGACCTTCATTTTTAGGAGTTGAGCCAATTCTTCCACTGACTTGTGTCTGATTTCTTTCATAAGATTGAACATAGTATAGACAATTGATGAGTAGCCAAGTGTTCTAAAATTGACGACACGTCGAGCAATGAAAATGTCTATATAGCCAGCAACCAGCCGGATCTTCTTATCTATAGTATCATCATCATCATCAGGCCTTATAGACGAAAATATCAGAACATCTTGTAGGGTGAAGTTATTTTCTGAATTGTAATAAATATATTCTAAGCCTGGTGTGATATCTATGGCTGCTTTCCAAATTTTCAAGTAGATATTACTGTAGTAGTCGAAGTATCTCAATATGAATTCCGAGAAATCCTTGCTTTTGATTAATTTTAGTTTCTTATGCTCATCTCGTACCCATTTATGATACCTCGTCCCAAGTGATTCCCAGTCTTCGTTCTCTGCATCTTTCTTACGTTCACGAATACTATCCGCATACTGGGATCGTAACCAAGTCTTAAAAAACTCCTCCGCTTCCTTTTCATCGCCGTCAGCGAGCTGAAGGAATTCAAAGGAACGCTTCCTCCACAGATCATTTGCTTTTTGTCTCTGGCTATCATCCCCGATATTAGCTAACAAGTAGCCCTTCAACATCTCTGCAGAACTCAACCTCAATCCCCTATCGTTCATCGTCTCAAAAATGGCATAGGCATCATCATCTGAATATGCCACGATCTCGACCAAATCTACACATTCTATTAGCCAGTCGATGAAATATGGCAAAGTGTTATTCTTCAGCGGTTCCGGGAATAGCTGGACTATATCGTTAAACCTACCCAGGATGTTACGTACTGACTCGGTTATCCCTTCGGGGTTAATCGGTGAGTTGTTAAATAGAGACTCCATACACGCAGCTCTTTCATCCACATCAATGTTGAAAGACTTAACCCCAAACTTTTCAGAGAAGATGAGGCTTTTGATTTCTACCTGACGTAAAGATGGATTGGATTTCTGCAGATCGGACTGTAAATTGTTGAGATAAATGAGTAGTAAAGTAAGCGTGGTCAGTCGCTGTTGGCCATCCACAATCGAGTTAGTATTGTTCTTCCGGCTGATTATTACGGGTCCAAGGAAGTAGTGGGCATACTGTTGTACTTTCCGTGGCTCATGACCCTCTTCATATTCAGATGAAAATTTTGCCTCTAGGTCATCAAATAAAGCTGTAATATGCTCTTTCTTCCACTTATATTCCCTCTGGTAGAAATCTATACTGTATTTCGTTTTTTCCAACAGCTCTCGAATTGTCTTTGACCGCGCATCAATTTTATTCATGCTGCCTCCTTTAGAAACTTCTCGGCGTCCTTTATGCGTATTTCTCCGGACAGCAGCTTGTATTTTACGCAGCGACTAAGTGGCTTTCAATCACAGTGACCGCCATGATGTCGAAGATACCCCCGGTGTCCGTGTACTTGACATCTGATAGTTCCTCGTAGCGACCTCGCTGGTTGTAAGCAGTCTTAATCTCTCCGTTCACCTGTATGTGATAAGGGCCTTCGAGATAGAGTAGGTCATCCAAGTGCGCCATAACTGTGCTGCGAATGACAGGGTCGGCGACTTTTTCCTCTGTGACTTGCTTAATATACAAAGCTTCCTCGTCGCTGATATCAAACCTAGCTCGGATCTCCTTGATCATGTCCTGTACTGACACTTTCTTAGGAGGCGGTCCAGCGCCCTTCTTGCCTCCACCCGCTTTAAGTTTGACCGTCCCACCGCCAGTCTCTATGCCTTGGTACTCGACGGCAGCCTTGATTACTTCCGTCTTGCGAATCTGCTTCATCAGATCGGACACACTGCCTGCCTTGATGAGCTGCGGGCCGACGTATTCGGCAAACGTGGCGAGTTCCTTGATTTCCGTCGCGAAGGTAAAGAAGCAAGTGAGAAAGTGAAAGCTCTTCACGAAACGAGCCAACAGATAAACGAATGCCTTACGCTCTTCGATGTCGATCAGCTTAGCTTGAGAGTGGGTCCGCAGCGCGTTGATCGAAGACTGGATCTGGGCATCAGTGCCGCTCTCTAGCAGCTTTACGAAATCAGTGGCATCCTTCTGCGCAAAAACCCCCGCTCCCAGAATCTTGGTGTGCAATTTCGAGCAAAGCTCCTGGTCCGGCTCTTCCGGTTCGAAGGGGGTGCCTTTTCGATATTTGACGAACGCATTGAGGATCGCTTTGGCATTGTTCGTGAAATCTACGACCACGACACGGTCCTTGCCTTCGTGGCAGCGGTTCAGGCGTGACAGCGTCTGCACTGCGTTGCGATCCACGACTGGTTTGTCTATGAACATCCCGGCCAGCAGCGGTTGGTCGAAACCTGTCTGAAACTTGTTGGCTACGACCATTACGCGGTAGTCATCACCCTCGAACCGTTCTTCGATCAACTCCCCATCCTTTAACTCGTTAACGGCATGCTCGCTGATCGCCGCGTTAGTTTCCGGATGGACAAAATCCGAGAAGGCATACAGCGCCTTGTAGGTTGCCCCGCGCTCTTTAAGTTTCTCTTTGATGATCTGGAAATAGCGTAGTCCAGCGACGCGGGACGAGGCTACAATCATCGCCTTCGCGCGTCCGCCGACAAGGGGGATCACATCCTTCTCGAAAATACGTAGCATGATCTCGGCTTTGTACTGTATGAGGCCATCATCCTGGAAGGCCACGTTCTGGAGAGCCTTGGATACGACACCTTTGGGATACAGTTTTTCTTCATCCGGTTTAGGCACGACCGCACAGTGCAGGTTGTATAGTGTCTTGTAAGAAATGACGCTCGCCGCCACGTCCACGATGTAACCTTCGGCGATGGCCTCGGCCTCAGAGTAGGCGTCGAATGGCTCGCCGAATAGGGTCACGGTGGCCGGTGCAGGTGTGGCCGTGAATGCTACAAACATCTGATTGGTGTCGTGCTCATGGATGACCTTGGCGATCTGTTCTTCTGGGTCGAGATCGGGTGCTTCGGTATCAGGCTCGTCCGTTTTGCGGAAGGGCAATCGAATAGCGACGCCCATCTGACCTTCCTGCGAGCGATGAGCTTCATCAATCAGGAACGCGACTCGGAGTTTCTTAAGTTCAGGGTTGTCCTCGATCTCGTCCAGTATCCAGGCGAACTTCTGCTGTGTGGTGATGATGATCGGCTTGCGCCCTTTCAAGAAGCGTGGTAGGTCCTCAGCTTTTCGCGCTAAACCAACGACATCTTTAAGATGCGTGAAATTCTCGATCTCATTTTTAATATTCGTATCCAGTGATTTCCTATCCGTGAGGATGAACACCAAGTCCACGAGCTTCTCGTTCGTACCGGGTTTGAACAGGCTGTGGAGTCGGTCCGCTAACCAGCACATGGTCAGCGTCTTTCCGCTGCCAGCCGAATGATTAATGAGATACTTACGGCCGATATCGCCCTTCGCGGCAAATTGTGCCGTGATGTCGTCTGCAACCTTCCGCACGGTACGGCTCTGATGGTAGCGTGGAAATAGGGTGAAGGCTGGACGCTCCGGCTTGTCGCCCTCCGCGTCGCGCTGGGGCACACGGACAAGGAAGAACGATAGTGCTTCGAGTAATTGATCCTTGGCCAGTACCTCGCGGTAAAGAAATTCCACTGGATATTCGCTGCCATCCTTGGTGATCACCTCATTCGTCAGTCCGGTGTTGTGCCAGCGGAAATTACCTTCCCGGCATGGGTTGGTAGCGGCCATTACGTCGCTCGTGTCCGCGGCCAGGTAGAGGTATGGATGCTGAAAGATTTCAAGTGCATGGTTGCGGATGGTGAACTGTGTGACAGCGTCATGTACGGTCTGGTTCTTCTCGTGTTTTACCTCCAGCGCAACGATGGGCAGACCGTTCAGGAAGAAGACGAAGTCAATCTCTTGGTTGGTCTCACCGAAGTAAAAATGCGGGCGGAACGTAATGCGGTTCTCTCCGTATTTCTTTGTGGCGGCGCTCTCGGCGGAACGCGCTTTAGGATAGTAAAGACGGAACTCCAAACCGCGTACTTTTAACCCATGGCGGAGGATCATCCACAGCGGTGTGTGCTCTAGTTCCTTACGCAGAGCTTTGAACACCTCGTCTCGCGCGTCCGTTCCATAATCGTCAGTCAGCTTTTTGAGCATGTCGTCCTGCGTGGCCATCAGGAAAGCCCAGAGCTGATCCTCGGCGATGAAATGCTCCGCATCCGTGATGTCGGCTTGTTCGAGGATGCCATACTTGTGTTCGCGGACGAGGAATTCAGCGATATGTTCCTGAAAGGTCATCTCCGGGGGTTTCTTCTGTTTAACCATGCGCTTTCACCTTGCTTAGGTCTGCCTCTGATATCCGCCTCTGGCCGGTAACATATTCGTGAATTAGCGACTTCCGGTAGGCGATGAGAGCTGCGATTTGCTGGTTCAGCGTTTCCTTTATCGCGTTAGCTTCTTGTTGTTTTGCGTCGAGATATTCAGCGATTGTCTCTTGCTCCTGCCTAGGAGGAAACGCTGCGAAGTTGGTCCCGATACGTACGTTGTTAAGATTTAGTTGTGTGCTAATGACGGCTGAGCGCAGCATGATGTCTTTCATAGCCCGCATCATGTAGTAAAGAAAGTTTAAGTCTGTCTTGGGCCCTGGGATCAATCCAACCATACTGTCTGGAAAACAAGCTTCAAGGTCGAGAATGGCCACGTCACCTATGTTGGCAGCGATTGACATCACCAGGGTACCGCGTGGGAACATCTTGCTCACACTCAATCCAAGGTCATTGAGCGTCTGGGAGTAGGTGCGAATGTATTTGCTGGCGGCAGTGATGTCCCCTGTCTGTACGAAGGGATATTCACCACCATAGTAAGCGGGATCGTTTCTGGGCCGATGGGTGAATTTTCCTCGCACGATCTCGCAGGCGCGTTTGATTCTCTGAACTTGCCAATGCTCCGGAACTTCTGAGAGCCAATCCATCCCAGAATATTTGAACCTTATGTTTGCATTAATACCCTGTGTAACCGCCTGATGGATAACCGCGAGAGCAAGGGCGTCAAGAGTTTCGATCTGGTGGCGTTTAGTGGCCACCGCCGCATCAATCGCCGCACAACTCATACCAATACATGCCGCGATTAACTGTTGCTCTGGCAATGGAGGGAATGTCATTGGTAATGAGTAAGCGACTTTTCGGCTCAATCCGGGGACAGCACTGTCAAAATTGACGGTGTCGAGTCCAAGGTCATCCAATGCATAGAAGAGCCAGCGTAAATCCTCCTTTGTTTGTGTGCTGTCAACATAGAAGGTTGTGTCAATAGGAAAGCACGACTCGTCGCTCCATGTCACCTTCCCAAAAGATCCCTTTCTACCAATTATAATTGTGTGACCGTTTGTAATCGCCTGGTCGTGGAAACCGACGATGCCGTTCGAACCGTAGACTTTGACATCCCCATCATTACGTTCTTCCGCAGCTAGGGACTCTCCGTATGCAAACCGAAGTCTATCCTTGAGCCGGTCGGATCTCCAGGCAGGAGGTAATTGAATCATAAGTTCACCAACCCCTCCAACATTTTCTCCGCCGTCTTTTCAAGTTTCCAAAAGTCAGCAAGCAGTTCTTTCGCGGGCTTTGGTGGCTGGTAGTGATAGAAGTATTTATTGGGCAGAATTTCATAGCCGAGTTGCGGGCTATCCTCCCAACGAATGATCGGCTTGCTGATCTCTCGTTTAAGGAACGTTTCGATGTCCTCGCCGTACGGTATATATTCGTCATCCTTCACGTAGTGCCGGTGCGTCCATTTGACAGAGAGTATCTCAGGACATTCTTCTAGTGCCGCTTTGAATATTTTAGCAGCGCTGTCGGCTGGCTTGAGAGTGAACTCTACGATCTTTTCTTTGTCATTCGCCTTCGCCAGCACATTAAAGGTGAGGTCGCTGTCATAGAATTTCTGCTCCTTGGCCAAATTGGCGGCGGTGAAAGCTTTCTCGTAGGCTTCTGTGATCATAGCTGGCTGGTCATGCGCGTCGCTCTGCCAGAAGACCACCTTTACCTTATGAAACGCGAAGTCCTTCTCCCGGAAGAGCTTCACCTGCTCACTTTTAAAATCAGGTTTCCAGCCCTGGTGGTAATGCTCCTTGACCCATTGTCGGTGCGCATCCGTCATCCGGTTACGTTTATTGCCGAAGGATTTCGGCTCTTTCTCGAATTGCTGACGAGCATCGATGAGCATCACGCGCCCATGATGTTCGGAAGGCTTCTCGTTTCGCAGCAGCCAGATGTAGGTAAAGATGCCAGTATTATAGAAAAGCTGGTCTGGCAGCATCACAATGGCATCTAGCCAGTCATTCTCCAGTATCCAGCGGCGGATTTCGCTCTCGCCCGAACCACAGTCACCATTCGAGAGGGGCGAACCATTGAAGATGATGGCAATCCGGCTACCACCTTTTTCAGGGGTTTCCATTTTAGCCAGCATGGTTTGAAGGAACAGCAACGCGCCGTCATCCACACGCGGCATACCTGCCCGGTAGCGGGTCGTCTTGAGTTTACGGGCTTCATTCTCATAACCATCCTTCCCGCCCCAGGTGACGCCAAAAGGCGGATTGCTGAGCATGAAGTCGAAGCGAAATTTGCCTTCGGGAAGTTGGTCGCCCACCTCTTTGCTATGCACATCATGGGGAATCAGCGAGTTTCCCAGGAAAACCTGTGCTTGCTTGTCTTCCTTAATGAGCAGATCGGCCCGACAGATAGCATAGTTCGTCGGGGAAAGCTCCTGCCCGTGCACCGTGACGAACTTCTCGACCTTAGTCTGCTCTACCGGAGTGGCTGCGCGGTCGAGCAGATGCTCTTTAGCAACAGACAACATACCCCCGGTGCCGCAAGCAGGGTCGTAGATTGATAGGTGATGGTCAGGGATGGGAATCTCTAGCAACTCTACCATCAGCCGAATAACCTCACGTGGTGTGAAGTGTTCTCCGGCCTCCTCGCCGCTTTGCTCCGAAAAGCGCCGCAGCAGTTCCTCATATATATATCCCATTTCCAAGCCCGAAATCTTGTCCGGGCCAAGCTCCAGTTCTTTATATTGATTCAGGATTGGTGCGAGCCGGTTGTTCTTAACCATCGTACCAATCGTGGCACGATAGTTAAAGTGGTCGATGATCTCGTCAACGTTCTTCGAGAAGCCATTGATGTAGTCACGGAAGTTTTCCTCTAATAGCATAGGATCTTCCTCATAGACCCTGCGAAGAGTCCAGGCGGTCTTGTTTGAGAAGGGGGCGGTGCCGGTCTCCATGCCTTTTACCAGAACGTCGAGTTCTTTATCGGTGATATTGGGCCGTGCAGTCCGAATCTCTGCTTTCTTATCCTCACGCCACTTAATAAGCACGCACTCCAGACGTCGGATGACAATGATGGGCAGGATGACACTCTGGTATTCGTACGCCTTGAACTTGCCACGCAGGCGCTCCGCAGATTTCCAGATGTCGCTGGCGAGGTTGTCGAGTTTGGGTTTATCTAGGGAGAGTGCCATTACGCGGCTCCTTCGGTTGCATTCCATCTATATTAAGCGGCTGCTTAAGTATATTGTCATGAGCTGATGCATGTCAATCATAAATCGATAGGCGCTTTTATGCCCATAGTAGTCTCCATCGACGTATAAAGATCAGCGTTGTTGCTTCAGAGAAGAAAAGGGCTGCGGGCCAGCTGAACCTAGGCAATCTCCCTAGACATACGAGTACTCGGCAAGAAGCTGAAATAGAAAGAGAGGGGATGCTCTATGCTTCCTCTCTCGGTTTTGTCGTTCTAGTGTCGTCGGCGTGTGGTTGTTAGGGAAGGTTAAAGAAATTCTGGTGCGGATCGACAGTCAAGGGGCTTTCTTGGACTCCTCACCATAGGTTTGGGCTCAATGTGTCGCTGAGGATAGATTTTTAGCCGGTCCGTTCTGCAACGTGGGGAGTCATTTTTTGCCACGCGCAGCGTTTGGGCTGGGCCTTCTGAAGCTAGGACAACACTTGGCGGTACATTTCAATGCTAAGCTGGTGAAACTTCAGAATCAAGGTCGGGAGTCCCGTAGTTGATCTCCAAAGTTTTCACAACCAACAACTTGGTTAGCGAGAGCACTCCAATTCTCGTTTCGCTTCGCGTCTATTTCGTCAATAAGCTTTTCATTCTGCTCTTTGATAATTATTTCGGTGACCTTATTGAAGGACTTCGCCTCTGTTGCGCCTTTTTGAAAGTCTGCAAGCCCTGCTATTAGTTTCCTTAAGTCCTTGCCTTTATTTGTATTCATCTCTCCCCCAAATTATGAGTATATTGATGAAACTGTTCGGGACACCCAGCATATTTTCTCTGCAGACCATCAACTACCAATGTGTTACCGATTCTCATATATATTACTACCGATTCATGTACATTGGAAGTGGCATCTAGTACAATTTCAGCGGCACAAATACCTTTTTTGTATAAGCCTATTGGGCTTACTTCCATAACCCAAACGAAATGTGGCAGGTTAAATTCTGACACATAGTATGATAATACGTCAATTTTACCAGACCTACCGCTAAATATATTTGTCTCCAATTTTCTTCTCTTGAATGCTGTGTTGGTAGCAACAAATAACCTCGTTACATACGGCCCCCTTCCTATAGTTTCTAGTTCTCGCTTCAATCCTTTGAAGTACTTCAGGCCTACCCCTCTAGCTTTCTCAGCAGGTAGGAAAACCTTTTCGGGCAAAGGACATACAGCTACCACGATACTGCAAATGTCATACTTAGGGTTAGTATAACGAGCTCCATAATTGTCTGCGTCATCTTTCTGACCCAGTAGTTGGTAGGGAAAGAAATTGTCATCGACAACTACCAATTGCTTTAGGAATGCCGAACTGCTCAAGAATCCATCTGCGTCTGGACTCACGCTTTTTGAGTAATCAATCGTATGACCTATTACCGTGACTACGTGACCTTGATAACTGGCAAGCACCGGGAATCCAGATTCGATGTAGGAATAGAGGTTTTCGTATTCGGCATTGTCATATTGAGCGACATTACGGTTCTCTTTCAAACGCATTAATATCGGATAAGATCCAAATTCGGACAATATCACGCAGTAGTCTGCATAAGTCATTCCTCTATAAGGGAACGTCCTTCCGCGAATAGGTTGCATCAATCTAATGAGGTCGAAAGGATACGTTTCGGCGTATATCGTATATCTCTCCGACAAATAGCGACAGATGCCCCACAGTGCTGAATGAGAACATACGGTCACGTCTTCATCTTGAGAGACATAGGGGTACCCTTTAACCGTGAAGTGCCTGCCTCCTATATGAGCCTGAAAATCTGTTCGGAGACAATAGAAGTTGTCTTTATTGATAGTAGCCAGTTTACTAGGGTCTATTACAGTCCTACCGATACAACGGTCTTTGACTGGGCGAATTACACTGTATCCAACGTATGCGTCTTTGTATTCTTCGGGATTGATTATGACTTCGCGAGCATCTGTGACAGATTTTGAAAAGAAATGTAACCTCTGAGTGAAGGGTGAAATCTGTTCAAATTTCTTGGAGTAGAAATTACTAAAGAGATTGCGGTGGTCTTTGCACACATAATATGGCTCGAGGAGTATGCTTTTGATGCTTCCTTTCAAGCCACTCTTAAGTAGGTTTGTACCCCAATCGGTCAGATACTTGCAATCTGTACTTAGTCTAGCCCAATCCTTATCCCAATTTCCATCTGTTACCGGATAGCCTATGATTGCGCTACGTTTCTCTATACCCATAAGCATTCAACACCGCTAGTCGCTCTAGCCACTCGCTATTATAATACCACTTGTCAATAGTTCTCACAAGACGTTCCGGAAAGTCGCCCTTGAAGGTATTTTCAGGAACTCCGAGATATGCTGTTGAAAGGTTAACGCTCTCAGCGGTTGGAGGCGGTTTTTAGAGGCTTTCAGCGGTGGTTTTCAGCTTCAGGGATGGCCGTTTACGAGTGCAAGCCGTGCGTTTTAGGAAACCGCTGCTCTGTCATTCTAACCTGCAGAGCTGGTGAAGCCAGGTGTATAAATAGGTAGTCCTTTTTGACCCTTATGCTACTCAAGAATAATCCAAGCTACTGCGGTCATCCTCCTTTTCGAGCAGTATTATTGTACCTTGTACACCCCTCTAGAAAACCGCTTCAAGCTCTAGGTTCGTCACCAGCCTGCGGTATCACACCCGGTCGACATTTAACCTTATGGCCTTGACGGTTGCGACCTGGGCTCTGTAGTGACAAACTGAGCAACTGAGGCACGATTCTACCCTTAGTAGTAGTGAACAAATGCTGGGGAATAGCATGCTCGTTGTAGAGCACTCCTACTTTGGATATAATGCCGTTGAATAGGGCTCCACCACCAGCCGAAGAATGAAAGGAGAAGACCAATGCCATCGAAGGGACAACTGACAGGGATGGTCGGCGTATATCTTGTTGCTGCTGAGCTGGCACAGAATGGTTTTATTGCCTGCACGACCTCGCGGAGCGCCCGTGGTGCTGATATCCTTGTGACCGACCAGAATTGCAAGCATGCCTGTTCGCTCCAGGTCAAGACAAATGCGAAAAACGCCAGCTTTTGGTTGTTGAGCTCACATGCAAAAGAAATGGTCGCATCAACTCACTTCTACGTCTTCGTGAACCTTTTGAAAAACGGACCTGAGTTCTTTGTCGTTCCTAGCCAAGTAGTCGCGCGCAGGATGCGTACTGACCCTGCTGAGCAGGGCAAGAGCGCGTGGTACAGTATATACCGCGAGAAAGTCAAAGAATTCGAGGATAAATGGGACCTGCTTCGAGGAGCCAAGGCTCGTGGCAGCATGGTTTGCGACCTGGCGCTCCGTAGTTACAAACAGAGCTACCGGGGCATGACTACATAGTAGAAAAATATAAAATGCTGGTAAGGTTCTGTTTCAGTTGTTCTGCTGTACTAAGAGCTTCGTTTGCTTCTTCCCCCGTGACACTTTCGGGCTTCCGCTTCCCGTGAGCTATTTCGTTACGTAACTTGAATAGCTTTTTTATATCCTTGTCTTTTACAAGCAAACTGGGGTCCAGTTTGTGTATTCGCTCAAGGAGTTGGGGTTTTCTCAACTTACTTATTATGGCATCGCATTGCTTATCACTTAGACCCTCTTTTGTTCTAAGAAGACTGCTGCATGCTTTCTCTAACATCAATTCAGAAGCGATAGCGGCGTAAAGCGCTTCTGCATCGTAGCGCATGTGACTGCGGAAAGTCTTAGCGTCGTGGAGCAATTCGTCGTGGAGAGGAACTGAAATGGGGCGTGACGCTTCGGCAGCAACTTCTTGCCAGATGTCTTGATTCAAATCCTTCATGAAGTCACGTGTGTGAAATATGATTACCCCATGGGCATATTCTGGCATGCGCTTAGCACCCTGTTGTAGTGGCCAGACCGTGCCTAATTGCGTATCACCCAATGAATACACATAATTGTAGGCATATACAGGATGTCTTGTGTCCAAGTCCCATTGATTGGTCTTGTGCTTGATAATTGTGACGAATCGCCTGGTTGCCTCAACAAGAACTCTCTCAAACATACGCTCCTCATCGGGAAAGAGCGTTAGGTTCTCTTTCTGCCTTCGTCCCAAATCTATTTCCCTGCTTATCCATACTCTTATCTCTGTCAGTTTAGGCGCCTCATAATCGCCATCTGGAAGAGGTACTACCTCTGTCACAATGAGTGGCGATATTGTAATCCTATCCCCATCTATAAAAAATTGGCATGGTTCAAGCCCAGGCCTGGAAAAATCAGGCGCTACATTTACTGGTAGTGAAAGACTTACGTCAAACTGACCCTGAATCTCAGTCATTGTGCATCCTTGGATACAATAGCTATTAGGCTGCGTCGCCCATGAGCTCTTTTGGATAGCGCCCCGATTTGGCGCAAATTCCAATCGAAATCCTAAACCTTTATCAGCCTATTGGTCAACTCCAGTGCAAGTCACCCAAAACTCGCAGAACGCAATAATATGGCGGATTGTGCAACGGCCTAATCATCCTTCTGCCGACTTAATGGCCAGTTGTAAACAAAACTCGCTTTTGTTACCTCGGGCCAACAACATAGCGGTTTGTTCAATTTCTGCTTACTAATGGTCTCGTAATTAAACAGACGCACTCTTTCGTCTCGAAATAAGGCATTTCAACCGCAGAAGAAGACCGCATCGAGAGTAGTCTGTAATTTGTCTCCGAGATGCAAAATGAGGTTAAGCACACCACCAATGGCAGCCGCTCTTTATCTTGTTTGCTTTCTCCATTCAGACATTTTCTTGTAAAACCAGATATTATAACTCATTGATTGAGCTAATCCGTCAAGACCCGGGAAAAGACTTTCGTCCGTTATGTTCATCCTCATGAGCGTTTCGAAACCTTTCTGCAACTCCGAAGGCTTAAAAGAGCAATTCAGCTTCAATACTTTATCGGTGTTTACGTCGAACGGATATAATAAATTCTCCATGAAAGTCTTTCTTACATCGCCTGGACATAAAACTAATCCCTGTTGAACATGGATTCGTTTATGCTGCTGCACGGATCCCTCACCCAGCGCCAATATATATTTGTTGTTGAAATACAATTGTTTGAATGATGAATCGTTTCGCGTATCATCCGAATGCCGTTTTTCAATCAAGCTCCTTACTTTTTCATTGTATTTCGATTTGACTTGATCCATTAACTCCTTTGTGTTAACGCACCAAATAGAGCATGTTCTCTCTGCGTTATAATCTGGTTCGTGATTTAATCGGCTTGAGTTGGCAACTGATTTTTGGGGCACGTTATTATATGCACACTTGAGCGCAAAATAAACTGCTACATATTTTGAATACGTGAAATCTATAAGACGAGTAGGAGCGCCATAGTGTCGCATTAACGTAAGGCAATAAAGTGTATCTCTTTGGACAATCTCACTTGAAAATCCATCATAGATTCTTTGGAAATTTCTGGTCATCTCTTGCTCAATAGCAGGTGCGTCTGATAACGATATATTAGATTTTTTACATTCACGTTCAAGAGATGTCACGAGTTCATGAGAAGAATCCTGACCGCGGAAAACCCAATGATCAAAAGGGTCTTTCTCAATGAAACTAAGTAAGTCATTGAACAGCGAAATTTCCGTTAATGTCGTATATTTGGCTTCATTCATTTTAAGTCTCTCATAACCATTTTCATGCGAAAAACATAAAATCTTTGAGTTAAGCCGAGTTGGGGGAAATAGGTATGACTTTGTGTCCTGATAATATCATAATCACCGATCCTGTACAAGACCATGGGAAGCCAATCTGCCTAGATATAATAAATACACTCACAAAAGGCATCCTTATAATACACCCTGTAAATGAACGTTTGCTTGCTTTGTTACCTAGCATTCAGGCGTGTTGCAGAGAAAGTCACTCGTCATCGCCTCCCTGCTAGGCCAGACCTATTACTCGCCTTGCCTCTTCGATAGTGGCTGTCTGGGGGCTATCGAAGTGTTCTTCCAGGATAGCTGTTAGACTCTCCAGTTCCTCCTCGGTGAAAGTGCCACCTTTAGCATTTGCCCACTCGAGCAGAAGCTGCTTTATTTCCTCATCGCTCACGACTCGCCTCCTTCCCGGACATGCTCATCCCCTGCGTTATCCCTTGAGAACTGCCAGCTTAAGTGCTCATCAGGGAACAGTCCCGCGTTTAGCCGGCGGTGGGGCCCTTCTTCTCTTTCGTTTAAGCTATCTTGCTGAGTGATGGGAATCCTGTCCTAATAGGTTTTCCACCTGCTTCATTAAGGTCTCGCTGTAGCGGCCGTACCACAGCCCTTGTGGTCTGGACCATCGGAAGCCCAGGGCCTTGAGCGCTTTGAGAACTGCTGCGTCGGGCTTCCTTGGGAATACAACCTCGATGCCGTTATGCTCCTCGTTTCTGCGGATTGTCACCTCGCCGACTTCGGCTGTCTCGGCAGCCGCGCCCTGGATACCCGGGTAGTCCTTGTAAGCCAGCATGGCAGGTGAGTAGGTATCGAATCTGATCTCATAGCGCACTGCTACCTCTTCGCGCCCATCGTAGGCATTATGCTTTTCGACGCCAAACGAGTCAGACATAAGGTAGTTACCGTGCCCCATGGAGTAGTTTTCGGTGTGCCACTGCCAGGCCAGCTTACACAGCTCCGGGTAGCAACCCAGGACCCTGCGGGCCAGGGCTTCTCGCTGCGCCTGTTTTGGCACAATCGCCAGGAGCATATCTTCACCAATCTGGGCATGGAATTCGAAGTAGTCCGTCATGGGATCGCTGTTGTTGAAGGTTATTTCGAGGTAAACAGCCATGCCGCCCTGGGGGATCACCACCGGCCCACCTGGCTTGCACCACTTGGTTCTCCACGCCTCCTGCTCCAGCTCACGCTGGTGTTGCATTGCTATAGCCTCGGCATTGGCGATAGTCACTTCCTCTGGCGTCCTGCGCCCGTCGACTACCGGCATATGCTTGCGCCAGATCTCCCTCGCTCGCCAAATGATGGGGGAGGCATTTTCAGTGGTGATCACTGCCGGCAGATCCTTAACGAAGGCCTCGAGGTCTTGCTTATAGCCCTGCTCATCAGCGATCTTGTTTACGGTGAAAGGGGTCATTAATACGGTTGAGTCCTCTTTGCCGCCCACCACGCCGGTGATCTCCCTCATATATTGGGCGACCTTGAAAGGCTTCTTCAGCTCATCCACAATAAGTTCAGCCTGAGTCTTCAGGGCCTTGACCTCGATCTCTCTGCCGTTCAGTTTGAGTACGTACTCTTTCATCTTTATCACCTCCTTCCCTGCCGAAATTGAAGTCAAATAGACTTGGCCTTTGCTCAGAATCTTTCGTTTCGCTTGCGGGTGCCTGTTTGATGTCGCTCGGTCGGTTCAGGCGCTGTCGCACTTTACGGGCCTCAAGCTGTTTTGCGCGGATCCAGCACCGGAAATGATTGAGCTCATCCATCTCATAGGCCTCAAGTGTTTCCCGCCTCAGGTCTTCCGGGAAGAGATCTCCCTTGTATTGCGTCATGGCATACATGTACATGCGCACGACCCGCTCCTGGGGCGGAAAACACAGGGTGAGCGTATAGAAATACGCGCAGACCTCGGGCCAGGTCGCCAGACCCAGGTCACCTTTCAGCATCCGGATCAGCCGGTATGTAGTAATATCCTGCTTGATTTTCTCGGGCAGCGAGTTTTGCCAGCCGCCGGGATAAACGATGATGGGGTCTGAAAAGACAGCTACCATTTCGCTTATCTGCTGCTCGAGGGCAAGCTCAGGTCCGTTTGTCATACTTTCCCCTGGTAACAAGCGGGGCTGGGGGAGATCTCCCCCAGCCCCTTAAATCATCAGGCAGCCGCTTAGGTCGCTGTTGTCTCAGCCTCCGGCGTGCCTTCTCCGTTTCCCTCGGAGGGTTCGTCCCCCTCAGGAGAATCACCGCCCTCATTGCTCGGGTCGTTGCTCGCGGTAACCGCAACCCCTTCCGGGGGCGGCTCACCGGGCCAGGATACAAGCCTGGGCATGATCACAACTGTCGGGGCATTTAGGTACCGGAGTAGCATGGGGCTTTGATGGTCCTTGGTGCACAGTGTTATCAGCCCTGGCTTCCCCCGGACATATTCCAGAAGGAAGGAGTACTCTACAGCGAATTTACCCAAGCTGAATGTCTGGGCTGGGAACTTTACCTCGATGTTTCCCGCATCCTCGGAATCCGCTCCCAGCGTCATCGCTCCGGCATCCCAGGTCATGCGCAGTATCGCCTTCCCTTCTTTAGCGGGAATTTGAACTCGACGCAGGGCGAGCTCAAGGTCGGGGCCGTACAACTGCACGCTCGGCGCATAGTCTGGTACCAGCTGATGGTAATTGGGTGGCGTGCCCTCAATTCGCCTGCTGCAGAGGCTCACTATGCCGAACCGCATTTTGACCTTGGACGCGTCCACCTCGAGTTCCAGGTCGGTCTTAGGCAGAACCAGGTCGACCACGCTCGCTCCATCCCGGTTGTTTCTGGGCGCCCTCTTCCATAGCTCACCCAGGAGGTAAACAGTCTCCTGTGGTATTACCACGCTCTTGGTATCATTTGCAGGAGGCATGGAAACAGGCAGCCTTGCGGTGGCCAGCCTGAATCCATCTGAGGCCATCACATCGATCTGGTCGCCTAGCAGCACTGTTACTCCCTGGAGGAGAGGCCTTTTATCATCCTCAGGAGCGCAGTAGTCAGCTACAGAGAGCAGGCCGGCTACGAAGTGTTCCCCGTTGATGGTCTGCTTTATCTGTACGTTGGCCATCTGTGGCAGCGCGGGGTAGTCCTCAATCGGCTTGGCCGCGTAGGTTACTTTGCCATCCGTCCAGCTCAGTTGGATCTTGCCGCCGTCTTGCTCGATGCGCACCTCTTCAT
>Ga0209777_10002956_pt1 | contig 21588 bp, 21 predicted proteins | sample FrelakmetHBP12HB_FD_187147 | JGI IMG/M metagenome (GOLD analysis project Ga0209777, IMG submission 187147) | Freshwater lake sediment microbial communities from the University of Notre Dame, USA, for methane emissions studies -HBP12 HB (SPAdes)... | ecosystem: Environmental > Aquatic >...
CTTTTCTTCGGCTTCTTTACTGCCTTTGTTAAGATCCGGATGATATTTTCGTGCAAGATGCCTGAACGCCTTCTTCAGCTCGTCCTGTGACGCGTCTTTTTTCACGCCAAGGATTTCATAGTAATCCCCTTTTGCCATTGGTACCGGGAAAACTGTTTATTTCTCATCCTTGACTTTAAAATCGGCATCGACGACCTTCTCGCCTCCGGGGCCGGTTTCATCCTGGTGGTGCTGTTCGCCACCTGCAGCACCTCCCGGTGAACCGGCCTGTTCCTGTGCCTGGCGCTGGGCAGCCTGCTGGTACGCAGCTGTTCCGGCCTCCCCCAAGGCTTTCTGGAGTTTCTCTGTCTCTGACTTGATCTTTGCCGTGTCCTTTCCTTCCAGCGCTGACTTGACTGCGACGATCGCTGCGTTGAGCTTATCGACGAGCTCTGAGCTCAGTTTATCCGCGAGATCGACTTTTGTCTTCTCCGCCGTATACATAAGGGAATCGGCAGAGTTGCGAATCTCTACTTCATCTTTTCTCTGCTTATCCTGCTCTTCATATTGTTTGGCTTCGTTAACCATCTTCTTGACATCATTCTCAGCCAGTTTGGTCGAAGCTGTAATGGTCATTTTCTGTTCTTTACCGGTGCCGAGATCTTTTGCCGATACATTGAGAATCCCCGAAGCATCAATATCAAATGAGACCTCGACCTGGGGAACTCCCCGGGGTGCAGGGGGAATCCCGACAAGGTTGAACTGCCCGAGACTTACATTGTCACCAGCCATAGGACGTTCACCCTGGAGCACATGGATGGTGACCGATGTCTGGTAGTCCGCTGCGGTGGAAAATATCTGGCTTTTCTTGGTGGGAATCGTTGTATTCCTTTCAATCAACGGGGTTCTGACGCCGCCGAGTGTCTCTATACCGAGGGTCAGGGGGGTCACGTCAAGAAGCACCATGTCCGTGATCTCGCCGCCGAGGATCGCACCCTGTATCGCAGCACCGATCGCAACACATTCCATCGGGTCGATACCCCTTTCCACCTTCTTTCCGATATGGTCCTCAATAAATTTCTGGACGATCGGCATCCTGGTAGGTCCCCCAACAAGGATCACTTTCTGGATATCGTCTTTTGTCAGTTTTGCATCCTTCAATGCCTGTTGAAACGGATGGATACAGCGTTTGATAATCGGTTCAATCAGCTGCTCGAGTTTTGCCCTGGTCAGCTTCATGGAGAGATGTTTCGGACCAGTCTGGGTCGCGGTGGCATAAGGAAGATTTATCTCAGTCTCCAGAACGGTTGAAAGTTCAATTTTTGCTTTTTCCGCAGCTTCTTTCAGCCGGTTGATTGCCATTTTATCATTTCTTAAATCAACCCCTTCGAGTTTCTTGAATTCGTCGGCAATCCATTCGAAAACGGCATTGTCCATATCCGTGCCGCCCAGCTGGGTATCGCCGGAAGTGGCAAGCACGGAAAACGTCCCCCCGCCGAACTCCATTATCGTCACATCAAGGGTTCCTCCACCGAGATCAAAGACGAGGATCTTATATTCTCCTCCCCGATCCAGACCATATGCCATTGATGCTGCAGTAGGTTCATTCACGAGCCTGACGACATCCAGCCCTGCAATCTTACCGGCATCCTTGGTTGCTGTCCTCTGATTGTCATTGAAATATGCAGGAACGGTGATTACCGCTTTTATGACCGGTTCTCCGAGAAATGCTTCAGCATCCCGCTTTATCTTCTGAAGGAGATATGCAGAGATCTGCTGGGGTGTATATTCCTTACCATAGATCCGGTAGACGTGATCTGATCCCATCTTTCGCTTGGCGGCGGTGACCGTCCCTTCAGGATTACTCACCGATTGTCGCCGCGCCGGTTCGCCTACAAGAAGTTGTCCGTCCGGTGTGAATGCCACATACGAGGGAAACATCTTTCCGGCAACGGTTGCTCCTTCAGCTGAAGGGATGATGGTGGGCTTGCCGCCAATCATCACCGCAGCTTCACTGTTGGATGTACCGAGGTCAATTCCGATAATCTTCTCTTTAGCCATTTTTCTCACCTTCATCTTCAATAACATGTTCTGCAATCTTTACTTTTGACGGCCTGATGACTTTCGTTTTTAACTGGTAGCCTTTCCCTATATCTTCGAGGATCATATTCTGTTCTTCATGGCATCTTTCCATGCAGATCACCTCGTGGAAATGCGGATCATATTTTTTACCCTCGCACTCGATGGGCTGCAAACCGTACTCTTTCAGGATTTTCAGCATCTTTTTCCGGACCATCATCATTCCTTCCTTGTTTTTTTCCTGTTCGAGAGAAGGCAGAGCCTGGTCAAAATCATCCAGTATAACAAGGAGATCTTTTATCAGGTTCTCATTTGCCAGTGCGATGATCGCCGCTTTGTCTTTCTCAGACCACTTGCGATAATTGTCAAAATCCGCCTGAAGGTATTTTAGTCGATCAAGTCGCTCTTCAGCAAGTCGCGTTTGGGTGTCAAGATCCTTTCTTAACCGTTCTATCTCGTCTGACAATTGTTCCTTGTCCTCCGTCACATCACCCCCCTAGTACGGTAATCTCTCCTTTCCAAAAATTCTCGATCTTCTTTCGGGAAAAATCTGTCGAGCGTATGCGATGGTCGGTCCTGGTGAAATGCATGATGAAAACCGGTACTCCTGGTCAGATCCAGATGTTTTTCACATCCCTTGTATATCTGTTGCATGAGAAATTCACCTTGTTATGATCTCAATCCGGCTTTTCCAGGTTTTAACCATTTCTCCTTTCATCTTGTTGATTATGACGACTGCAGCCAGACCGGTTTTTACCGATCCAAGTGTCTTCTTGGACCGGTTAATCGCCCCCGGGACAACCCAGTATATTCGAATAAAATCTGTGTAGAAACAATCAGATACATCGCAGCGGGTATATCCGCTTACCGGACATCCCGTTCCGTTCCGGTGAAGTACGGTCGCAGTCTGGTGATGGAAATTACCCTGCATACTACGATAATTTTCCCATACACGACCGATCTCTTTATCGGAATAACATACACTATCGGAATTTCCCGGTAACGGAATAATTCTCACCGTTTTTGTGTATTGAATAGAAACTTTTATAGGTTCTTTCTTAAATAACAGATTTTGAAACAAATTTTGAAACAATCCGGGGATAGAAAAGTATACGTTTATCCGGAACTGGTTTTTTCTAAGGTGAGATCCAGGACACCATTCTGGAACTTCTTTTTTCCCAATCGAATTTCAAAAGGCAATGCGATACATTTTTTAAACTTTTTTCCTGATCCGGTGTCGGTTGCGGATATCGCAACCACCGTCTTTTCAAGATCTATGGAGATCTTTTCCTCAACGGTGCCAGAGAGCTCTGCAATAACCCGGAGACATTTGCCATCGTCAAACAGACTTATCACCGGTTCCATGACCTTTTTCAACCGGCTCTCTTCTCTCCCTTGCGGTCCCATGATGGTTACGTCGACTCTTAGTCTTTATACCGTTTTTTTTGATTGTCTTATCTTCGGATTTATCATTCTTATCAACGTTAATAAAAAAAATGACCGGTAAATTTTGACCGATCGAATGCTGGTTGGCAGGGGATCCGGCTCGCCATGTGAAGCTGACCCCTGCCAAGGTGTACTCAGGCATTGTTTCCTCTGGAGCAATTGGCATTGTGAAACTCTATGGCCGGTTTGAAATCCCCGGAATGAGCCGCCCTGGGGGCAACTCCTTTCTGGATCTTGCCTGAATCCTTGTGAGGGTCACAAGGGGATTTGTCACCGGACTAATTTGTTCCACCTCTCTGTGGGTACGGACGCCCACGAAAATACAATAGAACGATCGATCAGATATAGATATTCAGATTTTTCAGTATTTGTCTCAAATTTAAAAACGATGAATTCCCGATATTTTCATTTTTTTATTTCCTGGTTCTCTTTTGGAATTTTATGCAGGGTGCTAGTGAGAGAATGCTTATTGCTGAGTTTTATACGGACGAATTGTTCAGGGCATAGAGATCCCGGGACGTTGCATGTTCTCTGGCCGATCGTCGCATTATGCAAAACGTCTTTGAAAAAAAATCAGTTATTAAGGTAACATCATAATGTTACTGAGGATCAGTATTTTTTTATGATTTTACCCTTCAAACATCGGAGTTTCCTGTTTCGAAGGTTCTGAAGAAACGCATATGCAGGAGGCGTATCCGAACCGTGAATTATAAACTATTGAGGTTTGATAAGGGATCTCCCTGACGTACGATGAATGTCGCTGGCTCCGACAGGTTCGCCGCCCACTGCGGCAGATCATCGCCGAAAAACTTTCCAAAACCTCCTTTCCCGTCATCTCTCGGAGAAGTCATCAGGAGGCGTCCTGACACCTGCCATGATTTTATGGGAAATGTACGGTTGTATCGGTAGATATAACCTATGGTTTTAATATCTGGCGCCTGCAACCCCTCCAGTTGAACCCCCCCCCGGCCAGATGAAAATTTATCCAGGATACCGGGTGAGAGGCGAACAAAGAAGATCCATTACAGGAATACAGCGAAATCACGGGCTCATGACTGTTAATTAGAGGGAGTGGTATTGCCCCTCCGGATTCTTAATTGGTTCACAAAATGGTGATGAAAACAAAAAAATGGACCTTTCTCCCATGATTTCAGGAAAATCAGCAATATATCGGATTTCCGCCGTAAACTCTTATCAAAAATATTCGTTCACGGCGAGTTATATCCATTTTTATTTGGTCCCGGTTGACGATTAAAAAGGATTTTTTAATCCGGAGGCCTTTATTTTTTATCGCGGTTCTCCGCGTTTTCGTTCATTCCTCCCCCTAAAATATGCTTAAAAACAAGTCTAATGTCATTTAATTTCTGTGAGATATGTTTCCTGCCTTTTTCCGTCGGATAGTACAGCTTGGATTTTCCTGACATCTTAATTTCCATATATCCGTTCTGTTCAAGATCATACAGGAGCATGTATACCCGTGCCTGGGGTATGAGCACATTGAACCGGTTATGAATCTCATGGACAATGTCATTTCCGGATATCGGTTTATCGAGTAGGGAGAGAACTACCAGTTCCAGTGATTTTTTTACCACGTCATCGATAGTTGCCTGGGGTACGATAGAGACCGATTCGGCGGGGAAAGTCTGGTGAGCAAAGGAGAGGGTGGTTTCTTTCCCCGTCGACACAATAATTTTCGGTATGCCCTCGGCAAATAATCGAATCAGGGTATGATCGATCATGCCGATATTAACTGCAATAATTCCTGATATGGGGACCCCTTTCTCCTTTTTTGAGAGAATAAGTTTCTTAACCGCTATTATATCGTCGGAGTCTTCGGTTTCGGAGAAATCAATCAGGATTTGCAGAGATTCCTTTGCTTTGAAATCCTGCATGGATTCGGTACACTTTTCCAGGATTGGCAGGAGCGTCTGTATCTCGTTTCTTTTTATCCGGTGCGTGAATAGTTCTCTCTTCTGGACCTCTTTTAAAAAATATTTCTGCACCGTGGACCGGGAATATGCGAAAAAAATACGTCCTCCTTTTTTAAGACCCTCTTCTATCGCAAATTTAAAAATAGATTCTTTAACATCGTTTTCAGTGTAGAGGAAGAGAACAATATCGGAGAAGATATCCTTTAAGAGAATGGTTTTGCTCTCCGGGAGAGCAAGGTATTCAGATTCCCCGTCAGGAGTCCTGACAGCGGACTTTTTTATATCCAGTTCTTTTTGTTCGGAGATTTTGCGGAAGAGGGCTACCTCGACCGTGGCCTTTATCACGAGTTCATTGAACGGTTTTACGATATAGCCGTAAGGTTTAACGCTCTTGGCTTTTTCAATAATCGTATCGTCTGCATAAGATGTGACAAAGACAACCGGAATGCCAAGTTCCTCGGAAATTATTTTTGCTGCTTCAATACCATTCAATTTACCGGGCATCACGATATCCATCAACACAAGATCGGGTTTCAAGCGTCGTGCTTTTTCAATAGCATCTTCTCCGGATGCTGCCAGGCCTGCCACCGTATACCCGATGGCATGGAGGATCTCTTCCAGCTGCAGGAGGATGATCGCTTCATCTTCAACCACAAGAATCTTTGACATCTTCAAATGCTCACTACCTGGATGGGGAATTTTACAACTACTTCGGTGCCATTATCGCTGTTAATAATAAATGATCCCTTCAGCTGGTACTGTATTAATGCCCTGATAAGCTTAAATCCCAGACTGTTGGCATGAACAATATCCAGATTTTTGCCGATCCCAATACCATCATCGCGTATGGTGATATTCATATTTTCATCTTCCTGTACTGCAGAAATTTCGATAGTGCCGGACTGGCGTCCTTTGAAGGCATGCTTGAAAGCATTGGTCAGGATCTCATTCACCATAAGTGCACAGGGAATTGCCTGATCAACCGACAGGTATATCGATGAAGATTTGATCGTTGTAGAAATCTCACAGTCTTTAGTGGAATATATATTTGACAATGCAGCTACCTGATCGCGTATCTGGGTATTCATATTAATTCTATTGAATTGTTTACTCTCATACAAACGGGTATGGATCTGTGCCATGGTATCTATTTTCATCATCATGTCCATAAGAATGCTGGATGTTGCAGGATCCTGAGACCGCTTCCGCGTCATGTCGAGCAGACCGGATACGATCTGGAGATTATTTTTGACGCGGTGGTGTATTTCCCGAAGCATCACCTCTTTATCCCGTAAAGATGCCAGGAGCTTTTCTTCTGCCTGTTTGCGATCGGTAACATCCCGGAAATTCCAGACCCGGCCGATTATGACATGCCCGATCTTCTGGGGTTTTGAATAACGCTCAAAAATCCTCCCGTCATTCAGTTCCAGCATGTCATAGCTTTCACGTTCCGGGTGTGCAGTCAGTTCTTTAACGCGGGCACTATAACCTTCCGGGTCTTTTAATTCTCTTTTTATGTATTCTGCTATTGTCCTCCGTTTTGGGGATTCCATCACTGAATCCGGTATATTCCACATAGTTACATATTTTCTGTTATAACTGGTGATCTCTCCCTCCCTGTCAATGACAAGAATCCCATCATCGGTTGATTCGAGAGCAGCATTAAGCAGGGAAAGCGCCTTTTTGGTAGCTGCTTCTGCCTGTTTCCGCTGTGCAATCTCTGCCTTCAGTACTTCATTCGTATCGGTGAATTCTATTCTCTCCTTTTTTTCTATCGTATCATGATTCTTCATATTCACAAACTCTTCATCTTCTGCCGGGTTGAACGTGAACGGATTGTATGATGTCGAAAGTCCGGGTTTCAGGGATTGCCAGTACATTCCTCGACGATAAAACAGAACAGTGAGAGAAATTACCCTGTTTTTCAAAGTAACGTCGGGTTTTTTCAAGGATTTTTTTATTTGTATCTTGGATCAGGTGGGATATCATGGTATCATCAATGTTCTGATGGGGAATTTTTTAAGAATACGTATCGATAGAGTATCAGAGAATCTGATATACCTTTCCCTGATCTTCAAAAATTGAGACATGGCAGAGAAATTACAGAATTATAGTCTAATAACCAAGTGCCTCTCTGACAAGAATGAGTAAAACCCGCCCTTCATTTTTTTCATGCGACAATATGACACATTTCCCTATCACACTTAGTGTTCCATACACCCTCTTTGCCCGTGCATTTTCAAGCGGATATGCATACTGCCGGACCCTCTTTAAAGCACCCTCAAGATCCGGGACAATCTTGTTTATCCCGACAACCAGGATGAGGTGACCAGCGGCGAACGGCCATGCACCAACCCGGCTCCCGCTCGCATCGCATGCAACTATCTCTCCGGACTGGGCAATTGCATTTGCGCTGGATATGAAATAGTCGGCAGCAACGGATTTTCTCCGGAGTTCTGCCCGTTTGCTCTCATTATTTTCCGCAGTTATGACCGTATGCATCAGCTTCCAGCCTGACCGGCCTCCTGAAATATAGTCTTCGTACCCTATTTCGATCAGGGTATTTGATGACCCGTTCATCACCTCGGCCCCCTCCGGGATGACTTTTTTGAGAACCGCCAGGGCATCATCCGCACTTTCTGCGATGACGACTTTTATTCCGCGACTCTCTATGGCTTTCACCGTCTTTTCGATAACCTCATCCGATGGTAGAGTATTCCATGAACGGGAATCTACTCCGGCCTCGTTCATGAGGTTTACCGCACTGTATTGTGTGATTTTTGCCATCTTTGTAACTTCCCTGAAAATCTTAATTGCCGTTATTATTAAAATTTAGCTCCCCTTTGTGAGGAATGTGATTTTTGATCGCCGTAAGTGTTTTGAAATCGACGGTATCTGGACATTTCTGTTCGGTAGATACAGGTTTCAGACTCTTTTTCATTTTTTGAAAGTTGACCATACTACTCTGTACCGGTGAGGATAATGGAGACCTCTCTTGGTCAACCGGACTAACCTGGAAATGGATGTGAACAAAATGATGCCGGGACATGATGAAAAATCCCATGGCTGCATGCAGCCGCAGGATATGATGATTGAAAAGATGTGGGATAAGTTGAGTGAGGATCAGAAAAAAAAATGATCATTAAACGAATGATCGATTCGAAGATCCTCCTGAAAGAGAGTATGATTGACTACCTGAAGTTTAAAATTGAAACTTTCACGAAGGTCAAAGATATGGACAAGTGAATACAGGTGTTTCGAGGAAGGATGAAATTTTTTTGTTGTATTTTGTATTCAGGTAACGGAATATAATTTTTATGAGGTTCTCAGGAGATTCCCTCTCTCTCTTATTTATTTGAGATTATGTCCCAACAAAATATTTTCTTTACGTCGTGAAACAAGGAACATTTCCCACCATTTTTACAACAAACCGATAACCGGTCAGAATATATAAAACTGAGATAGGGACTTTTATTTGTTTTAATAATCGTTTAAAAAAAAAGAATTCTTCGAATTTTTCTCCAGATTGTTTCAATTTTTAAATCAAAATCTGATTTTTGGGCAAGACTCTTTAAAATTTCATAGTGAACCCCAGACAGGGAAACGATGAATTTAAAGGAGAAAAAAACATGCCAGAATTTGTAAATCCATTCAGCGGAAAAATCCCGGATCGCCCATTGACCAACGAGGAACTCATTCGGGCGATTCGCCTGGATCTTGCCGCGGAACATGAAGCAGTGCATACGTATCTTGCTCATGCAGATGCTACGGAAAATCCCCTTGCAAAAGCGGTGCTCATCGATATTGCGAATGAAGAACGGGTACATGCCGGAGAATTTGACCGCCTTATATCCATTCTTACCGGTGACGAGGATGAGTACCTTAGTAAGGGTGCTAGGGAAGTCGATGTTATGGCAGCTAAAATCGGGCAGGCTGTACCAGTGACAGCGGTTAAGAGTACCACAACGATCGGATCGCTGAAATAACGATAAGAGGTGGATCATATGGAAAACAGATACTTAGGACGTAGTGAGGCTCCATTTGGAGCTGAGACATGGAAACTGCTTGACAGCACCATGATCGAATCGGCTAAAAGCCAGCTCGCCGGGCGAAGAATCATTACCATTGATGGACCATTCGGTTTCGGATTAAAAGTCGTCCCGGTAAGTGACGGTGATCTGGAAGAGGGTATCTCCTGTAGTACCTTCGTTCCCGTTAACATGATAAAGTCTGAATTCAGTCTTGGCAAACGCGATCTTGCATCCTTTGAAAAAGATAAGATTATTCTCGATACGAGCCCGGTAGCATGTGCGGCGATTGACTGCGCTGCGAAGGAAGACCAGATAATCTTCCATGGGATGCAGGGTTCTCCGGGATTGTTGACCACAGAAGGTTCCAGTTCCCAGACTCTGACAAAATGGGATAAAGTCGGGACTGCGGCAGATCAGATCATAGAATCCGTTACTAAGCTTGATGACGCCGGATTCCATGGACCCTATTGCATGGCACTTGTACCGTCACTGTACAATCTGCTCTTACGCCGGTATCCTCAGGGTGACGGGACCGAACTGGATCATATCCGGACCATTGTTTCAGATGGGGTAGTCAAAGCACCGGTTCTTAAAAAAGGCGGGGTAATCCTCGCGTCGGGACGCCAGTATGTGACCCTGGTCATTGGACAGGATATGACTATTGCCTATAATGGTCCGGCAGGAGACAGCCTGGATTTCCAGGTGATTGCGAGCCTTGCCCTGCTTATCCGTGCACCCGAAGCCATCTGCGTGCTTAAGTAGAGTGAAGAGTGAAAAAGAGTGAAAAATTATTTTCGGATCCACAGGAAAAGGGGACAGAAATGATAAAAAACATGAAGGATCGTCTGAAAAAATTTGAACAGGATTACGAAATCTATGTCGATGCAACTGATGCAAAATCCTACTGGTTTGTTGTGGCAAGATTGCCAAAGAAACAGGAGAGTCTGCACAGTATACACCGGGCAAAAAAATACATTTCAGGACTTAACGAGGAAGGGAATGTTCTTGTTTTTTCAGATACGGAGATAACCGAGACTTTTTCGATAGAAAACTGGGGGAAAATGGATACCTTTGACGATTTTGTCGACAAGGCACTTGCGAGTATACTCGAGGATAAAGAAGAGTCAGATAAAGGATCGAAGGAGGGTTGCGGGACAGGATGCAGCTGAATTCCCTGTCCTTATTGCAATGACTACCCTGCTATTACCTCAGTCGTCGAAAAAGGTTCTGGAAGTACTCAAGGCGGGCGGTGAGATGACCCATAAAGACATCGTCGTAAAAACCCATCTCGCACCACGCACCGTACGCTATGCATTAAAGAAACTCAAGGAACAGCATCTCATCATCGAAAAGTTCAATTTCCGCGATGCACGAAGCATCATCTACCAGAACCGGCCGTTAATATTCCCCCGGCTTCAGGAGGTAAACGCCTGAGAAATTTCGTGGAGACTTGTTTTTGCGGTAACTATTGTTGATCCGGAGTCAGGGTATCCGATGCATAAAAAACGGAGCTTATAATCCGGGAAAATCTCACAATCACCGCAAAAGTAATGATAGCAACCTACCGGGAACTGAAATGGATCTTTACGAGTGCAGCGTTTGCGGGTATGTCTCTAATCCTGAGGCCGGCGATCCGACAGGCGGGATCCCCCCCGGGCGTGCAATTTTTTGATCTTCCGGAAGATTGGATCTACCCCGAATGTGGTGCCGGAAAAGACCAGTTTGTCATCGTCCAGACATGAGATACCGGCGTGATTCATCGGGGAAAATCTTTTATGAGGGGAAGTGAATTGCGGTGACTGTCTATGACCTGATTGTTATAGGAAGCGGAGCTGCCGGTGCTACGGCTGCCAGCACCGCTGTTCATCTTGGAGCTTCCCGAGTAGCTGTAGTAGAGAGAGGAACCCTCTGGGGGACCTGTGTGAACGTCGGGTGCATCCCGAGTAAGTTCATGCTCACCCTTGCGGATTATCATTTTTATGGCAATCATAACCACCCGGGTATCAAGGTCGACAGCCTTTTCGACCTTCCCCGGATACTTGCAGAAAAAGAGGCGTTGATCTCCCGTTTAACCCAAAAAAAAGCGGATCATCTCCTTACCTCTCTCGGTGTAGAGATGATCCGGGGCGGTGCAGAATTTATTTCCGACCGGGAACTAAGAATCGGTGACCGTATCGTAGCTTCAGATCGTTTCATTATCGCAACCGGATCTTCACCGGCAATCCCCCCGATTGAAGGAATAACCTCCGTTCCCTTTATGACCAGCAATGAAGCTCTTAGTCCGAAACGCGTCCCGGATTCTCTTGTCATTATCGGCGGGAGAGCACTTGGACTGGAGTTTGCGCAACTCTATGCACACTTTGGAACGAGGGTTACTGTACTTCAGCGAAGTTCCCGGATTATTCCGGAGGAAGAACCGGAAATCGCTCTTCTCCTGACCGGCTATCTGGCCGGGGAGGGCGTAGACATCCGGACCGGCGCAGATATACGAAAAGTCGAAAAGGCAGGTGACATGATTACGGTTACCGTCTCAAATGATGGAAAAGAGCAAAAAATCTCAGCGGAAAGCCTGCTTCTTGCGACCGGGCGCCTGCCGAATTCCCGGGACCTTCACCCCGAACGTGCGGGTGTTCAAACCGGGGAAAACGGGGCAGTTATTGTCGATAAAACATTAAAAACGACTGCTCCGCATATCTGGGCCGCCGGAGACATTACCGGTGAACCCATGCTCGAAACCTCGGCGAGATATGGGGGAGAAATCGCTGCAATAAACGCCATCTCCGGAGGAGGCCGTCAGTTCGATCCAACGGACCTCCCCTGGGGAATCTTTACCAGCCCCCAGGTTGCCAGTGCAGGGATGACAGAAGAACAGGCCCGGCATACCGGCCATTCCGTTATCTGCCGGTGTACTCTCATGAACTCTCAATCCCGGACAGAGATGATCGGTGATACGCGGGGTGTAGTAAAGATCGTCGCGGATAAAGATGATGAACGTATACTTGGCGTACATATCTGTTCCCCCATCGCCACCGAGATAATTCATCAGGGGTATTTCGCGGTTAGGAACCGGCTGAATATTCAGGACCTCATCGATACCTACTACGTCTTCCCGACACTTTCTGAAGTTATTTCAGTCTGTGCCCGCTCATTCCGGCGGGAAGATAAAGGCAGTTGTGTTCAGTTAACCAAAAACAATAGTCCGACCGACTGAAAATACCCGCTATCCGATCTTTTCCCGGACGGCAATCTTTGGAAGCACAGCGATTTGCAATCGTTCTCTACGATCTTTTTGAGCCTTCAGATTTCGTGAACTCTTCCCGGGCCAATTTATTTTTACTCATGTTTTGAAAATCACCGTATTCAGACTGATGAAGGACGGTACATCTCACTCTGTGCAAAGGATGCCCCAGATATTGGGTTGACATCGCGGCGGAGTGACCGAAAACTTCCCTGCCCGCCTTTCCTTGGAGAAGCCATGAACGGGCGATTGCCATATGTGCCATGATCGCCCACGGGGCATCTCCCCCAAATTCGATAGCCCTCAAAATAGTGACAAAGAAATCTTCCCGGGAACCAGACATGGTGAAGGGGATGCCAAGGGTATGCTTGCCTAGGTTTGTCTCACTCTCACGAGGTGAGAGGGGGTTACCGTAATTACGTCATTAAAATCCAAACAAAAAGCAGGACTGCAGCAATAATTTCTCTATAACCTTTTTTTAATCATAAAAAAAAATTATTATCGTGAGTTTCTCCGTCAATGAATTCATAGTTAATAATCGTTTTACCGCACTTTACCCGGCTACAGGACTGGTTTTTGTTTTAAAGCCGCAACCAGCAATTTTACACCGGCTTCAATGTCTTCCGTATCCAGGACTTCAACGGGTGAATGGATATACCGTGAAGGGATGCTCAGCGTGGTGCAGGGTATACCGCACTTTGTCAGGTGGATTGCCGTTGCATCGGTAGTCCCCCCGCTTCCGACCTCCATCTGGACAGGAATTCCCCGGACATCTGCGGCATCCTTGAGCCATTTCACCATCTTTCGACTGGCAATGAGTCCGCGACCACTGCTGTCCACAATGGTGATAACCGGACCTTTACCCATCGCAATTGGAGCATCCTTCATCTCAATTCCCGGGTGATCGCCCGGGATGGTCACGTCGGTAGCAATCGCACAGTCCGGGTCCAGGCCATAGGCGCTTGTCCGTGCACCCTTCATCCCGACCTCTTCCTGCACCGTAAAAACGCCGAAGATGGTGAGAGGCGAGTCTGTCTGTTTCAGGGCTTTAATGAGCATGGCAACGCCTGCACGATTATCAAATGCCTTTCCCGACACCCGGTTATAAGCAAGAGGAGTGAACTCGCGATCGATGGTCACCGGTGTCCCGATTTCTATGCCAAGATACTCTACTTCTTCACGGTTTGAAGCTCCGATATCGATGAACATATCATCAATTTTCACGCCTTTCTTTCGGTCCTCGTCGTCCATCATATGGGGAGGTTTACCGCCGATGACACCGAGGTATTTTCCTTTTGTCCCGTGCAGGACGACCCGCTGGTTATACAGGGTCGGACCATACCATCCGCCAAGAGCTACGAACCGGATAAACCCCTTGTCGTCAACAAACTTTACCATAAGTCCGATCTCATCCATATGCGCAGCAAGCATCACCGTGAATGCACTGCCGCGTTTCGTGGCGATCAGGTTGCCCATGGGGTCTTCGGAGATTTCGTCGACGTACCCCTTGAGTTCTTTTTTTATTATGGTAAATACGCTGCCTTCGCTTCCTGATACACCGTGCGCATTGGATAATTTTTTTAAGAGTTCTCTGACCATATCAATCCCTCATGATGTTTTGTATTCTGTCAAGAGCCCGGTTTATGTTTTCCCGGGAGGTTGCATAGCTGAAACGGGCATACTCAGGTGCATTCACCCCGAATGCACTGCCGGGGACGATGATAATGCCCTGTTCGACGATCTTCTGGAAGAGCTGCGGCTTGATGGGAACGAAAGCATAAAATGCGCCTTCGGGTACGGGAAATACGAATCCCAGGTCCGCCAGCCTTTTACAGATAATGTCCCTCCGCACACGATATTCGTCACGCATCATCGTCACCGGACGCTGATCGCCCGTATAAGCGGCGAGAGCTGCATACTGGGAAATTGATGTGGCACACGCCTGGCAGTACTGGTGCACCTTCACGCATTGCGCTACAATCTCTTCGGAAGCTGCAAGGTATCCGAGTCTCCAGCCGGTCATCGCATAGGTCTTGCTCGCCGCATTGATGGTGACAACATTCTCGCCAAACCGGGCAGCACTCCAGTGTCGTTTGCCATAAATAAAATGTTCGTATACTTCATCCGAAACAACCGTGACCCCCGCATCATCAGCATATTCCACAAGCGCCCGGATGGATTCTTTACTTTCGACCGACCCTGTCGGGTTTGCAGGAGAATTTAACATCAGGATCCGTGCACCCTCCATCAGCTCCTTCGCCCTCTCAACATCGATATGGAGATCGCAGGTAAGGGGGACACTGACTGGGCGACCGCCGGCAAGGGTAGCTAATGCCGCATAGGAGACAAATCCCGGGTCCGGGCAGAGCACCCGATCCCCTTCGTCGATCAGGGCATGCATCACAATATGAAGGGCCTCGCTTGCACCGGCCGTTACGATCAACTGGTCCGGCGTGTAGGAAAGTTTATTCTCGGTTTTAAATTTCTCACAGATTGCCGTCCGGAGTTCGGGGATCCCGGTATTGTTCGTATAGCCGGTTTTTCCCTCATTGATCGCTTTAATTGCAGCATCTTTGATATGCTGTGGTGTATCAAAATCGGGTTGTCCAAGTCCCAGGTTGATCGAATCAGCACCCGCGGCTTCAAAGATCTTCCGGATCCCGGATATCTCGATGCCCTGTACCCGCTGCGCAAATTTCAAACTCATATCATATGCTCCTCGTCTATTCGATATTGGTATGACGGCCCTTGAGTGTTTTCTCATCCGTCCTGGTAATCTCCATCAGCCGGGATATTACCGCATCAGCAAAGATCATGGAGGTCGTTTCAAAGAGTGTCCCCAGCGGGGCGAATGACTTGTGGTCTCCCATCATCTGCCGGATTTCGAATTCGACCGCGTCATCCCCCACCGCATCCCTCTGGTGTTCGATAATCACGATACAGTCAGATATTCTTCCAATTCTCGAATCTGCGTTCGAGGTAATAAGACATATCTTTGCCCCGATCCCCTTTGCCGTCTCCGCAATATCAGCAACCGTTCTCGTCCGCCCGGAACCCGAGAATACGACCATAATATCTCCTGCATTCAGCGCCGGGGTGATCGTCTCCCCGACCACAAATGCCTGGAGTCCCAGATGCATGAGCCGCATGGCAAAAGCCTTTGCAACTAGCCCGGACCGTCCTGCCCCCATGACATATATTCTCTTTGCGTTGAGCAGTGCCGTAATGAATTTCTGAACATCCTCATCGGATATTGAACTGGCAATTGCACGGATCTTTGATGCCATCAGCTGCATCATATCCTGAACTCGGTGACTTTCCATGCTTCCCGTACAAGAGATGCAATCCCAAAGTAGATGAGAATTTCGAAGTATCCGGGCTCTTCATTCTATGGTCTGGATTCCAATGTCCATGATAAACCGTCCATAACCATGCCGGATCCCTTCCCGGACCTCATATTGCTTAAAAAAAAGGCGATTCCTTATCTATTGGCTCCGGATTTTCCATGAAGATGAGATAATGCAGGGAAATCCGGAAAGAACGTTCAGAACCTGATAAACAGAGGAGCCGGGGAGTAGTACATTCTCACCATGGAGTACGTCCATAGAGGTGAAGGATAAGCCCATGGGAACATCTGTGACGGTAAAATACCTGCGGTCCCTTGCTGTTTTCCCGGTGAAATCGCCGGGCGTTTTTTTGAATTCTGTCGCGCCGGCTCAGGCTTCCCGTGACTGATACCGCTCAATCTCTCCCTGAATTACCAGACCGGTTCCTTCAATGACAGAGACTGCACCATGCCCTCCACAAATCAGGCATTGCCTGCCGGTGGTAAGAAGTACTGCATCAGTTCCAGCTGCGAGTTCCAGCAGCGCCTTTCGTTCTTTTTTCGCAAGATCGCTGTCGACGTTAACCGAACTGACGAGGAATGCCGCAAGGGAACTATAGTCAGCACGCTCCCGGGTAAGACTTGAGAAGTTGATGACACTGTCTGCCGCAAAAAGCAACCCGGATTTTTGGGAATACAGGTAGATTTGCCCACGCGTATGCCCCCCGAGTCCTTCAAGTATCTCCAGCTCAAGGTCCCCGATCCTGACCGTACCCATCACCGGAAAAATTCCCCGCATCGATCCCGTGGATTCAGGGAAGCAGTGTACATCAGGAGGACAGTTGAACTTCGAGAAAAGGTTGATCATTTTGGTGTAGAACTCTTCAAGGACGGAATGTTCACTCCGCGAGCCATATGCCCGGTTGTTCTTCTTGATGATTGCGAGCGTTTCCTTATGCATGAAAACAGGGGCGGTGAAATATCCTGCAGCCCCACAGTGATCCGCATCGGCGTGCGTGACGACAATCCGTGATATCTGGTGCCCGTCTCCGAGGCCATACCGGGATAGCATTGACATTAAATCATGATGATAAATGCCATAGCCGGTATCGATCATGACTTTTTCTTCCGGTGTATCAATCAGGAAAATGTTCCCCCCGCAGGGCATCTGGAAGCAGAAAAGGGTGGATTGCCCGCTGATTTCAAATCGCTGGACATCCGCGTAGAATTTTTCCCGGGTAGTTGCTCCCATGGTCTGCCCGGTCAGCAGTACGCTGTCAAAGACCTTCCGCGGGTCATTCCCCCGGTCCATCAGTTCCTGCACGATATGATTCGTGTCAGCAAGAAACGAAAGGAGAAAATCCTCTTCCGACTCCCCGATGAGCTCGCGTATTTCCTGGGCATACCTGACATAAAATACGGTATCATCGAGATGTTTCCCCGTGGTATCATATTCGAGGATCTCAAGCCGGTAACGGGACTTCAGCAGGTCCAGGAGATGGTCGACCACCGCGGCCTGTTCCAGGTTCAGGCTGACCGTGAGACGGTCAGGGTGCCTGCCCTTGTCATCAAAATCGATGAACCCGATATTCGCTCCCACCGAGGTCGTAAAGTTCAGGAACTCATACAGCGTACCGGGGCGATGGGGCAGGTAAATACAGCATTTTAAGAAGTTTAAGGGTTTCAATGACGTCTGGAGGTAACCGATAGCCAAGAGGTCCGCGGTCATCTTCCTGAATGCCTCTTCTGAAGTGGTTACTTCATAAAACACCGTCGCAGGATCGATGCGCCGGTCAAACTGAATCCGGTTGATATTCCCTTCATATTTTTTGATGATCTCGGCAGCCCGGTGGAGTGAACCCGGAGCATCCGGCATATGAGCGATAAAGGAAAATTTCTTCAAAGGAATCCTCGGGATGTGAGATTATCGTAAGGCATGAATACCGAAATAGATTATGGTAAGACTTTCCGGAACCTGATTCCGGTAAGTCCGGGCCATGACGAATCATGAAAAGTTGATTAAACCTGAAAATATAACATTATATTTATAGCAACAAATGCCATGAAACTGAACGGGGGTTTTCTTGCATAACTACCCGGTGATTTCTGTCCTTTACGTGGATGATGAACCTGATCTGCTCGAGATCGGCAGATTATTTCTTGAACGGACGGGGCTTTTTTCTGTTGATACGGTTGACTCTGCTCCTGAAGCACTACGGGTAATCGCAGAAAAACGATATGATGCAATTATCTCCGACTACCAGATGCCGGAGATGGACGGTATCGAGCTGTTGAAACGGGTCAGGGCATCTGGTACCACCGTCCCCTTCATCATCTTCACCGGCCGCGGCCGGGAAGAGATTGTTATCCAGGCCCTGAACGAAGGGGCAGACTTCTATCTCCAGAAAGGGGGGGAACCGGTATCGCAGTTCACTGAACTTGCGCATAAGGTACAGACGGCCGTCCAGCAGAGAAGGACGGAGGCAAGTATCCGGGACCATGAGCGCAGGGAAGCAGATATCATCAACTTCCTTCCCGACGCAACCTTTGCCATCGACAGTACCGGCCATGTTATTACCTGGAACCATGCCATTGAAGAAATGACCGGTGTTTCTGCATCGGAGATGCTGGGAAAAGGGCAGTACGAGTACGCAATCCCGTTCTACGGGCAACGGCAACCAATCCTGATAGACCTGATCTCCGAATCCGATGAGGTCATTGCCAAAAAATATTCACACATCATTCACGAGAAGGATGTCCTGATTGCCGAAACCACCCTTCCCCACCCGAAGGGAAATTCGGTCATACTTATGGGCAAGGCGAGCCCGCTCTACAACCGGCAGGGCGAGATCATCGGTGCGATCGAGTCGATCCGGGACATCACAAAGATACGACAGGCTGAGAAGAGTCTGCGCGAGAGCGAGCAGAAGTACCGCACCGTCTTTGAAACTACCGGGACCGCAACCGTCATGATTGAGGATGATGCAACGATCAGTCTTGCGAATTCGGAATTTGAACGGTTGAGCGGATACAGAAAAGATGAGATAGAATACGAAAAGAAGTGGACAGATTTTGTGGTGAGTGAAGACCTTGACCCTATGCTTGCCCAGCACCGGCTGAGAAGGCAGGACCGGCTCAACGCCCTTACCCATTATGAATTCCGGTTCATGCCGCGATCAAAAGATATCCGGGATATTTACCTGACGATAGATGTTATCCCGGGTACAGGAAAAAGCGTTGCGTCCCTGTTGGATATCACCACACGAAAACAAGCAGAATCCGAATTACGGGCGGCTTATGAACAACTCACCGCAACCGAGGAAGAGTTGCGGCGACAGTACAGGGATCTGGCGGAAAAAGAACAGAAATTGCGTCAGAGCGAGGCACGGTACCGGAACGTTGTCGAGGTCCAGACGGAGCTTATTTCACGCTTCCTCCCTGACGGGACGCATGTTTTTGTCAATGAAGCCTACTGCCGGTATTTCGGGAAATCCCGGGAAGAAATTATCGGGCATATCTTTATCCCGGGCATTCCCGGGGATGACCAGGAAGCCTTGAAAATCCACTTTTCATCGCTGACACCTTCCCAACCCGTGAAAAGCATTGAGCACCGGATAATCATGGCCGACGGAGAAATCCGCTGGCAGCGGTGGAACGACCGGGCGATCTTCGATGAAAAAGGAAATATCACCGAGTTCCAGTCGGTAGGAAGAGATATTACCGATCGCATCGAGGCAGAAGAGGCACTGCGGGAGAGCGAAGAGCAGTTCCGGAAGATATTCGAGAACAGCCCGATTGGCATGGCCCTTTCGACCCCGAATTTCCGGTTTATTTCGGTCAACCCCGCCATGGTGTCCATAACCGGATATACACAAGAGGAACTGCTGCAGCTGTCCTTCAAGGATATTACGCATCCGGATCATCTTGGCGGTGACATGGAGTATATACAGGAACTGGCTGAAGAAAAGATTCCCGTTTACGCCACGGAAAAACGGTATATCAGGAAAGACGGCAGCATCATCTGGGGATTACTCAAAGTAACAACAATCCGGGACCAGCAGGGTATCCTGCGCTATTTCGCTGCCCAAATCGAGGACATAACCGAACGGAAAAAAGTTGAGGCCGCCCTCCGGGATAGTGAAGAGCGGTACCGCCAGCTTGTAGAACAATCACCGGATGCAATTATCGTGCATACCTCCGGCAAGATTGTGTACGCCAACCCGGCCTGTATCAGGTTGTTTGGTGCCCAGGGCTCCGGAGATCTGGTGGGCCAGCCGGTCCTGAATTTTGTCCACCCGGATTTTCGGCATACGGTAATTGATCGCGTCCGGGTAATGACCGAGAAAAAGGACCCCGTCGCGCTCTTGGAAGAGAAGTTTCTCCGGCTGGATGGGACGTCTGTTGACGTTGATGTGGCAGCGATACCGATCGTCTTTGAGAATCTGCCCTCTGTCCAGGTTACCTTCCGGGATATCAGCGGGCGTAGGCAGGTTGAAGATGAACTCCGACGGGCGTACAGGATGCTCAAACTCCTTTCCAGCATCACCCGGCACGACATCAATAACCAGATAACCCTGCTCATCGGGTTCCTCCGTATTCTTGAGAAAAAGCAGACCGATCCCTCACTCAGTGAGCAGTTCCAGAAGATTTCAACGACTGCAAAACGGATCTCCGACATGATCCATTTCACCGGAGAATACGAGAAGATTGGAGTTAATGCCCCTCTCTGGCAGGAGATCCGTTCACTCACCGGGACAGCAGCCGGGGGAGCACTGCCCGGAAAAATCGTTGTGAAAAACGATGTTCCTGCAGGGGCCGAGGTATTTGCCGATCCGCTGATTGTCAAGGTCTTTTACACCCTGATAGAAAATGCCGTCCGTCATGGTCAAAAGATCTCTGAGATCCGGTTCACCGTACAGGGATCCGGCGAGAACTGCCTGATCATATACGAAGACGATGGCGAAGGTGTTCCTGCAAAGGAGAAGGAGCGAATCTTCGAGCAAGGATTCGGGAAGAACACCGGGATCGGGCTCTTCCTTGCCCGCGAGATCCTCTCCACCACCGGCATCACCATCCATGAAACCGGCGAACCGGGCAAAGGAGCACGGTTCGAGATAATGATACCCCAAGGGGCATATCGGGTCGTCGGTGGGAAGTAACATCCCGTTACCGGGCTGGCTATGACTGCCTTTGATTCTTTTTCCCCCCGCAATCTTCCTATACAGTCTTACCTGAGGTCCATATTTCCAACCACATCTTGTGCAGGGAATGACAGGTCTCCTGACGAGCGGAATATATCACTCCCCCTGTCTCTGAAATCGGTATAATCCCGTACCAAAAATAATCACCGATTTCTTTTCGGAACTGTTCGTCGAAGGTCGGGCAATGAATAACCACCAGGGCATGATCCCGGCCCCGGATTAAAATAATATGGTGATTACTCAGTACAAGCCACGAGACTATAACCAACTAAGACTTGGAGCAGATCGTTAAATAAATCGCGGTCTCTGTGGTTGTATCTGAATTCCAGTTCTTTCAGGTAAAGAGGAAATTTCATAG
>Ga0209777_10002957_pt1 | contig 21584 bp, 20 predicted proteins | sample FrelakmetHBP12HB_FD_187147 | JGI IMG/M metagenome (GOLD analysis project Ga0209777, IMG submission 187147) | Freshwater lake sediment microbial communities from the University of Notre Dame, USA, for methane emissions studies -HBP12 HB (SPAdes)... | ecosystem: Environmental > Aquatic >...
TAAAAGTATATACCTAAATTCATTGTCCGAAGTTAGGCTCGAGAAATAGACCGATATCGTTGCGAGTTATTATCCCCCTCACCAAAAAAATCATTGATTTTATCAATGATTTTTTTGTTGATTATCGCTTATTTTTCTGTTAGAATATAATTAATCCAGTTAAATAGCGCTCGCCCTGGTTAAATAGGCTTCCAGCCTAATTTGCCGAAAGGCAAATTATTTAACTGGGCAGGCGCTAATCTGCCTTCGGCAGATTATTTAACCGGATAAAGGTCAAATATATTAATAAATAATTAGATTTTTTAAATTATGGTAAAAGAAAAACAAAAAGAAAAATTAATAGGGAAAATAACCCATTATTTTTCTAATATTGAAGTGGCGGTTATTAATTTATCGGCTCCTCTTAAAAAAGGAGACACTATTAAAATAGTTGGAGGCCAGGAAACTGATTTTGAACAAGAAATTACTTCTATGCAGATTGACCACAAAGAAGTGAAATCAGGTAAAAAAGGCGATTCTGTAGGGATGAAGGTAGATGAAAAAGTTCACGAGGGATACAAAGTCTATAAAATTTAGAAATTCTAAATTTTAAGACAATTTTAATTTAGGTATCAAAAATTTGTAGACCAAATTTTTGATAAATTTTATTTAATTCCGAAGAATTACAGCGAATATAATAAGCGGTTATATTTAAAATGTCAGAAAATATACAAGAGAAAATAGAAGACAAAATTATTGATTATATCAATACTGGGGCGGCCGGCCGGCTGATAATTTTTAAACCAGAAAAAGCGCCTTTTGGATCTGACTTAGCCATAGAAAGAAGGGGAAAATATAAAGAAAAAGGAATATATCTTCAAGTTAATGTCTTTATTGCTCCAGCAAAAGCTAAGAATTTCATAAATGATTTTTTACAAGAAAGTTTTAAAACAGATAAAAATTTTCATTTACTATTCGTTTATTTTGATGAGGTCAGGCAGGAAATAGGAGATTATGTTTGGCTGATACCATCTTTGCAATTTATAAATATCGCAGAAGTTGTAAAATCTCCGGATGGCAAAAATTTGTTGAGATTTGAGACGCCGTTAGATATAAAACAAAAAAATGAATACTCAAAATTTATAGTGAGTACGAAAGGATTAGGTAAGCTTATATTTAATGCATTTGAAAAGGGCGGTAAGTTTGATTTTGAAGAAAGTCTCAAGGGAACCCCTTTTGAAGAAAAAAGGACAATAAATTTAGAAGACTTAAAACAATTTTTATGCGATGCCCGCAGTAATACTTATGCTGCGGATGCTATGGGTATTGATAATCCGAGGCTTTTAGGTTCAACGCAGCTGGAATTCCAAAAAGGAGATTATATTTATAGAGATATATTTTTTAATGGGGACAAAAGGTTCATAGGACAGGAAATTATTTATCAGGAGTTAAAACCCATATGGGGTATGAATTATATTGGCACTGCAGTTGGTAAGTTAGAAACAAATTTTTTAAAAGAATCACTGTTTAAGTTAGCTAAAAAATGCCGTTTGGGGCAAGTTTGCGAGTATGAAAGAAGAGAATTTAAATATCTAGACCAAGGCCAAGGGAATTTAGAAAATTTTTCTGGTCAGGAAGAAATCCTTTTGGAAGGCAAAAATATTTATAAGTTAGACTACCGAGGAGGATTAATATCGGATAAATTATGACCGGATAGTAGAATTTCGACAGCCCGCTTTGCGGGCAAAAAATCATCCTATTTGGCATAATGTTTTAAATAATATAAATTATTGATTGGTAAAATTTCGATTGATAAAGTCGAAATTTCACTACCCGGATGAAGTTTGTAGCGGATTTTCATATACATTCAAAATATTCCAGAGCCACCTCTCCTTTAATGGATTTAGAGAATTTAGACAGATGGGCGGAGATAAAAGGAATCAAAGTTTTGGGTACAGGTGACTTCACCCATCCTAAATGGTTTGAGAATATTAAAAAAAAGTTAGAGCCGGCTGAATCCGGTCTTTTTAAACTGAAAGAAGGAGAAGGGTACCCTTCGGGTCTTACAAGATTTATTTTGACATCAGAAATCAGTTGTATCTATTCAAAAGGCGGAAAGGTCAGGAAAATCCATATTATAGTTTTTGCTCCGTCGATTGAAGCAGTAGAAAAAATCAATAAAAAATTAGGAGAAATCGGGAATTTGAAAGCAGATGGACGTCCGATTTTAGGATTAGATGCGAAAGAATTGGCAAAAATTGTTTTAGACGCAGATGAAAATTGTTTGGTAGTGCCGGCCCATGCCTGGACGCCTTGGTTTTCTGTTTTTGGCTCAAAATCGGGATTTAATTCTTTAGAAGAATGTTTTGATGAATATACAAAATATATTTTTGCTATTGAAACAGGGTTGAGCAGCGATCCTAAAATGAATTGGCGTTTGTCCCAATTAGACAAAATCACTTTAATTTCCAATAGTGATGCCCATTCGCTTGGCAAAATTGGCAGGGAAGCGAATGTTTTTGATACAGAATTAAGTTATGGAGGAATTGCGAACGTAATAAAATCAAAGGTCCTGCCTGCACAGGCAGATAAAAATAAGTTTTTATATACTATCGAATTTTTTCCTGAAGAAGGCAAATATCATTATGACGGTCATCGTTTATGTAATTTGAGTTTAGAGCCCCAACAATCCAAAAAATACAATAATATTTGTCCTAGATGTGGCAAACCGTTAGTAATCGGAGTTTTGAATAGAGTGGAAGAATTGGCTGATAGGCCGGAAGGGTTTTTGCCAAAAAATGCAATCCCATTTAAAAGCTTGATTCCATTAAATGAAGTAATAGCTGAATCAATTGGCGTTTCTGTTTTATCAAAAGAAGTTTCAAAATATTATAATAATTTAATTAAAAATTTGGGGAGCGAGCTGAAAATATTATTAGAATCAACAGAAAAAGAAATAAAGGAAAAATCCTTGCCAGAGATTGCTAATGGAATTATAAAAATGCGCGAAGAGAAGGTTTTTATTGAGCCTGGATATGATGGTGTTTATGGAAAAATTAAAATATTTTCTGGAAAAAATGATTCAGACAATAAAAATAATATTCTGAATCAAAAAACTTTATTCTAAGATTTGATCATTTACCCTAATTCTTTATGAAAATTTTGGTGGAAGATTGACATTCTAAAAACAAGAGTATATTATTATTATTACCCCTTCAGAAGGGAAAAGTGTATAATACAATAAATAAATAAATATGGATGGAAAAATTTTCTATATAACTAAGGAAAAATTACATGAACTTAAAAAAGAGTACGAAGAGTTGCTGGATTTTGAACGTAAAAAATCTTTAGGGCAAGAAGCGCCAAAGCTTTTAGAATCAGAAGACCTGAATCCAGAATTTGTAAGTTTTCAAGAAGATATTGGTTTTTTAAGGTCTAGGATTGATGAATTAAAAAATATTTTAGAACACAATGAATTAATAAAAAGTCCGTCAAAAGACAGGCAAGGAATTATTGGATTAGGAGCTAAGGTTAAGATAGACGTAGATGGTCAAAGGGACGAGTTTGTTATTGTAGGAACTCTTGAGGCAAATCCAGCTTTAGGGAAAATTAGTAACGAATCGCCTGTTGGTAAAGCTCTTTTAGGCCATAAAATTGGAGATGAAGTGATTGTTTCTTCACCCATAGAAATAACCTACAAAATAAAAAATATAAAATACGAAATCAACTAAAAAAGAGCATTTATTTTTTTTGCTTTTTTTTGTTTGTTTATCATGAAAAAATTACTTAATTTTTTTATAGAAGCAGGGAAATTGAAAACAATAGAAAGAAAAGGAATTGCGTTTTATGGCGTTAAAAACCCAGAAACCACTGCCGAGCACACTTTTCGTATGGCTATAGTCGGCTGGTTTTTGGGCGGAACAGAACATCTCAATATTGTGGAAGTTTTAAAAATTATTTTGGTTCACGACTTGTGCGAAGTTTATGCTGGCGATATTACGCCTTACGACGGGCTTTTGCCAAAAAATACAAAAAAAAGATTTAAATTTGTTAGAAGATGGCCGCGGCTTTCAGAAAAAGAAAAAAAGATGAGGTATCTCAGGAAATTTAAAAAGGAAGAAAAATCTTTGAGGAAATTGATTAAAGAATTACCTGTAAAAGAAGGAAAAGAAATACTTAATTACTGGTTGGATTATGAGCGCGGCTCATTGAAAGACGGGAAATTTGTCCATCAAATAGACAGGACAGAAAATTTAATAGAGGCCTTTAACTGTTGGCAAAAGGATAAAAATTTTCCTACTCTGCCTTGGTGGGAGCATGCCGAGCAGGTGATTGATAATCCGGATATTCTGAAATTTGTGAAAATTATTGAGTCAAAAGAATTGGGCCAGAAGCAGGCAAAAAAAGATTATGTGAATGAAAACCTGCTTGCTTTTTTCACCGAGTTGGAAAAATTAAAAGGAATGCCCAGGCACGGATGGGTAATAAATAATATAAAAAATCCGGAAAGCGCTGCCCAGCATATTTTTCGGGCGACTTTGATGGCTTGGCTGCTGACTGCAAAGAAAAAAGGATTGAATGTCGGAAGGGTTATGAAAATCAGTTTAATTCATGAATTGGGGAAAATTTATGCTGGCGATATTACGCCCTACGACAAGATGCTTTCTGGAGATCCGGCGGAAAATAAAAAAATACTGAAAAATTGGCCTAAATTTTCGAATGTCAAATGGAAAAAGATAGATCAGGTAAGATTTAAAAAGGAAGAAAAATCATTTAAGAAAGTTATTTTAAATCTGCCGGTTAAATTAAAGAAAGAAATAAATGGCTTGTGGCTAGATTATAAGAAAGGTTTGACTCCTGAAGCCAGATTTTTTAGGCAGATTGACGGGCTTGAAAATTTTTTGCAGGCGATGGAGTACAATAAAAAATACAAGAAGCCGCCACAGGAGCCATGGTGGGAGTGGGCAAAAGAATTCTTCGATGATCCTATTTCCCTTGAATTTGTTGAGGAGATTGCTAAAAAATTTCACCATAAAATAAAACCAAAAGTCTAAAAAGATAAAACCTCAGAAATGGGGTTTTTTGTTTTAATACAACATATTTGTAGTATAATGTTAGAATATGTATAAATAAAAAAATAATCATTCTATCTATGTTTAAATCCATTAATAAAGTTGTAAGACATATAATTTATTGGGATTTATTTTTTAATTCTGCTTGGGGGCTGTTAAATCCAATTTTTGCCATTTTTCTTATTGAGAAAATTACTTTTAATAACGCTGCCAAGGGCGCAGAGGTGGCTGGTTTTGCCGCTTTGATATTTTGGGTAGTAAAATCCTTTTTACAAATTCCAATTGGCATTTATCTTGATAAAAATCATGGCGAAAAAGACGATTTTATATTTGTGATATTGGGGACTTTTCTTTCCGGGCTAGTGCCTTTCGGTTTTTTATTTGCCACGTTGCCAGAGCACATATACTTACTTCAGATAGTTTACGCTATTGCTATGTCAATATTAATCCCTTCCTCTTACGCCATTTTTACAAGACATATTGATAAAGGAAAAGAGGCTTATGAGTGGAGCATAGATAGTACTGTTTTGGGTTTTGGCGTAGGAATAACCGGTGCTCTCGGAGGAATAATTGCCGGGAAATTCGGTTTTGAAACTGTCTTCATTTTAACCGGCTTGCTTAATTTGGGCTCAGGTTTTTTCTTATTTGCTATCAGGCGCCATATGTCTTCCCGTAATGTTGAAACATCGAGGTTTCCACCAATAAAGCCGGTGGAAAAAATAGAAATATAGATTATGAAGAATCAAGAATTGGCAAAAATTTTTAATGATATGGCGATATTCCTAGAAATGGAAGGAGTATCTTTTAAACCTTATGCATATAGTAAAGCTGCTTTATTTTTGGAGGGGATGAATGAAGATGTATCTGACATTTATAGGAAAGGGGGAATAAAAGCTTTAATGGAAATTCCTGGCATCGGGAAAGCTATAGCTGATCATATAGAAGAATATTTGAAAACAGGAAAAATAAAACACTATGAAAGCTATAAAAAGAAACTGCCCTTGAAAATAGACGAATTAATGAAGGTTGAAGGAATGGGTCCAAGGAAAGTAAAAATACTATATCAAAAATTAGGAGTTAAAAATTTAAAAGATTTAGAAAAAGCAGCAAAAAATCACAAAATAGCTCCTTTATTTGGCTTTGGCGAGAAAACAGAAAAAAATATTTTACAGGGATTAGAATTTTTAAAAAGAGACAAAGGCAGATTTTTATTAGGACAAATTTTACCTACTGCAAATTATGTTTTGGAAAAATTAAAAAATTTAAAGGAAGTTGACCAGATTAGTTTGGCAGGCTCAGTCCGCAGAAGGAAAGAAACAATAGGAGATGTAGACATTTTGGTAGTTTCTAAAAAGTCCGCCAAAGTAATGGATTTTTTTGTAAAACTTGATGGAGTTGAAAAAGTTTGGGGCAAAGGCGGAACTAAAGCATCTATAAGAATGCGTGAAGGTTTTGATATGGATTTGAGAGTTGTGCCAAAAGAAAGTTATGGTTCAGCTTTGCAGTATTTTACAGGCAATAAAGACCATAATATTATTACAAGAAAAATTGCCATTTCAAAAGGATTGAAACTTTCAGAATATGGAATTTTCAAAGGTAAAAAACAAATTGCAGGAGCTACAGAGGAAGATGTTTACAAAGCCATTGGTTTGCCCTATATTGAGCCAGAAATGAGAGAAAATGAGGGAGAGATAGAAGCTGGATTGGATAACAAACTTCCGGAAATAATAGGATATAAAGATGTTAGGGGAGACCTGCATTGCCATTCAAATTGGGATGGTGGAGAAGATTCTATCGAAGATATGGCTAAAGCTGCAATGGATTTAGGCTATGAATATATCGGCATCTCTGACCATACAAAGTTTTTAAGAATCGAAAACGGTTTAAATGAAAAACAGCTTTTAGACCAGCATAAAGCAATCCAAAAAATAAATGAGAAAGGCCTTAAAATTAAAGTTTTACATGGATGCGAGGTTAATATAATGCCCGATGGCTCTCTTGATATAAAAGACGAAGTTTTGGAAAAATTGGATTACGTAATTGCTAGCGTACATTCAAATATGAAGATGGAAAAGAAAGAAATGACTCAAAGGATAATAAAAGCGATGCAAAATAAAAATGTTGATATAATAGGCCATCCGACTGGAAGATTGATCGGACAGAGAGATGAATATCAAATGGATTTCGATAAAATTTTGCAGGTTGCCAAAGAAACAGGAACGATTTTAGAAATTAATTCTTCTCCTTATAGGTTAGATTTAAATGGTTTTCATATTAGGAGAGCGAAAGAAATAGGCATAAAGATGATAATAAACACAGACAGCCATCAAAAAGAACAATTGAACTTGATGGAGTACGGAATAGCGCAAGCTCGCCGCGGCTGGGCAGAAAAGAAAGATATTATAAACACAAATTCAATAGAAAAATTATTAGAATATTTTAAGTAATACTTTTAACTATTAATTATATCGCGACAAGCTCGCTGATTCTTTATACACAGATGTTGATTTGCTTTTTTGTGTCGGGGGGGGGTATTATAAGATAATAATTAAAATTTTGTGAAAGCAATCTAAAATATTTCATATTTTAGAAAATTTTACAAAAATAAAACTAAAATGAAAATTAGATATCTTTTAATCACAGCTGTTTTAGCAACAGCGATTTTGTGTTCTGCCGGCTATGCAGGAGCTACCACAACCACAGACACTGCAGCATTAATCGCCCAGCTTCAGGCGCAGATTGCCAGCTTAATGGCACAGATACAAGCGCTTCAAACCCAGCAAGGCACAACAACTTGGTGTCATACTTTTAATACTAATTTAGGATACGCCAATTCAGGCACAGCTGAAGCAGGTTATTTACACACCGCTTTAAATAAACAAGGCATTTCTTATTCTCCCGACAATGGAAATACTTACAGTGAAGGAACTATGTCCGCAGTCGTGCAATTTCAGGCAAAATATGGAATTCTCCAAACTGGCTATGTCGGTCCGCTTACAAGAGCAAAATTAAATGCATTATATGGATGTGGGATAACAACTCAGCCGTCCATTACTTCAATTTTTCCAACCTTTGCTTCTGCCGGAACATCAGTCACTATTTATGGAAGCAATATTGGTAATACAATTGGGGTTGAGTTTAGTAGTAATGTTTTTAACCCAGCTACAGCTCATGATTTTCCTGTTGTTTCGAAAAATGATACAAGAGTGACATTTATTGTGCCAAGCACTTTTAATATCGGCGAGAGTAGCAGCCCCTTGCCAGCTGGAGTCTATAATGTGTCGGTTGTTAATTCATCAATAGGTAGTAACTCATTACCGTTTACAGTCACCTCTTCAAACACCCAGCCGTCAATCACCGTCACTTTGCCGAAACGTGGAGATACTTGGGAAATTGGAAGAGAATATGCTATTAACTGGGACAGGAGCGCTTTTCTAAATACTACTGATTATGACTTTACTCCCATTTCTTTAAAAAATAATGACAATGGTGTTATATGCACAATGGGGAAAAATTCAGGTAATTCTGGTGCAGCATATTTTACTGTGCCGGTAGGAAATGCCGGTCCTGGGCTTTCATGCAATGGATCAATTACGCCAGGAAATAATTATCAGATTATTGTTTCTTCAAAAAATAATTCTATATCCAGTGATATATTTTCTATTACACCTTATTCTGTAAAATCAACAGATGTTATTTTAAAATTAATTTCGCCGAATGGAGGGGAACAATGGGCACCGGGGACAACACACAATATTACATGGAATGCTCAAAATATAAGTCAGGTTTTTGATATTTCAGTACAAACTTCCGGTGTTAGTAACTTTGGTAGCGAAGTATCGCAGAGCTATTCGATTCTAATGAGTTCATCTTTTGCGCAGAATAATCCGACCCATATAGATGCACATACGGTTATACAAAATCTTGATTCAACTGCCAGATCTTTTTCTTGGACAGTGCCGACAGATTTTAAGTCCGGGCAATATAATAGGATAGGCATTACAGGCACTCCAGTCGGTTGCGAAAATGGCGGTTGCGGAGGACCAGTGGGTGCGAATAGTAATTCCTTCAGTATTGCTTCTTCCGCTCAGCCATTATCTTGTATAACATCAATAGATTGTTCAGGATTAGACTGCGGAGCTTCCTTTGGACAAGGCTGCATATATAATTGTATAAATAATAAATGCTTTGGATCTCCTCCGCCTCTCGCAACAGCCCCTCAATGTATAACATCAATAGATTGTTCAGGATTAGACTGCGGAGCTTCCTTTGGACAAGGCTGTATATATGACTGTATAAATAATAAATGTATTATATTGCATCAATTGGATTCATCATCCCGTGTTGTGAGGGGAGCAGGATAAGTTGCAAAACTATAAATTTAAAACCCAAAAAGCGAGGTCTGACCTCGCTTTTTTAGTTGAAATGCAGTAGAATAAAATAATTTTATAACAAAATGCCCCAGTAGTAGAAATTTGACAGCCATTTTGCTTTCGCAAAATGTTGTGAACAAAAGCAAAATTTCACTACGGGGCTACCCCGTATAGAATTTTGACAGTGGCTTCGCCACCGTAACTGCGGGGGAAATTTTATAAGTAATAAAAGAATTTTAAAGTTTGCCAAGGAAAAATTTTCCCCAACAGGCTGTCAAAATTCTTATACTGGGGTGCCAAGAGAAAAATCAGCGGGAGCCATAATTTTCAGAGAAGAAGATAATAAAATTTATTATCTTCTTTTACATTATCAATCTGGTCACTGGGAGTTTTGCAAAGGACATATTGAAGGAAATGAAAGCGAGGAAGAAACGGTAAAAAGAGAAGTGGCAGAAGAGGCAGGAATTAATGATATTAAAATTATCCCAGGCTTTAAAAAATATATTAAATATTTTTTTAGGCAATATAAAGAAAATGTTTCTGAAGAAGACAGAAGGGCGGGAAAAACTCCATGGGTGTTTAAATTGGTCACTTTTTTTATTGCAGAAACAAAAACAAAAGAGGTAAAAGTTTCACATGAGCACTTAGGATTTATATGGCTGCCAATTGATGAGGCAATTAAAAAGACAACTTTTAAAAATTCAAAAAAATTATTGAAAGAAGCCCACAACTACCTATTAGAAATAGGTATTGGGGTAAGCAAATAATTTTCTAATTCAAAAAGAGGGTTTGTAATATTGTTTAAAAATTTACTTAAAAACGAAAATATGATAATAAGAAGACGAAAGATAGTTTAAGAAGGCGAAGAGCAGTTCGTTGATAACCAGTTTAACCCTAAACCATGTATGATGGTATGAGAGGAGCAGCTATGTGCGGAGTGTTGGGAATGATTTGCAGTAATTGCCGCAGAGGAAAGCAGCAGGTTTTTCCTAGACTAATGACCTGCGGCAATGATATCAGCCATCGAGGGGAGCAAGCCTGGGGGATTGTTACTTCAGATGGACAGAGTATGTTTTGCCATCGGCAGGAAGGAAGATTTGGCGAGGGAATAACGGAAGACAAGGCTGCCGAACTCTCTGAAAGGATGCAGGGAGATATCGGCCTCGCGCATACGCTTTATTCCACTATAGGGAAGAGCGGACAAAAGAAGCAGCCGAGAAGCATCCAGCCTGCAGTTGCTGAATTCCATGGCAAGCCGTTCGCTTTGGTCTATAATGGAAATATTTATGACTTAAGCGGACTTAGAGAAACAGCAAGAACGGCAGGCTGGAAGTTTGAGTCAGAGGTGTCAGACACGGAGGTCATCGTGGCTCTGATTGCGACCTCTCCGGAAACGGATTTCATCGAAGCACTTAAACGGATTTTGCCCCAGCTCAAAGGCGCTTTCGCTTTGGGTATCGTGTATGACAACAAGATTATAGGGGTACGCGACAGGTGCAGTGTCAGACCTCTTTGCGTCGGCTACAACGATGACGTATTTATCCTGGCGTCTGAGAGCTGCGCATTTTATCCTGTTGGTGCAAAATTCATCAGGGAAGTCCGTCCGGGTGAAATAGTGGTCATTGGTGAAAAAGGTATCGAAAGGTTTGTTCGATGGACCGAAAATACCTGTTGTCGGTTCTGTATATTCGAGTTTATCTACTTTGCTCGGCCGGATAGCAGGCTGTGCGGCGGCAGGACGGCTTACCATTATAGGAACAAAGCCGGACTGATTATGGCAAAGGAATCTCCTGTCGATGTTGACCTGATAATCCCTGTGCCTGTCGGAGGAGACATTTTTGCCGATTCTTATGCCTCAGAACTTGGCATAGCGCTTCGGCAGGGATTGTTCAAAAACCGGCTCGGCATCAGGACTTTTATGACACCGAGAGGCACTGATCGCAGAGCTCTCCAGCGCATCAAGCTGCACCCGCTTGAGGAAGTAATCTGGGGAAAAAGGATCTGCCTTATTGAGGATTCCCTGGTGCGCCTCAAAGTTATTCCTGAAACAGCATTGATGTGTTATGAAGCTGGCGCCAAAGAAGTTCACGTCAGAGTCTTCTCGGCGCCGATACGTCACCGCTGCTACAATGGTATCGATATGGCGACCGAAGCCGAATTGGCTGCTGCCAATTTTTCCGTAGAGGAAATCAGGGAACAGGCGGGAGTGGATTCCCTGGTTTACCTTGGTCTCGAAGGGATGATTGCAGCCACGGGATTATCTCGTGACATGCTTTGCTTAGCGTGTTTTAATGGGGATTATCCTGTTGAACCGCCGACTGAGTAACGTGATGTTAGTACAAACAAAACCGCTTCCTTGGAGGAGGAAGCGGTTCTTTTTTTATTCTATTTTTTTACTTCTTCTACAATTTTTATAAATATTTCAGGATGTTCTTTTGCCAATTCAGACAAGACCTTTCTGTCTATTTCTATCTTATTTTTTTTCAGTCCATTAATCAGCTTGCTATATGTAATGCCGTTTTGGCGGGCCAATGCGTTTATTTGTAAATTCCATAGATTTCTGAAAGTTCTCTTTTTTACCTTTCTATCTCTATATGCATAAGTCCAAGCATGCTTTAATGCTTCTTTTGCTAGTTTGAATTTCGATTTTCTTCCGTATTGAAAACCCTTAGCATGTTTCATTAAATGCTTTCTGTGTTTGCGGGCTTGTACGGCTCTTTTAATGCGTGACATATTTCCTTACTATTTAGTTAAAAATTTTTTTAATCTTTGTGCCTCTATTTTTGAGAGAGTAACCCATTTACGACCTTTTCTTTTTTTCTCGCCGGTCTTTTTAGACCTGTTATGATTTTGGCCAGTTGCTCTCCTCAAAATCTTACCGTTTTTTGTTATTTTAAACCTTTTAATCAAGGCCTTTTTTGTCTTATTCATTTTATTGTTTGGAGACAATCATTGTGAAACCTTTAGGTTCACGCTTTAATTCCCTCTCCGTTTTAATTGGTATTAATGAATTTAAATTTTCTAAAAATAATTTCACTTTATCTGCGGCAAAACCTCCCATTGCTTTTTCTCTGCCCCTCAGTGACATGTTTATTTTTACTTTATCTCCTCCATTTAAAAATTTTTCCGCCTGTTTAGCTCTTGTTTCCATATCATGAGGTGAAATATTAAAAGTTAATCTTATTTCCTTTAATTCTCCTCCTCTGGGTTTAGCCATTTTCTTTTCTTTCTTTTGCTGTTGGTAAAGATACTTTCCATAATTGGCAATTCTGCAGACTGGCGGTTCAACTTTTTCTGTAACCTGAATTAAATCCAAACCTTTTGATTTTGCCAAATCAATTGCATTAAATATATTCATGATTCCAAGCTGTTCGCCTGTTTCTGAAATTACCCTCACTTCTTTAGCCCTTATGAAATTGTTGATTAATGTTTTATCCAATGAATTTTTTTATTAATTTTTTGCCCGCGCTGAGCGAGCGAAGCGAGTCGAAGTGTGGAGATGGCGATGTTGAAATCGCGTCTGAAAAGTTTTCTAAATCAATTCTACAAGTTTAGTTAATTTTAATGTTCGAGCGTTAAATAAAAAATTAACAAAATTTTTAGCGCCTTATCTCCTTAGTTTCGATAATCTGTCGGAGATCCAGATTATCTATCCTAATAATATAACACCCTTGGTCCGTTTATTAGGAGTCAACGGTAAGGATGCCGCATTAAGCGTATGCTAATGCTGGTTGTCTATTAAATAAATTAGTAGCAATTATGTTTTTTCTCAGAAGATTAATGAGCTCCAAGAAAGCTCAACTTGCCTTGTTTTAAAGAACTAGTCATCGAAACAATCATCCCCTTGATAATTCGCGATTAACTTCTCTTTCTACATCTCTCTTTTTTATTTTCTCTTTTTTGTCGTATTTCTTCTTTCCTTTAGCTAATCCGAATTCGAGTTTTATTCTACCATTTTTATCATAAATTTTCAAGGGTATCAAGGAAAAACCCTTTACTTTTGTTTTTCCTATCAAATAATCTATCTCTTTTTTACTCAGAAGAAGTTTTTTTTGCCGTTCTTCATTATAGTCAGCGCCGGCATTATTCGGCTGATAAGGAGGCACTTTTACGCCTACCAGATATGGTTCTCCACTCATTAGTGTTACATAAGACCCGGATAAATTTATATGGCCGGTTTTTATAGATTTCACTTCCTGGCCAAATAAAACCAGCCCTGCCTCGAATTTTTCCAGGACCTCATAGTCAAATAAGGCTTTTTTGTTTTCTGAAAAGATTTTCATTAAATTCACTTTATCACTCATTTTAAGGTCTCGCAAGCTTTATTTTTATCTTATTTTATGATAAAATTTTTAAATAACTTGCCCCCACACCAAACGAGCTGTGAGGGGTAAAAATACATTTGTAAAAAATATAAATACTAACGAGTAAAAGTTATGGAACAATAAGCTCGTTTGGTGTGGGGGTGAAACAAAAGGAAACAATTATTATATCTTTAGGCGGATCTTTAGTGGCTCCCAATGATATTGATATGGGATTTTTAAAGAGTTTTAAATATTCTTTGCAAAAATATTTAAAAGATAAGCGTTTTTTTATTTTAGTCGGCGGGGGTAAAATAGCAAGGAATTACCAAAAGGCCCTTTTGGAATTTGGCGCAAAAAACAGCGACAGGGATTGGATTGGAATCAATATCACAAGATTAAATGCAGAAATTATAAAACAGATGTTTTCAGGCAACTCTTATCCTGAGATTATCACAGATCCTAATAAAAAAATAAAAACCAATAAAAATATCATAGTTGGAGCAGGATACAAGCCTGGATGGTCAACTGATTATGTTTCTGTTTTGACAGCTAAAACTTATGGGATTAAAACCATAATAAACCTGACAAACGTTGATTATGTTTATGATAAGAATCCGACCCAGTTTTCTGATGCAAAACCATTGGAAAAAATTGATTGGAAAAGTTTTGAGCGCATCGTGGGCGATAGATGGTCGCCCGGGCTTTCAATGCCGTTTGATCCGCGCGCTTCAAAAATGGCGGCGAAACTAAAATTAAAAGTAATAATGCTTAATGGGAAAAATTTGGAACGTCTTGAAGATTTTTTAAATAATAAGCTATTTATCGGCACAGTTATACAATAATGAAATCTGAAATAAGAGAAATAATTTTAAAAGCAATTAAGGGAGAAATCTCTGATTTTTCAGTTGAAGTGCCGAGCAACAAAGATAATGGTGATTATTCAACAAATGTTGCATTAGTTCTTGGCAAAAGAGAAAACAAGAATCCAAAAGAAGTTGCAGAATCAATAAAAGAAAAAATAAAATCAGATATTTTTGAAAAAATTGAAGTGGTGAATGGATTTGTTAACTTTTTTATTTCAGATAAAGTATTTATTGATAATCTAAAAAAGATTGATAAGAATTTTGGAAGGCAGGAAGAGCTAAAAAATAAAAAAGTTATCATTGATTATACTGATCCAAATATTTTAAAGGAGTTTCATATTGGACACTTAATGAGCAATACTATCGGCGAATCACTATCCCGTATCTTTGAGTTTCAGGGGGCTAAAGTAAAAAGGGTTTGTTATCAATCAGATGTCGGGCTTGGTGTGGCAAAAGCGATTTGGGGAATGATAGAAATGAAAAATAATGAAAGTTTCCCAAAAGATAGCGCCTTGCTTTCAGTTAAGATGAAACTTTTGAATATGGCTTATGCTAATGGCGCTGAACAATATGAGAATAATGAAGATGCAAAAAAACAAATTATTGAATTAAACAAAAAGATTTTTGAGAAGTCAGACAAGGAAATAAATAAACTTTACGATAAGGGGAAAAAATGGAGCTTGGAATATTTTGATGAGATTTATAAAAAACTTGGAACAAAATTTGATTATTTTATTTTTGAAAGCCAAGTTGCAGATTTAGGAAAGGAAATCGTGGAAAAAGGATTGAAAAAAGGAATTTTTGAAAAAGGCGATAACGGAGCAATTGTTTTTAAAGGAGAGAAATACGGGCTTCATACGAGAGTATTTATTAATTCAGGGGGTTTACCGACTTATGAGGCGAAAGATTTGGGATTAGCAGAAATAAAGTATAAAAAATATGCTTATGATAAATCTTTAATTATTACAGGAAATGAAGTTAATGAATATTTTAAAGTGATGCTTTGTGCTATGGAGCAGATTGATCCTGATTTGGCAAAGAGAACAAAACATATTGGACACGGAATGCTGAGATTAGCAGAAGGGAAAATGTCATCTAGGACGGGAAAGGTTATAACAGGAGAATCTTTGATAGAAAAAGTTGAGGAATTAGTCAATCAAAAGATTAAAGATAGAGAATTATCGGAGAAAGAAAAAAGGGAAATTTTAGAAAGCGTTGCGGTAGGAGCTATAAAATATTCAATTTTAAAACAGTCAATTGGCTCAGATGTTATTTATGATTTTGATAAATCAATTTCCTTCGAGGGAGATTCTGGGCCATATTTGCAGTATTCTTGTACAAGAGCAGAATCTATTTTGAGAAAAGCTAAAGTAGAAAAAATAAAACCATCTTTTGAAAAAATACCAAATGGAATCACTGAGTTAGAAAAAGCAATATATTATTTTCCAGAAATAATTTTAGAAGCGCAAAATAAATATGAACCGCATTTTTTGGTTTTATATCTTACTGAGTTAGCTGGAATATTTAATAGTTATTATGCAAAAAATAAAATCGTAGATAGAAAAGACGAGTTTTCATCTTATAAGGTCGCTCTGACAAGCGCTTTCGCTGTAATTATGAAAAATGGAATGTGGATGCTTGGAATTAATTCGTTAGAAAAAATGTAAATATGTGGATTATTCCATTAACCTTGTTAATCTTATTCGAATTGGTTGCAGATATCTTCGCTAAGGAATGGTCTTTACATGGAAACTGGATAAGATGGACAGGAGCTATTTTAGGATATATAATCGCTAACATATTCTGGTTATTTGCATTAAAAGGCGGTTCAGGACTGGCAAAAGGAGCTGCAATTTTTTCTATAGCATCTGCCATTATAGCAGTTTTATTAGGAGTTATTTTATATAAAGAGAGCTTAACTACTATTCAATTAATTGGAATTGGTATTGGAATTATTTCCCTCATTCTTATTTTTTGGAACGGAATTTTATAGACATGAAACTTAACAATAAATATTATATAATGCGCCACGGTCAGGCGATTTCAAATGTTAAAGATGTTTGCTCATCTTGGCCAGAAAAATTTAGGAATCCGCTCACTAAATTAGGGATTAAAACAATTAGAGAATCAGCCCAAAAATTAAAAAATAATTATACAGAGTATGACCGAAGCATAAGTTTAATTTTTGCATCACCCTTATTGAGAACTAAACAAACAGCAGAAATTGTTGGCAAACTATTGAAAGTAAAGCAGAAATTAGATAAAAGATTAAGAGAGGTGGGTTTTGGAATTTTTAATTATCGTCCGCTTGAAAGTATGTGGAGATCTTTTAAAAAAGAAGAAGACAGAATCAGGCAAGGGCCGCCAGAAGGAGAAACATATACAGAGATTTTGGAAAGAATGATTGATTTTTTAAAAGATATTGATAAAAAATATAAAGGAAAAAATATTTTGATAATTAGCCATGAAGGACCATTGTTTTTGTTGCAAGGGAAAGTTATGGGTCTTTCTATAAAAAAAACTATTAAAAAATTTCCTTTAGAAAAAAGAATTCATAAAGGAGAGATATTAGAATTAAATTAAGAGTATGTTGTCTACAAAAGAAAAAGAAATATTAAAATCGATTGTTGTTGCTTCTGAGAATGATCCTAATAAACCAGAATTTCCGGCTGAGAATCCGAAATTTCCGGCAACTCCCACATATAAAATTGAAGTCGAAGGATTTTCTGATGTTTGGTTAAAAGATGAAAGTAAAAATCCTACAGGTACACATAAGGATAGAATGGCCTGGGAAGTAATTGTAACTTATAGAGATATTATTTTAGCAAAAAAGAGAGGACAAACAGCGGGACCGATACCCGAGATGTCTCTTATTTCTTCTGGGTCGGCAGCCTATGCCATACAAACACAACTTAGAAAATATGGATTACCAAATTTAAGAGTTCTGGTTGATAATTATACAGATTTTAAAATTATAAAAAAGTTAAAAGATATTGGTTGTAAAATATATAAGACAGATTTAAGTGAGAAACCATTTTCCTGGAAAGAAATAATCAGACTAACTAAAAATCCTAAAGGGTTTGATATTACTTCCAGTGAGGCATTAGATCCAACTACGCGTTTTTATGATTGGCTAAGCTATGAAATAATTAATAATTCTCCTGATTATTGTTTTATTCCATTTGGTACAGGAAATTTATATGAAAATATTTTAAATATAAATAAAAAGGAAGTTTCAACAAAAAATCATGATCCAAGATTTAAAGGGAATATTGAAAGGTTAAGAAATTGTAATTTTTTAGGAGCAACAACAAATAATCCAAAATCTAAAGCAGATAAGCTTTATTCTCCTCATTTGCCTTTTGTGCATTATGATGAACAATGGATAAAAATGTATCGTGCTGCTGGCTATTGCGGGAAAGAATCGAGTGTTTATTTATTGGAAGAAAAATTTTTAGACAAGGCAATAAAAATTGCAGAACAACAAAAAATTGATTGTGAACCATCGGGTATTGCAGGACTTGCTCTTTTTTTACAAATGAAAAATAAAATTTCAAAAGATAAAAAAATTTTAATTATAAATACAGGTAAATGTAAACTCTAAAAATATGGCATATAATTTTCCAGAGACAGAACAGAAAATTTTAAAGTTCTGGCAAGAGAACAAAATTTTTGAGAAGTTAAGAGAGAAAAACAAAGGCAAAAAACCTTGGTCGTTTTTAGATGGTCCCATTACAGCTAATAATCCGATGGGCGTGCACCATGCATGGGGTAGAACTTATAAAGATTTATTCCAAAGATTTAAGGCAATGCAGGGATTTGATGAACGTTATCAGAATGGCTTTGACTGCCAAGGCCTTTGGGTTGAAGTTGAAGTTGAAAAAGAATTGGGATTTAAAAACAAAAAAGATATTGAAGTTTATGGAATAGATAAATTTGTTGAAAAATGCAAAGAGAGAGTCAGAAAATATTCTGCCATACAAACCCAGCAGTCGATAAGATTGGGCCAGTGGATGGATTGGGAAAATTCTTATTATACTATGTCTGATGAAAATAATTATTCTATCTGGCACTTTTTGAAAAAATGCTGGCAGGATGGCTATTTATATAAAGGCAGAGATACTGTTCCTTGGTGTCCTAGATGCGGAACGGCAATTTCCCAGCATGAGATTCTGACAGAAGAATATAAAGAAATAACCCATAAGGCAATTTATTTTAAGCTGCCCATAAAGGCAGGAAAATTTGAGGGTAAAAAGTTTTTGGTTTGGACAACAACTCCCTGGACGATTCCTGCAAATGTCGCTTTGGTTGTAAATCCAGAATTTGAATATGGAGTTTATAAAGTTGGAAATGAAAAATTAATATTATTGAAATCTTTGGCAGAAAAAATTTTTGGAATAGAATATTATTTAGAAGAATCGATTAAAGGCCAAGATTTAAAAGGCATAAAATATGAAGCCCCATTTGATGATCTGCCAAGAGTCAAAAAAATATCTGCTGAAAAACCGGATACGTTTCATACGGTTGTTTTAGATAAAGATTTAGTTACAGAGATTGAGGGTACTGGCATAGTCCATTGCGCTCCCGGCGCTGGTGAAGAAGATTTTAAAATCGGCCAAAGAGAAGATTTGGCGGTAATAGATGTTATTGATGAATCAGCTGTTTATTTGGATGATATGGATGATTTTTCTGGAAAAAATGCCAAAGAGAATCCAGAAATGATTTTTGATTATCTTAAAAATTATAAATCTGGAGAATTTTTTTATAAGATCGAAGATTATACCCACAGATATCCGACCTGCTGGAGATGTAAAACGGAATTAGTTTGGAGGATTGTTGATGAGTGGTATATTTCTATGGATAAAATTAGAAAGCCATTGATGGAAATAACTAAGAAAATAAATTGGATTCCTTCATTTGGCAAAGAAAGAGAACTGGACTGGCTTAAAAATATGCATGACTGGCTGATATCTAAAAAAAGATATTGGGGATTGGCTCTGCCGATTTTTGAATGCCAAAAATGCAGTAATTTCGAAGTTATAGGATCAAAAGAAGAATTGAAAGAAAGAGCTGTTGAAGGCTGGGAAGATTTTGAGGGCAATTCTCCTCACAAGCCCTGGGTAGATAATGTAAAAATAAAATGCCAAAAATGCGGCGAAATTGTTTCAAGGATTAAAGATGTGGGCAATCCATGGTTGGATGCTGGCATAGTTCCTTTTTCTACAATGAAATATTTTTCCGATAAAGATTATTGGAAAAAATGGTTTCCTGCAGAATTAGTTTGCGAATCTTTCCCCGGTCAATTTAAAAATTGGTTTTATTCTTTATTGGTTATGTCGGCTGTTTTAGAAGATAAAAATCCGATGAAAACAATTTTTGGATATGCATCTGTCAGAGATGAAAAAGGGGAGGAAATGCACAAGTCAAAAGGAAACGCTATTTGGTTTGATGATGCAGTAGAAAAAATCGGAGCTGACCCTATGAGATGGCTTTATGCAAGGCAGAACCCCGCTGAAAATCTTGGATTTGGCTATAACGTAGCTGAAGAGACAAAAAGAAAATTGATGACTTTATATAATTCTTATGTATTTTTCAGCACCTATATAAATAAAGATGAACTTTCTGATGAGATGTTAAAAATAAAGCCGGAGAATATTTTAGACAAATGGATTTTGCAAAAAATTGATAAATTAACTTTGCTGGTAGAGTCTAGTATAGAGAGCTATAATGTCGCAAGAGCTATTTTAGCCATAGAAGATTTTTTCATAAATGATCTGTCTCTTTGGTATATAAGAAGATCAAGAAAAAGATTTCATGAGGATAATCCCGAAAGGAATGGAGCTATTAGCGCTTTTTATTATGTTCTTTCGAATTTAACCAAGGTTATATCGCCCATAATGCCATTTTTTGCTGAACAAATGTATCAAGATTTAAAAATAAAAAATATGCCAGAATCGGTGCATTTATGCGATTGGCCAAAACTTGATAAGAATAAAATTGATGATAATTTAGAAGAAAAAATGGATGAGGTGAGATCTATCGTTAATTTGGCTTTGGCTGAAAGAATTATCAAAGGAATAAAGGTGAGACAGCCACTTGCTACGTTAAAAATAAAAAATATAAAATCTAAAATCCAAAATAATGATAACCTTTTAGATTTGATAAAAGATGAAGTGAATGTCAAAGAGATTATTTTTGATGGAAATATAAATAATGAAGTTGAATTGGATACAAATATTACAGAAGAATTAAAAGGAGAAGGCCTGATCAGAGAATTGATCCGCCATTTACAGGATATGAGAAAAAGTCTTGGTTTAAAACCGTCTGATAGGATTTCTATTTTTATTTCAGGAATTGAAGAATTAAATAAAATTATAGAAAAAAATAAAGAATTTATTTTATCACAAGCAAGGGCAGTTGAGATTTTTATTGGCAATAGCCAGAAAGATTATGACTTAGAGAAGGAAGTCATGATAGCAGAAAAAAAATTATTGATTTCTATTAAAAAGAAATGATCTTCTCTGATTTTTCTAATTTTTTAACTGGAGAAAATATCATATTTTTTATTATTTACGGGCTGATTGTTTTAGTTGCCGTTATAATTTTTTTTATAGTTATAATATTTTTTGTAAAAATAATTATAAGTGCGTCCCAAAAAATATTTTATAGAGAAGAGACCATAAAAGATCAAGGATCAGATCTTGGAGTTGTCATAAACGAGTTGGAAGAAAACAAGGAAGAGCGTAGAAAAATGGAAATCCAGAAATCAACAGTTGCAACTGGCACTAGTCCGAAATTAGATTATAATAGCTATCCAAAAAGATCAGAAGAATCTAAAGAGCGCTCCGAGTCAGAAAAGAGCGATAAGCAGGGTTACAATGAAAAAGAACAAAAAGATATTGCAGAGGGACTTTCAAAACTTAAGTCTGATAGTTCCGCCGGCGAAGGCACACTACAATCAAAAATGCCGTCTAGGACAGAGGGACAAGAAGA
>Ga0209777_10002958_pt1 | contig 21583 bp, 18 predicted proteins | sample FrelakmetHBP12HB_FD_187147 | JGI IMG/M metagenome (GOLD analysis project Ga0209777, IMG submission 187147) | Freshwater lake sediment microbial communities from the University of Notre Dame, USA, for methane emissions studies -HBP12 HB (SPAdes)... | ecosystem: Environmental > Aquatic >...
TGGCAGCTAATGGTGGCTCTATTGACCAGCTTCGTAGCCAAGGAGAACACAATAGCAACCCTTGGCGTATTACTGGGCAGAGAAAAGGCCGGGCTGAGTCAGGCTCTGAGGGGGATGCTGACGCCCGCTGCAGCGATAGCCTTCCTCGTGGCGCAGGTTCTTTTTATTCCTTGTGTCGCCACAGTGTCAGCGATTCACCAGGAGACCGGAGGCTGGCGCTGGGTGGCCTTTTCCATAGGCTTGCAACTGGCACTTTCGTTGTCGCTTGCTATCGTAGTCTTTCAAATAGCTAGGCTAGCGTGAGCGTAGTTAGGTGACAGCGCGGATGTGTATGCGGTCGGGGAAAGCGGGACAATTGGGCCTTGCAAAAAGATGGGCACCTTGGAGAGCAAAGCTATACATGTATTGAACAATTGTCCAGATTGTTCAACGGTATCGTCAGCGTTGATGTTTGACCGTCAAACGTAATGCTCCAAAATGGGGATAGTAGAACGAAGGCACGGCAAACACCTGAAAGCTAGGCGCTCTGAAGGACTTGGTTTTAGCAAGTAAAGGTGTGAAAATCCAAGTTAAGCAGTCACCACAGATTCGGAACCCAGACTCCTTAACTCCTAAGCAGTGGGTCGAGAGTTCGAGTCTCTCCAGGGACGCCAGCTTCAAGAAGATGGTGTTCTTAAGGAAACCTCAGTTCGATTTGCCCCAAGTTAATGTGTTGTGGCCTTCTGTAACTGGAGGCCAAAATCGCAGAAGGTAAATTGACAGAAACGCTGTGGTCGTTTACGATGTGGGCACTGGATTCGAATTGAAGTGCCATTAAGCAGACTGTGCTATTAATCATCGGACAGCACTGCATGAAAACGAAGAGCACTGTTCTGACCAGAGAGGAACGAGACATTCTTATCTTAGCCGCTCTACATCCACATAACCGACACCTGACCAACACGGAGATAGCCGAACGCCTCTGCATATCTGCAAATAAGGTCAAGACATTGATACACCAGGCAAGCCTTAAGCTCGGAGCGCACAATAGGAACGAAGCCGTTATTTTAGCTATGAGATGGGGAGAAATAAGCCTTGACGAGTTCTACTCTCTTGATGAGCTTTCGGAGATAGTTGCCGGATTGGGCCCTGATATGCTGATAACCATAGCCCAGCTTGTACGCCAAGAACCTGAGCATGGGCGCTTCCCAATGAAGGACGAACAAATTATCCATATAGACAGAAAACAACATACTATATTGACGGATAGAGAACGAGACGTTCTGATCCTTGTTGCCCGCGGACTAACGAATAGGGAGATAGCCGACACACTCTACATATCAATCAGTACAGTTAGGAACACCCTGAATGGCGCATGCGCCAAGCTGGGGGCACGCAACAGGGCCGACGCAGCTATCATAGCATTAAAACAAGGAGAGGTAAACGTGGGCGAGATTTTCTCACTCAATGAGCTGGTGCAGTTCCTTGCCCCATTAGGGACTGAATCAATAGAGACAATGTCCCAACTGCTGAATCAAAAGCTTGAGCAGAAGCGTATCCCAGCGGGCGGCCAATAGAACTCTACCGCTTCTGTGATGACTTTCAAGATGAACGAACATCCTATCCCACTAGGCTAGACGATTAAGCCTAATTGCCTCCTGACACGCAGCTTCTCCGATTAATCCCCAGAAGCCCCAGTGTCTCCTCAATATCTCCTCTATATCCATAGCCCGAAAAGTGTTATAGTATGTCCTCCACACCGCACAATGAAACTTTGACAGAAATCCTGCTGTCGTTTACGATGTAGACACTAGATTCGAATTGAAGTGCAATTAAGCAGATTGCGCCGGTAATCATCGGACAGCACTGTATGAAAACGAAGAGCACTATTCTGACCAGAGAAGAGGGAGGCGTTCTCATATTATCAGCGCGACGCCTGACTAACGAGGAGATCGCTGAACGTCTCGGTATATCTATCATTAAGGTCAAGACGTTGATACACCAGGCATGCCTTAAGCTGGGAGCGCACACCAGACACGATACAGCCCTTTTCGCTGTGATACAGGGGGAGATAAGGCTTGACGAAGTCTATCCACTGGATGAGCTGGCAGAGTATTTTGCGGAACTGGGCCCTCATATGTTGAGAAGAATAGCACAACTTGTGAGGCAAAGTCCGGAGCATGGCCTCCTCCAAATGAAGGACGAACTAACTCTCACCATAAACACAAAACAAGGTACTATATTGAGCAAGAGAGAACGAGACGTTCTTAGTCTTGTTGGCCGTGGACTCACAAATAAGGAAATAGCCGACAGACTCTACCTATCAAGCAGTTCCATTAGGAACATACTGAATAAGGCATGCACCAAACTGGGAGCACGTGCTAGGGGCGACGCGTTTATGTTGGCACTAAAACAAAGAGAGATGAACATCGGCGAGATTTTATCACCCAATGAGTTGGTGCAGGTTCTTGCCCCATTGGGGGCTGAATCCCTGGAGACAATGGCCGAACTGCTGAGTCAAAAGCTCGAGCAGGACCGTATCCGACCAGGCGGCCAATAGAACTCTAACCCTTGCGTAGTGACCCCTCTAAAATAAAGCACATCCTATCCACTAGGCTAGCCGCCCAAGCCCAATTGCCTCCTGCACGCAGTTTCTTCGAGAAATGACCTCAAAAAACCATGTTAGTCCCTCCCATGTTCAGTTTTCTTCATCAAGTTATGAAAGGGGACGAAAGTTGGGGAAAAGGGGACAAAAGTTGAAGATATCTACTTGACTGGTAGTTTGTAACAGTAGAAGATGAAATTGGCGGCGAAAATACAGTTCACTAAGCTACCTGAACTACTGCAGGAAATAATCAAAGAAAGGAGAACGATCATCAATGGTAAAGGACTATTTCGGTTACAAAGGCAAACGGGTCGTCGTCACGGGGGCGGCCTCTGGGATGGGAGAGGCAGCTACAAAGATGCTGGTCGATTTGGGAGCAGAGATCTATGCTCTCGATATCAGGGAAGTGACCTTGCCGGTAAAGAAGTACATCTCTACCAACCTGCTAAAGAAGGAGTCTATTGACGCTGCGGTAGCGAAGCTCCCTGCCAAGATAGACTGCATTTTTAGTTGCGCTGGCGTGGCAGGGCCGACCTATAGAGGTTCGTCCTTCTCGCCCGTAGATGTCGTCACGATAAACTTCCTCGCGGCAAGGCACCTGATAGAGAAACTTCTTCCCCGCATGGGTGGTGGAAGCGCCATCTCCATGATCTCATCAGTCGGTGGGATGGGATGGCAGGCGAATATGCCAACGGTCATGAAGCTGCTGGAGACCAATGGTTTCGACAAAGGGCGCGCCTGGTTAGAGGCTAATAAGGATGACCCTCAGGCTATTGGAGGACCACCGGAGAACGGCCGACCGTATTGTTTCTCGAAGGAGTGCCTTATCCTATATGCTAAATTACGGGCATACGAGCTGGCGGCTAAGAATATGCGCATTAACACTTTGAGCCCGGGAAACACGACAACGGCAATGACTCCAGATTTTGATGCTATTTATGGAAAGGAGAACACTAGTGCGGTCTTGTCGCCTATCGGACGCAATGCGACGCCGGAGGAGCAGGCGCAGCCGCTCGTATTTTTGAACAGCGACATGGCCAGCTATATCAGCGGTCTGGACCTCCAGGTAGATTATGGGTTCGCCGGTATGGTCAGCACTGGTGGGGCCGCGCTGCCCGTACCCGGAAAATAGCTTGTGGAGGTATTTTTATTGTCCGCAATAGGATTCAATGGTTAGCAGAGCAAGGGAGGTATTAAGCGATGGCTAAATTGGGCGGTTACATGGGCAAGATCCTGAGAGTAGACCTCACCAATGAACGGCTCACGGACGAGAAGGTGGATGAGGCTACCTTGAGAAAGTTCTTGGGGGGGACGGGGTTGGGGACTAAGATCATGTACGATGAGGTTCCTGCCGCGGTGGAGTGGTCTGACCCGCGGAATCGCTTGATCTTTGCGACTGGGGTTCTTACCGGTAGTAGAGCGCCTGGTGGCGCTACCTATGCGGTGGTGACTAAAGGTCCTCTCACCAACCTTCTCGGTGCAGCGCATTCCAATGGATTCTTTGGCACGCGGCTGAAGTTTGCGGGATACGATGCCGTCATTGTGCAGGGAGCAGCCAAGAGCTGGGTCTATCTATACGTTCACGACGGCGTTGCTGAACTGCGCAGCGCTGCTCATCTTCTGGGCAAGGATACTCAGGAAACTGAAGATATACTCCGGAAGGAGATTGGACAGCCCAAGCTTAGTGTCTCCTGCATCGGTCCTGCCGGAGAGAACCTGGTGAAGTTTGCCGCCGTTGTCTGCGATGGGGGACATGTAGCCTCCACCAATGGGCCCGGGGCAGTGATGGGCTCCAAGAAGCTAAAGGCCATAGCGGCCTACGGCGAAGCCTCTGTTCCCATACACGACAAGGCCAGGTTCAACGCTCTAGTTAAGGATTGGTGGGAGCAGGCCAAGGCATCCGCCATGGGAAGCCTTGTGGGCACTCTGGGTACGGCCGGCTACTTCTCGCTGGCCGCGCTTACGGGTTGGGGGCCCGTAAAAAATTGTACAACAAATATTTATCCGGAGCATCCGAAATTCAATGGCGATTCCATCCGTGCCAACTTCAAGCTGAAGCCCAAGCCCTGCTATGCCTGCAGGTTGGGGCACGGCCAGGAAATCGAGATTGCGGAGGGCCCCCATAAAGGGGTAATTGTGGAGGAGCCGGAGTATGAGGACTTCACGTCATTTGGCAGTATGATTGGCAGCACCGACATCAATGCCGCCATGTGGCTGACCAATGTCAACGACCGCCTGGGGATGGACGTCAAAGAGGAAGCGTTTGTGGTGGGATTGGCCATGGAGTGCTATAACAAGGGTATCCTTACCAAAAAGGATACCGACGGCGTTGACCTGACCTGGGGGAACGTTGAGGGTGTGGAGACCCTGCTGCACAAGATTGCCCATCGGGAAGGATTTGGTGACGTACTGGCCGAGGGGGTAATGAGGGCTGCCAAGAAGATTGGCGGAGACGCCCTCAAGTTTGCCGTCTACACGAAGAATGGCATCGCCCCCCACGTCCTCGATATTAGAGGCTTGTGGCCCTCATTGTTTATGCTGACTATCTCCGACATGGGCTCTCTGACAGCAAGTATCGCAGATGTAGGAGACCTTCTTGACGCAAATGAGGGCATGGGCATGATGGATCCCGCCCAGGCTTTCTCGGCTGAAGTTATACCCAGGAAAGTGCGTTTATTGGGTCACAGGGGACACTTTGTGGATTCAATCGGGATATGCATGCACGTCGAGGGAGCAACGTTAAAGACCCTCAGCGATACCGTAAGCGCGGCTACCGGCTGGGACTTTACCTGGCAGGAAGCAGTAGAGGTAGGACAGAGGGTCCAGAATCTGATGCGGGTCTTCAATATCAGGCACGGAAGTAGACGGGAGGACGATAGAGTTTCTCCCCGGTTGGTCGAAGCGCCGGTCGACGGCGGCGCTCAAGGGAAGAGCATAGGGCCTAAGCTTGAAGGTATGCTCAATGAGTATTACCAAGGTATGGGGTGGGACAAGGAAGGTAGGCCCCTTCCCGAGACGCTAAAAAAGTTGGACCTGGAGTTTGCAGTCAAGGAACTCGAAAAGAAAGCAAGAAGGTAATATTATATGCACCTAGACTGTTAAGATTCTGAATAATCTGAGGATATATACCCGTGGGTCTTACCCGCGGGTATATAATATAAAAGAGGCGATCGTTGTGGCCAAGGTTGAGCTACATGTATATCCCCCACTTTCATACAAGATGTCTTCAAAGAGAGTGGGGGCTCTTATCTTAGAGGAAAAGATAGACCAGGGTGAGACTCTGGGAGACCTGCTCGCCAGATTAGTGAACGGCAATCATGAAGCATGGCAGGCCATCTTCGATGCCCAAACTCACCAGATCCGGCCTGCTATCGTGACCATACTCAACGGCGCGGCCTTGGCGCGCTCTGAAGCGCCCCAAACACGCTTATCAGATGGTGACCAGATAGATTTTCGGGTAGCCTACGGCGGAGGCTGATTCTGCTCAAGGGCGGTACTATCTGCTTTAAGTAATTGCCAATCGAGAAACAAGATTGAACCACACTCATGATCTTTGGCTACAAGCGGATGAGGATGGGCATCTAGTACTCTCACCTGAACTGATATCACGTTATGGGATCAAGCCAGGTGTCCGCGTTTTCGTTGATGAGGGAACAAGCGGCTTGTATTTGCGCCGTCCGACACGCCTGCTAAAGTTGTACATCGAACCAACTAACCAGTGCAACCTTGACTGTCGCACATGCATCCGCCACAGTTGGAATGAGCCACTGGGCAAGATGGCCGACGTCGTTTTTGACTGCGTGATAGAAGGGCTGTCCACCTTTTCCCCCCGACCGACAGTCTTCTTTGGCGGTTTTGGAGAGCCTCTTTTTCATCCCAAAATTGTTGAGATGGTGACTCGGGTCAAAGCGCTTGGTGCGCCGGTGGAATTGATCAGTAATGGAACGCAGCTTACCCCGGAGCTCTCACGTAAGCTGATCGCGGCTGCTCTCGACCAATTATGGATTTCGATCGATGGGGCAACGCCCGAGAGTTACGCGGATATCAGACTCGGCGCAGCGCTGCCACAAGTGCTTGAGAATGTGGCACACTTCCGTGATGCCCTATATTCTCAGTTCGTCGCCACGGCATGCGGTGTCGCTCCCTCTTTGAAGACTCTTCTAGGGATCGCATTCGTAGCGATGAAACGCAATATTGCAGACTTGCCCGCGGTACTGAGTCTCGCCCGAAGCTTCGGTGCAACGCGCTTTCTTCTGACGAACGTTTTGCCTTACACCAAAGAAATGTGTGATGAGGTCCTGTACAATCGTGGGCTGTACGATAATGCTTGTCCAGAGCCGATACCGCGCTTGAGTATGCCCATGATAGACGTGATGGAGAGCACGCGCGATCCACTCTATTGGTCGATGCGCTACAGCAAGAACATGACCTGGGCTGGCAGCAACCTGGCAAGTGCCAATGGTCGCTGTCCGTTCATAGAAAGTGGGGCTGGGGCAATCGGTTGGGATGGTAGTTTCAGTCCGTGTCTACCGCTGCTGCACAGTCACATAAGCTTTGTTTTGGATCGCGAGCGTTTCTCACGTCGATGGATAGTCGGCAATGTGGCAGAAAAAAGTCTGCATGACCTGTGGAACGCACCGGAACACATTGCCTTTCGCGAACGTGTGCAAACCTTTGATTTTGCGCCCTGCGCATCTTGCGGCGGCTGTGACATATCAGCTTCCAACGAAGAGGACTGTTGGGGCAATGGCTTCCCGACCTGCGGCGGTTGTTTATGGGCACAAGGTATGATTCAGTGCCCTTAATAACTACATATCGGGTTGTGGGATTGACCTGTCCCCCAAAAAACGGAGCCAGTTTTAGTGTTAGGCTGGAAATACAATGGAAAGGGGGCGATGGAGGGCTCGAACCTCGGACTTCTGTGTGTAAAAAGAGACGCACTTCCAGAGCCAGTCTATTTAGCGCCAAAGAACTGATCGCCACTTTTGAATCCCATGCTAGGATGGCAATCGAATCGTACTACACCAACCATTACATTATCGCCTACGGCTTGAGCGATTTTGGCTGCTCCAACATGGCCGAAACCACCGCATAGTTCAATAGTCTGCACTCCTTGATTAACCAACTTCTTAGCAACCTGAACTCCTTGTGCATAGTCCTTCACACCAACGATAGTCAAGTCAAGAAAGGCACTTTTGGATATTGTTGCTCGATGCTTGGTCGGATCACCATCCGGTACAGCGTAAAGGAAGGCTAGCTGTGGCTTTGACTTTTTCCTAGGCATTTTTGCTTCTCCTCCATTCATTTGTCATAATGCGACATACTTTTGGGGTGCAGTTTCTTATACGCCCGTCTTGGTCTATTGTCAAGCAAATGGAAAAATGTGACCACTCCAAAATCGAGTGGTTTAGGAGCAGCAGACCATCAAATGGAATGGGCGAAGTAACAATCCGTCAGATTGGTTAGTAAGATACTGGGGGTCGGGGATAGTTGGCTATTACACTAGAATTAGCGCCGCTCGTAATCACTCTCTATTCCCAGCCGAGATATAAGCGCCAGTAAACCTGTCAAGCCACGATGGTCAATAGTATCATAGAACCTCTTCACAACCTCGTTGAACTGCGCGTTAAGCGACTCCGACATGGCATTCTCGTCTTTCAACTCCATGATGCCAAAGGACAACTTTCCCGGTCGTACGATCTCCGACGATGATGGAACCACCAGCCATCTGGCCATTCTACAGACCCGCATCGCCGCCAAGAACCCCTCATACCCGTCAACTCTGCGCTGGTTCAGGCAAGATATGTCCTTAGCCTGAATAAGCACAGAAGGCTCTTTACTGGTCTTGACCTCAAAGGTGCACCTGCGGTGTCGAGGGTCAATCGCGTCTATATCGGAGTCCTCAGACAGATGGTTGCGTATCTCCCGCCAGCCGAGCTCATTCAGTGTCACCGCCAGCAGCGACTGTGCTATCTTCCCAAAGACCGTTGCTTGCCACTTCGCATGGAGCTTGAGCAACAACTGGCTCACCTGAAAGTCGAGTTCTGCGCTCAATCTGATATCCTTGGTCCGTATTCGGGGTCCCAGCCTTCGAATGTTACACACTTCTTGCGCGCAGTGATGTCCGAATTGAGGAACTCATAGAACTCTTTGTCCATCGTGCTTACAATAACCTGACGGTTCTGAGCCAATGTGTTGAGAAGTTCTGCAAGTTTCCTCTTGTGATGGCTCCCCATACTCTGCGAAGGGTCATCAAAGACTATGGCCCGGAACGCCAGCGAATCTCGATTAGCCTCGCCTAGACCGGCGAATATGGCCAGTGCCAGAGAGTTCAGGTCTCCCAGACTCAGAATTGGAATGACGTTCTCCCCGGTGGAGTCGCAGAAGCTATAGTTCTCACTGCCCCACTTGGTTTCCATTGTCATCTCTAGAGCATCAATTCCAGGATTGTCCGCCAAGGCGGCAAAGTACTCGCGGACCTTTGACTTAGAGGCCTCCACAATATCGTGTGACTCCTCGTCCCGCGTAGAAAGAACGGCGTCGACAATAGCCTGGCAATCCAGCTTTAGTTGCCCCGCTGTCTCAGCAAGGCTTTTCAACTCCTTGTACGCCAGACCGCCTTTGATGCAGCTCAGACGCTTGGAGAGTTCGTGGTTAGCCCAGATCATTGCCAAGTCTTTAAGACGGTCGCACTCAGTCTCAATGCAGCGCAAGTTTTCCATAGCTTTCTTCAATTCCTCTTCTAATTTAACAGCCTTGCTCTTAACGGTGTCTAGGCGCTTCTTCAGAACCTGAAGAGGATCTTCGTTCTTTTTCCACGTGATTAGAAGATTTTGCCCGACTTCCTTCTCTGCGATGGCCACAGTCCTAATAGCTGCTTCCGACTGCCTCTCTTTTCGTTCAAGCTCTCGGAGAGTCTCCTCGGCCTCTTTTTCTAGCCGCCACGTGTTATTCAACTCATCTTGAATACTTTTACCCCCAGTGGAGAGAAGAGTTTCAACCCTTAGCTGCAAGTATGCCCGCTGGTCGCTTGTTTTGCCGCCACAGGCGGGACAGTCTCCTTCACCCAGTCCCTGCCCTCGTTCCGTCATATAGGTTAGAAGTGAATTAAGGGCTGCAGTCAACTGATTCAACGCCTTCAGCCTTTCCTCAAGTCCGTTCTTCTTCTCTGCTAATTTGGACAGGGTTTCGCCGACATCTTTGCTGTTTCCATGTTCCTGTTCAAAATCTCGAAGTTCCTTATTCGCTGTGCTCACCTGTTCTGCAACCTGTCCCAGCCTTCCAATGGCTCCGTCAATCTTGGTCACTTCTTCATTGAGCTCCCGCGACCCCTCTGTCTCAGGGAGCGCTCCAAAGCAGTCTCTTGCACATTTGATGACTGCGCTCGCGAAGTCATTGAAGGCACCTGGTAATGTGGGAACCTCTGGCAACCCCCATTCCCCCTTTCTCTTGCCTGCAAATTCCTTGGTAAGCTTTAGTACATGGTCCGCCGCCTCCTTCACTGTCTCGGGAAAGATTGTGTCCGGGTCAACTGATATCTTTTGCCCAATTTGTTTGTTATGTTCCGTCAGAGCGCCTGTCTTCTCATGCGCCAGTCGATCCCACCATTCAAGTTCCTTTCCTACTGAGTCCATTACTCTTGCTAGTTCGCTCTTGCGAACAAGATCGGCGAGGTCGTTGTAATCACTTAGCCCGAGCAATCGGCTGATGGCCTCCCTCTGGTCCTTGGGTTGTGCTACTGCAAGGTAGCGAATGTTCTCCTGGTGTTGGTACACTGTCGCCATAAAATTCGAGAATGACCCTACGTTTTCCTTCACCCATGATTCGGCATCGTCTCCCTGGACTTTGGTATTGTTAGAGAACGCAATTACAAGTCCAGAATGTCCTCTCTTCCTGGTAGGGACTCTCTGAAAGACTACTTCACTGTCCTCGAACTGGCACACCAACTGGACCTTGCACCTGTCGGGGGACTTCCTGTTCTGTGGCTCCCAGTCCACACGCTCGCGAAGCCCTGTATCCTTACCCTTGCAGGAGTCGCCGAAAAGACACCATTCGATTGCGTTGAGGACACTACTCTTCCCCACGGCGTTGCCGCCATAAAGGATGGTGACAGGACTTGAAAGATCCAGAGGACGAGGAAGCTCCTTCGTAAATCCCCGAAAATAGCTCAGGTTAAGACTCTTGATTGTCGCCATTGTTTACCCCCATTTCCTCAGCAAGCCTCATCGATATCTTCGACTTTTTCTGTTCCAAGAAAGTAGCCATCTCCCTGAGCAACCCTCCCACAGCAGTCGGGCCGCCATTTTCCCATGCTGCTCCGATCTCTTTCCACAAGGCCAGCCTTTCTGCGTGTCGCTGCGTGCTCTCTCCTAGTTTCTTTTCAATCCTGTCTGTCTTCACTTTCACCTCCCCTTGATTTCAGCGCTTTGCTAATGTCAGTTTTGGGTGTTGGAACTTAAGTTTAGTCTTTCCGCAAATTCTTGGCAACACGTGTCGCGGCTGAATGCACGTTGAACAACAAAGGCGCGCGCAATATTGGCGATAAGCCTAGATTTCACGGCAAATGGAATATTGGAAAACCGTTTCTCGAGGTGTTATCACGGGGAATAAGTCAAACTGCGGCAGTTCTATTAATTCGACCCCAATCCATGCAAATCGGAGCCCTTCCACCCGCGATTCAACATTTAGCCAGATTGTGGAGCAGAGATTGTTGTGTTTTTTCTTGATGGGGAGAAGATAAAGTTCATGTCTAAATAATAGGATTCTCCCAGATATCAACACTAAACGCAATAAGGCCATTGCGTAAAGTTAGAGTTTAAATTCAAGACTGAACATTTGATATCTTGCACAGTCAAAATATTAATCCTTCACGTCGGTCCAGCGAACTCCTGCATTTTTAAAGCGTGAGAGGTTAACGTTTTTTAGGGGCTTCCTAGTTCGTGTTATTGCATACCAGAGTTCGTTACAGGCCTCATCGAACGTCATTTTATATGCAGGTATTGATAGCTTTATCTTTTGAATAGAATCTATGACTGTGTCATCAAGGCAAAAATAGATTAGACGTTTAGCTGTGCCACTTTCCAGTTCAAGAACCCTCGCGAGTTCGAGTTCTAGCTTCGGGTATGGCCTCCCCTTGGAGTTCCGTGATATGAAAAACACGACGATTTCAGATCTTTCGATATACTGTTGAATGGTATTGATGAGAGAATCACCAGCGAAAAAATTTCTTTCATCTCTATAGATTTCAAGACCCTGTCTACGTAACCAGAATTCCACGGCGGCTACAACAGAACGATCTTTCCAAGCATAAGAAAGAAAGACCCTCGGCATTTCCGTAGGGACTTCTTCATAGTTATGGAGCTTCACACCTTTACATGATTTAGTGATCCTAAGTTGATCCGGTGTAATATTGCTTCCTCGAAGGTCAGCCTGTGAGAAATCAGCGTTATCGACCTTGGCATCCCCAAAGTTAGTATCTTGCAGGTTACACTCACGGAAAACAGCCTTTTCAAACCAACCGCTAAGAAAGATAGCATGCCGCATGTTGGATCCGGTGAAATCAACCTTCCAACCATTAGCACCCCGAAACAGAGTCCCGTCGGCTAATACTTGAGTCATATGCGCGAAAGGGAGGTTTGTATCTCTAAACCATGCTGATCTAAGGTCTGAACCAGTAAAGATAGCGTGGTCGCACTTTGATCCGCACAGGTTTGCACCCAGAAGATCCGTCTCTCGGAAATTCGCACGCTTGAATGACGAATCCGCCAATATAGCATCTCTCAACGAACTTCCTGAAAAATCAGCTCTATCAAAATCAATCTGTCGAAGGTTGACATTGTTCATAATGCATTTTTTAAACACAATTTCTGATAAGTCTATTCCAAGGGGGAGATCACGTTGTACTATTGGCCCCTTGGGTTGGAAAATCTCGATTAAATGTTGGCCTGTGACACTTGAAGATACTGTAAAAAAGTCAGTAATATCTTTCTCCGGATTTATGACTAGGTTACTAAGATTAACACCCTCAAGGACTGCTCTGCTTCCTTTCCTATGATTGCTTTCGTTCCAGAGTACATGCTGGTTCAGAATGGTAGACAAGCACACTCCGTTTACTGTGAAGTCATCGGGACTCATATATGATGCTCTGTGGATTGTCATAAACAAAACCTTACCAAGATAAGCATATTATTCTAATGGCACGTATATTGCAGTACAAACGGTAGCGGGCTAGAACTCGAGTTGACCAAAACACGTCGGACATCTGTAACTCAGCACAAGCTCTGTCCCATCGTTCTCATACACTTCTTCTATTACTTCACGGGCTTCTCGCCCGCTTATCATCTGAATAGCAGCCTGCAGTCCTATACTATGTGCGTTCTCTAGTTTTGTAGCCGAATCAACGTAGAGATCAAATTGCCTACTCGCACAATCCCCACAAAACAATTCCCCGCATTCTTGGCACTTGCCGACGTATTTTGCTGCAGCCCGGTGAGTACCTATGACAACACGTGCCGTTGGTTGTCCGCTATCTACTTTGCCACAGCGTGAGCATTTCCTTTTTTCGCGCATAAGACTTACTACTTCGCTTCCAGGGTGATTAAATCGTTTATCATACTACTAGTCTACCTAGTCTACATACTACTTCAAATAAGGGTATTCTACAAGAAGTATGTCATAACACGATGCTGAAAAAGAATTGGTAGAACCAGCAATATGACGTCGTGAAACAGAGTGAGGTGTATTGGCTCAAGCGTCACACATTCCATCTCGTTGTTCGGTAGCGGAGTTGTCCAACTCTCGTGACACCTGAACAATCCTCGGTAATGTGCAACTCAGCCAAATATACCGAAGCGAAGACGTAATGTTTTGTAAATTGTCTTGTATCTCGTTCGGACAAGATGTAATATTTGGCTGGACACTTCATGCATAAGCAGCAGTCAGGCAAGGCGCAATGTTTGTGCTCCCTGCGGAAAGGAGGAGGCCAGATGGTTAGACAGTATTGGGTAGTGTCGCCGAATGTGGACGGCAAAGGGAATAAAGTTGAAGAATGGAAGAAAGAAATCCTCCGCCACCGTGCCGCCATTCTGGGATGGGGACCGGATAATTGGAGGAACGGAGGAATGGGTCCGAGGTTCGCAGGCAACTCGGACGCAAGGAGCAAGGTCCAGCCAGGTGACATTGTCCTCATTGCGCGAGGGAAGAAATCAGCAGACATGGTTGGCTTCGGCATGGTGAAGGGTCAACTTAGGGCAGAGCGACTTCCTCCATTGGGCGATGATGTTTACCTGCGAGACTTGGACCCTTTCAAACGGTGTGAGCGAGCGCCGGAAAGCGTCCCAATTCTTGCACTCCTACAGCATACGTGGGCTTTGGTCCAATTATATCCAGAGGCAAACCCAGATGCTAAGAGGGTATGTGAATGGATGGCTCGGCAATTGGGGCTGGCAGAAGGAAAAGGCCTGCCTAAATCCAATACATATGGTTACAAGGTAAGAATCCCCGAGCGGGTCACAGAATTCCGAAAGCGTGAAAAAAAGTTGCTTGATGATTACGAGCGATGGTTGAAGAAACGGGGGCGTCACCTCTCAGAGTTGCCATACGGCCGGCTTAAGTGCGATGCCTGGGAAAAGGAGAGGCAAAATCTCATTGAAGCTAAAGGCTCAACAAGTCGCGAAGACATCAGGATGGCCGTGGGGCAGCTTTTCGATTACTCTTTTCAGGGGAAAGAAAAATGCAAACAGCCCAATATGGCTATTCTTTTCCCAAGGAAGCCTCCTTCGGAAAGCGTGGAATGGCTGGAACCCCTTGATATCAAGATTATCTGGCGTAGGGGACAGTCTTTCCTAGACAATGCTGGCGGCCAGTTCATATAAGAAAACCCACCTGCGAGTAATAACGACCTTCTCGTCAAAGTCCAATTAGGGTCCTAAACATTCACTCATCTTGTGCAACTGGTTGACACATTATCCAATACTCAGATGGGGTCATAGAGTCCAGTCGTCCACAAACCTCGATCATTTTTTATCGTTGACCGAGTCAGTGGTATAATTTGAAAAGAACGAGGAGACTACGTGAATCAGTAATTCGTTTTTAAGACTGTCGCTTGGATTTCACGGCCCCCTGCCTTCCTAGAAGGGAAAGTAAGATGAGTGACACAAATTACCTCATTTATTTGGACATTCTGGGATTCGAAGACTTGCCTCAAGAAATAGCAAGCAAAACACGTGTAAAGCCATCGAAGGTAAGAGAAGACTTTCTTGATGTAATCAATGAGAGAGTGGAGGTAGCCGATGCAAAAGGTGAGATTGAAGGCAAGAGATACGGGGACGGTGATGACTGGCTGCTGGTTGCTGACAGCTTCAAGAGTGTCTTCAGGATTTTGAACCACGATACCGGGTATCTGGACTTCCCGAGAATACCCTTGGAGATCGCCGTTGGAACAATAGTACTTGGTAGAGGGGCAGAACTCGAAGGAGTCAAGCTCAGCATTGAAGACGATGCTATCGCATTCCTCAAGACGCACATTGTGGATTACTACCGCAAATATTATAGGGAACAACACGATGATCAACCCATAAAGTCCACTTTTATTGTTCTTACAGAGTCGGCACACCGTGAGCTTGAGCCAATCGACAAGACGAAGTGTCGGCTAATAGAATATCAAGGCGTAAAATTCTTTGCAGCTGACCTAGAAGCGTTTCTCAAAAGAGGCAAGGTTTTCAACTTTCTTGATCAGATAGAACACCCAAGCAGCAGATTGTATTATAGGATTGATGAACTATACGTGCCTCCGTTGGAGTACGAGAAGATAAGGAGCACCCTGGCGGGAAAGCAATTCGTTTTCATTACTGGCACCCAAGAATACGGGAAGACATATACGGCTGTTAGGCTTATGTGGGAGTACTACAGGCGGGGATATCAACCAAGATGGGTCAAAGGAAAAGAAAAGAATGAAAGAATTAGAATCAGAGAAAAGCTAGAAAATATGCGGGCAGAGTTGAAGCCGGGACATGTCATTTACTTCGAAGACCCCTTTGGAAAAACAGAATACGAGCGGAGAGAAAGTCTGGAACGAGAAATTGCAGCCTTGATTGATTGCATAAGACAAGTGGATGATGCCTACGTGCTAATGACCTCAAGAGAGGAGGTTTTTAAGGAGTTTCAGAAAGAAACAGTAACCGCCGGTGAGCTTGAAGCATTTGAACATAAATTAAATATCAAGAAGCCTTCTTACGATTTTGAAAGAAGAAAGGCTATGGTTCTTAAGTGGGGGGAAGGGGAAGGTTGCAAGTGGCTCAAAAATGACAAATTGAGGCAATTGATTATCGAGTCAATGAGAAATGAAAACGTATTGCCTACTCCTTTAAGCATCAGAGACTTTGCCTTAGCCACTATCAACATTGTCACAGAAGATGAACTAAGAGAGAAGATAAAGGAAAAATCGGAAGAGACAGAAAAGGCGTTTGCCAAAGAAATAAAGAACATGACGGATGACAAGATTGCATTCCTGTTGTTCCCCTTTGTTGGCTTTTTCCCTGTCGACTTCGTCAGGACGACTTACCGGGAATTGGTTAAGCAGCTAGGTATGAAAAATGCCTGGGAGTTTGACTGTGTTCTCAACTGGTTCAGGGACGACAAAGTTAAGATTTCTTGGGGCGACCGCATAGGATTTTCTCACCCCTCGTACTCCAAAGCTCTAGGGTATCTCCTTACTGAAAACGGATATATCTCTAGAATAAATGCGGAGATCCTTAGCAAGCTGCTGCTCAAACTCGCAGAAAACAGTTACAGTGCCGCTAATGTTGCATCGGTAGTAGCAGATAGATTCGACGAATTGTCGGAGAACGTAAGGAATCAATTACTGCTCAAACTCGCGGAAAAGGGTGAAGAACGTGGCTTGGATGTTGTATCGACGATAGTAAAGAATTTCGATAGACTCCCGGATCAGGTAAGGCACCTGCTGTTTGAACTCGCGGAAGGGTATTTTGACAGGGGGTATGTCATATCGGCGGTGGCACGGAATTTCGATAGACTCCCAGAGAATGTGAGGGGTCTGCTGTTCAAGCTTGCCGAAGAGGATAATAATGCCTTTGATGTTGCATACGTGATAGTGGACGAGTTCGATGAATTATCAGAGAAAGCAAGGAATCAATTACTGCCCAAAGCCCTAGAAAAAGATAATGGTGCATGGGGTGCTGCATTGGCGTTAGCAAACAACTGGCTTAGACTCCCAGAGAATACAAGGAATCAATTAATGCTTAAACTCGCGGAAAGAGATAATAGAGGATGGGCGTTACCAGAGAGATTGGATAGATTCCCAATGATTGCAGATGAGCTTACTAGGGTACTGAAGGGACTGCTCTAAATTCGGGGTATGGTGACGCCATATCTTTGAGAAGTGGAGCATAATTCAGTATATCCCGGAGGGTCCCGGATTTGAGTTTGGCAAGTCCAGCTTCCCGAGGATCTGTGCTGTGTTGAACTTTTTAGCGGAATGTTGGCCCACATCATGTTACCCCGTCCATGATTCGACCCAGGCAAGGTGTCGAAATATGAGACAAGGAGTAGCCATGGGTTAGAGGAGAGGATTCCCTGCCTTTTATCAGGGCGTCGTGGGTCCGACTCCCACACCGCTCACCAGCTTTGATGAGCCACCCCGATTAGAGGGTTTGTTAGAAAATCAGGGTGTCAGTTTGCTAGGTCAACCGACACCCTGATTTTAATTTTCCACGATAAGAAAGTCAATGAATTTCCGAGCAATTGTAGGTTCTTCTAAAATCAACCACAATTTAGGAGAACCACATAAGAATACCTACGTATTGCATCTTCTCTTGGGGGCTGCTATAGTAATCGGGAATATATCCGTAAGAGTAAGATTCCGCGTACAGAATTGATCGTTAAGAGTGAAAAATGTGCGGCAATATCTAGATTCACATCGCAGGGTAGGAGTACCTAGTGCCTAGGTTGTCAGATATGAATGACGAGATTCAGCGGTCATTCGATTTCGTGGACATGACTGCGATATTAAATAACTCCAAGAATAGAAGCCGCCGAGTTAACAAACATGAAAAAGAGTCGAGAGCCGCATTTGTAATTACCAAGAATAATGTGGAACGCATCAAGCGGCATTTGTACGAGTTCTCTGATTGCTCTTTCCCGGTCTACGTACTGGATACATCGGTCGACAGTCTCACCAAAGACTACGTCCGCCGTGAATTTAGTTCAACAAATATCTGTTACCATGGAAGAATAGAACAGCTCGAATTCTTGGAAAAGCTGGACTCTGACTTCACAAGGAGTTTTCTACTCCCAACCAGCAATTTTTCGTGGGACATAGGCCTCAAGCGCAATTATGCGTTGGTGTTTTCAAGATTTAGTGGGTTCAGCCGAATTCTGTTAATAGATGACGACATAGAATTTGGGGGCCTTGCCGCGCTTGATCAAACGCTGGATTCTCTATCTCAATATGACATCGTTGGTGTTCACACCACCGGTATGCCCGATACTCGATCTGTCGGACATATCCTTTACAGCTTGGGCATTAGAAGTTACGATTTCATATCCGGCCAATATGTAGCTATCAGCGTAGATGCTGTGAATTACTACTTCCCAAATGTATACAACGAAGATTGGATATTCTTCTTGCTCTCATCACAAGAATGTGCGATAGCCCAGTCTGGTGTCGTGAAACAAGACCTATATGATCCGTTCTCAAGCGTAGAGCGTGCCTTGTCTGAAGAGTTTGGCGAAATCCTGTTCGATGGGTTGGCGCGCGCGGTATTGCGTCGAGGGGACATTCGTATTGCTTTCGATCCTGATTTCTGGCGAGACACCCTGAGGAGAAGGACTAGAAGTATTAACTTGCTCTCAGAATTGATTTTGCCGATTAACACTCAATCGTTGCACGATATTCTAGAGTGCTTAGTTAGGTACCATCGTTATTTGCGCCCGGAGTTCTTCATTGACTACTTTTCCTCCTACCTAAGCAGACTGGCTCATTGGCGTCAGGTTATGAGTCGTAGTTTGTCAGATATGGAATGTAGTATCAACAAGCTGTGTTCAACCAATGTGGCTGGTTTATCAATAGAGAGCTGTAAGGACTAACGTTTCATATTGTCCATTCGCTGGCCGTATCAGGGCAGACAGATAGTAAGTTGATTTGGCTTGGGTGAGTAGTTGGTTCAGTAGTTCGCCAATAAGAACAATAATCTAATACAATAGCTTTGGAGCTTTAGATGACAAGACCACGAAATCACAAGAACATGAATAGCATTATATACAAGAATTGCAGCATCGCTGACGATGTTTACATCGGCGATTACTCAGTATTGGGTAAACCTTCGAGACCAAAATTCGACCATACTGCTGATCAAGTAAGAATGCCAGACATACACGGGTCACTTGAAATGACACGCATTGGAAGTGGTTGTTATATCGATTCACACGTAGTCATAGAGGAAGGTGTTACAGTTTGCCCCAATTGCATCGTTGAATCACGCGCTACTATTAAGAAAGGTACAGAAATTGGTAAGTCTACACTAATTGTCCATGGCTCCCACATCTGCGGCTACGCCAGTATAGCCGAGCATTGTGTGGTAGGAGGGTTCATTGCTGACCACTCGGTTATTGGCCCCTTTTCTCGAGTGTTTGGAATGCTTTTACACAAGCAGGACGACCCTATTTTACCTTGGGATGACAACATTGAAGGGGCTCCTGTTCTGGAAGATTATGTGTTCGTAGGCATGGGAGCAGCTGTAATAGGAAAGATCAGACTGGGTAGAAACGTGTATGTATGTGCAAACGCTGTGGTAACAAAGGACGTACCTGCGTTTCATATCGTAAGGAACTTAAATGATATCATGCCTCTCGATGCATGGACAGGGAATCTACGAGAGTCTCGTTTTTGGCTGAAGGAGCAAGATTAGCTTGACCGGTCGAATAGAACTAAAGGCATTTATTGCCTACCAGATCAAATCTGTGTATCATTCGGGCAAGCGTTTCCGTGATCTGGGCAAAGAACTCAACATCTTCTTAATGAAGCACTCCCCAAGAGACCATGCTCCATTCTTTTTGGACATAGAGTATGGCGAATTTCCGCCGGGTGCGAACATATGGAAGGAAGTGCGCTCCAAAATAGAGGTATCGCACGTGGCTATCTTCGATATTTCCGAAAACAATCCTAATGTTCTCCTAGAGGCTGGTATAGCATTGGGTTTAGATAAGCATGTCATATTCTTGAAGTCTCAGCAGGCAGATAAGGTACCTCTGCCTACCGATATCAGTTCAGTTGTTTATGTGAGCTACAGGGACAGTAAAGAACTATCATCTCCGAGATTAGTCAAAGCTATCGCTAATTCTATTATGTACTACATGAACCATTGCGGCGATGTGTATCTGTACCACCGTTTGCTATGGGGTCTCGATCCCGCGTCTAGGACTCTTATAGTACCCGGAATTCTGCCAGAAGGAAGCACCTTCAACAAATTCGAGGACTACGTCCACATAAGGATTTATGGAGATATCGATGCTATTGTGGAGGTAAAGGAGACACTACACCGACTCTATCCAAGAATGGAAGTCTCTGTTGTTACTGCCAAGGCCATCAGAGACTTACCACAGAACTGGGCGCAATGCAATATCATCTTTGTGGGCGGCCCTGATTTCAATCCTCTGGTGAAGGACTTTGACGAGGCTTGCCCTGTTGAGTACAGATACGGAGAACCAGGTGAAGATAAGGTCTGGCTATATCACACGAAAAGAAGACGCCAATATATGCCAGTATTCAAATTGAGCGATGGAAAGCAGCGGGCTAGGGATTACGGATTCTTCATGAGGACAAGCAGGACAGCTGACAAGTCAGTGATCATTTTTTTCGGGGGTGCCCGCACTTGGGGTGTACTAGGAGCTGTCAAGTTGCTCAGTTGTACCAGCTTTGATGCAAACGCTGAGAGTCACGACAACGCCCAAGAGTTGGTTTGCAGATTTGGAAGCAATCCGTCGCTATTCATTCCAGTCGAAGTTGATGGTACTAGGGAAGGACTTAGGCCTCCAAAATGGAGCCTCAAAAAAGTGGAGCAAATCCAACCTACTGTCTAACCACCTTGATCTACTTATGCTTGGAACAGCATACTGATTGCAATTGTCATGCGCCTTATATACTCAGCGCAAGGATACACCTTGAAGAAGTCTATAGGCCTATCTCGATATCCCGATGCGCACAAGGATGCACGACTTAGTGCATCAACGTGTTTTTTCAGACCTTTATCTTACTGGAGGCTTCAAACTGGTAGCTCTGGCGCATGAAAACGTACCACGACACGCCAGTCTTCATTCTCGTGCAGCATGGTTTCCTCTACCTCGGTAACCAATATGAGGAATGTCTCTATGTCTTTGGCCTTCGCTACCTTCTCTTTAAGCTCTCTGAGGTGGCTTGCCATTTCAGACGATCGCATCGACTTTCTTAGATAGTCTCTATGTGTACGGATGGCGGTTATGCTGGCAGCAGTCGCAGGTAATGCAATGACCAGGAAAGACATGGCTCGCTCCAACGAATGTGTACCGAGATCGCTCACATGGAGTATGGCAGCAAGTATAGTCAGTCCGAACAAGGCATTGCTGGCCTGGGACATGATCTGATGCCGCTTGTGATCTCCTCTGCCTGCGCTATCCTGATAGCGGATCTGATCCTCAATCCACGCTTCAGACATAAAATGTTTCAATCCCTCATTCGATGATGGTTCCAAAGCCTGAATTGTTGGGCGGCGGCTCCAAACCGAATAAAAGGTAGCAACCATCCAATCGTTGGAGGAGTAGGCCAAGCTCAGGTGTCGAGGTGGCCGCAACGTAGCCACATCAACGTTGGACAAAGCCATCCACATAGCAGAGCGAAACCTTTCCGCCAGAAACCTGTAATCGAGCCACTTCGTATGCCAGCGCCTGCGGCGGCCCAGCCAGATAATCACCAATACAGCCACCATGAAGACTACCTCGGCTATATTG
>Ga0209777_10002959_pt1 | contig 21576 bp, 6 predicted proteins | sample FrelakmetHBP12HB_FD_187147 | JGI IMG/M metagenome (GOLD analysis project Ga0209777, IMG submission 187147) | Freshwater lake sediment microbial communities from the University of Notre Dame, USA, for methane emissions studies -HBP12 HB (SPAdes)... | ecosystem: Environmental > Aquatic >...
AGTTCGAGCAGGTTCTCGACTGGGCAGCCGCCTGCAAACTTCCCCGAAGGCGCAAGCGGCGCTGCTACTCTCGCGAGGTCTGGGGCCGCGGCTACCATTTCCCAACGAGGAAAACTAAATGACATTGCGCTGAAGCCCGCCTCCTCCACTCACGCCCCGTTCACTCCGGCCCGCCGCCGCGGCTTCTGCTTTCGCCGATTGCTGACAGCTTCTTCGCTTCTGCCGCGGGGCGGGACCCCTGCCCCGCGAGCCGACCCCCAGGTCGGCTCTCTTCCGCTTCCGCTGACGGGCAGTTACGCACTGCCGAATCCGGCACAGCCGCCGGCACTTCTTTCTTCTTGCTCCCTGCAAAAAAACGGGGAGCCCCGCATCCATCGCGGAGCTCCCCACTTGTTAACAGCCTTTGCTCGCCTAGAAAAACAGGCGCGCCGAAACCTGCATGATGCGCGGGCCGTACGGGCCGGCGCTGGTGATCAACCCGAAGTCCGGGTTGGTGATGGTTGTGTTGTAGGAGCCCCAGCCGCGCTGGTTAAACGCGTTCTTGGCTTCCACGCGCAATTGGAAGTACCGGGCCTCATTCTGGCGGATCGGGAACTTCTTCATGATCGAGAGGTCCGTGTCCGAGTTCCCCGGATTGCGGATGTTGTCGAACACCGGAGGCAAGTTCCCATACGTGAATGCTTGCGCGTCTACCACCGTGCTCGGATCAAACCTCCGCACCATGCTCGCGGTGATCGGGTCCTGGCTGGAAACCAGCACCTGCTTGTCCGAGGTGAACGAGGAGCTTCCGATGTAGTGGTTGGAGCCGGCGAAGCTGCCGTACAACTGCTCCACGCGAATGTTGTTGTTGATGTTGATCTGGCTGGCCACCAGAATCACCGGCCTGCCCGAACGGTAAATCGAGAAGCCTGAGAGCTCCCATCCGCCAACGGCATAGTCGAGAATCGTCTTCCCGATGTCTCCCTGCGGATGGTTGAGGAAATGCTTGCCCCGGCCGAACGGAAGCTGCCAGCTATAGGCCAGCGTCAGCCGGTGCGTTTCGTCGTAGGCGCTCAAACCCCACGCGGACGTGAAAGTGTCCACGCTCTGGATGTTCTTGAACCCGTTTCCCTGGTTGGCGATTCCCATGTTGCCGGGCTCGGGGCCACCCACATCATCCATGTTCCGGCTGAGAGTGTAGTTCAGCAGGAACGAGACGCCTTGCGCGAAGCGGCGCTCCACGCGAACGTTCAGGCTGTTGTAGGTGGAAGTACCGTAATTTGTGCCCAACACGTTGACCGCCCCGTAATAGGGCATCGGGTAATACAGGAAGGCCAGCAACTGCCGCGGGCCCACCACCGCGTCGGACCGCGTCTGGCCCGCCGTCGGTGAATCCACCATCGTCGTCATGACTTGCTGGAGATTCGTGGTGAGCAGTTGCTTCGGGAACCGGCTGATCAGTTCCGGGGCGAGCAGCTTCACGCCGCGATTGGCCGAGTAGTTCAGCTCGAGCAGGAACTTGTCGGGCATTTCACGCTGTACGCCCAGGTTCCAGGTCAGCTCGTAAGGCATATGCGAGTTGCGGTCCCAGGCGCCGGGTCCGACGCTGCCCGTGCTCTGAAAGTTCGCAACCTTGTTATCCCGCTGGTAGGTAGTGATGTCGGACGCGTTGGCATACGGCGTTGCCCAGGTATCAAGCAAATGCCGCAGGCCGTCGTTGCTCTCATGCCAGCCGGCATCGGCGGCGGAATACGTCGCGATCCCCGCGCTGCCACTGATCAGCGCGTTCGCGTTGCCGCTTTGGCTCAGGTACATTTGACCGAAATGGCCGCGGAATACGGTCTTCGGGTTAATCTGATACGCAACGCCGATGCGGGGAGCGAACTGGTGCGCGTTCACCGTCTGGCCTTCGCGCGACGGAAACTCCGGCGTGTTGGCGATGCGGATGGCGCCCTTCGGGAACCCGTTCGCCACCCAGCTCGGCGCCGGCAGCGCGTTCGGGTCCAGCCCTGCGTTGGTCAACGCGGCCGTCCAGCTGTAGCCGGGATTGATCGCAAACTGCGACGGGACGTCCGGATCCCAGAAATACAGCTTGTCGTGCCGCTCGGTCGTCGGGGTTTCAACGTCCCAGCGCACGCCGAGGTTCAGGGTCAACTTCGGGCTGATTTTGAAGTCGTCCTGCACGTATGCGGCGTGGTAGTTGAAATTCATCGCCTGCGTCTGGGGTCCGTGGATCCAGGCCCAGTCCATAATGCCGACCATCTCCGAACCCAGCGAGTTCGTGAACGCCTGGTTATTCCAGTCGTTGTCTTCCGCGTATCTCGCGACCGGATTCTGCTCGAACGAGAAATCCCCGGTGGTGCCGTTGTAATAGTTGTCGTAGTAGCGGCGGTGCTCATAACCGAACTTGATCGTGTGCTTGGTCAGGATCTTGGTCATGGAAACGCCGAAGTTGTACGTCGTGCTCGTCGTTCTGCTGTCGGACGGCTGCCAGGCAAGGTTGGTGCCGTTCTCGAACGTTGTCTGGATTGTGGGCATGCCGCCGGCCAACAGGCCTTTCGTAACCGAATCGAAGGGGATGAAGCTGTTGTCGAAACCCGAAGGTAGCAGCGCACCACTGACTCCCGGGTTGTGGTCCACTCCGGCGCGAGCGCTCAAAAGCAGCGTCGGGGTCAGCGAGGCCTCGTAGCTCATGGTGCCCCGGCGTGCTTGTTTCACATGGTACTGGTTCGCCAGCGAAAGCGGCCCCTCCCAATTGCTCTGCCCGTTGTCGATGTTCCCTGTATTGAACCGCACGAAAATGCGCTGGTTCTGCGTGATGTTGTGGTCCAGCCGGACCGAGAAGAAGTCGCTCCGGTTCGCCGTGCTCTGCGGCCCGACGTAGTTCGAGCAGCTCGAGCAGCTCGACGGTCCGTAACCCGGCACGGGCAAGGGAATCTTGCTGAACACCGCTGTCGCCACCGGACTGATCATGCTGGCGGGGATGTGTTTGCCGTCCAGGCCGGCCAGCAGTGCCGTTCTCACCCAGTGACCTTGGTCCGCGCCCGTGCCCGCAATCTGCGGCGAATTCGGGTCGAACATCATCGTTCTGGCATCGCCGTAGAAGGTATTGCTGAAATCGCCCGCGCGTTCGGCTGCCGTCGGCACCGAGGCAACATTAAGGCTGCCCGCCTGGGCGAACCGCACACCCTCGTAATTGACGAAGAAGAACGTGCGGTCCTTGCCGTTGTAGACCTTCGGAATTCTCAGTGGTCCGCCAAGCGTGAATCCGAAGTCGTTTTGATGGAACGGCGACTTCGCTCCGCCCAGCGAGTTCTGCTGCCAGGTGTTGGCGTTCAGGTGGTCGTTCTGGAAGTACTCGAACAACTGCCCGTGATATTGATTCGTGCCGCCCTTGGTGACGATCTCCACGGCGCCGCCCGAAATGCGGCCGTATTCCGCCGAGATGCCGTTGGTCAGCACCTTGAATTCGGCTACCGCGTCCATGGCGGGCGTATTGTTCGTGACAAGATGTCCGCCGCCGGTTCCGGCGGTGATTCCATCCACAAGGTACTCGACGCCGCTCGTGCGGCCCCCGTTAATGCGCGTATCGGAACCGCCGCCCGCCCGGCTGCCATCCCCCTGAATGTTGCCGGAGAGAACCAGCAGTTGCAGCGGGTCGCGGTTCAACTGCGGCATGTTCTCGATAAACCGGTTGTTGATGACTTCGCCGGTTTCCGAATCCTGCGTCCGGAGCAGCGGCGTTTCCGCCTGAACCTCGACCACCTGCGTCTCGGCCCCGACCTCGAGCCTGAAGTCGATGGTCAACCGGTCCGAGACCTGGACCTGGATACCGGCGCGCTCCGCTTTCTTGAAGCCCGGATTCTCCACTTGCATGGAATATGTTCCGGGAATCAGTTGCAGAACCTGGTACAGGCCCTCGGAATTGGAGCGGACCTCCGCCTTCAATCCGGTGTCCGTATTCGTGACTGCGATTTTTGCGCCAGGCACCACCGCGCCCGACGGATCCGTAATCCTGCCTGCAATGAGCCCGAAGCCGCTCTGGGCGTGCGCCACTGTCACGCCGACCAGAAATGCCAGGGCTATGAATAAAAGCAATCTCTTCATGTTCACCTTCATCTCCCACTCCGTGGGCTTGAGAGAACGGAAACTAACCAAGTGCGCAGAAGCCGCTCGCAGCTTCTGCAAACCCAATCTATGATAGGGTCGCGTCGTTACCCCAACAAGGAGTTTCACTGGGAATTAACAGTGGCGGCACGCCAACACGTCAGGAAAGCCCTTTCACGGTGAGTCGTTCACTGGAATCGATCCCGAGACGTTACAGCAAGACGGCTTGCCCGCCACGGCAAAATGGATGCATCTTATTGAGGAATAAATAGCTTGTCAGCGTCAAGCTTGGCCACCGCCCGGGCGAGTCGTTACACTCGCGTGGCGAAGCCAGTTGAAAAGGTCGAATGGCCCGTAACGCATCCGTTCATCTCTGATTTTCCTGTGAACCCCACGGTGAATCTCGCGCAGGGGACGCCGATACCCGGCAGTTCTCGGCAATCGCAGCCCGCCGGCCATCGCCTGTCCGATACTGAAAATGGAATCTTGTAGAACGGGTCGTCGGCTCAGCCCGCTTCGGACCTGGTCCGCTTCTCTCACACGGAGGCGCTGAGGGCTGATTCCTCGTCCCCTGCGGAAGTCCCTACGCCCGTGCCCCCCGGTCGTTGGGCTGGCCGTCGTCCCGGTCGAGCACCTGGCGGATCTTGCGGGTCAGCTCCGCCGGAGTGAACGGCTTGCGGAGAAAGTCCACGCCGGGCTCCGAAAGGCTGCGGCCCAGCATCGCGTCGTCCGTGTACCCCGACATGAACAACACTTTCATATCGGGCCGGATCCAGCCGGTCACCTGCGCCAGTTCGCGTCCGCCCATCTGCGGCATCACGACGTCGGTCAGCAACAGCTCCACCTGCCCCTGGTACTCGCGGCACAGCTCGATTGCTTCCTCCGGCCAGCCCGCCACCAGCACCTTGTACCCTTGCGGTTCCAGCACCGCCCGCACCAGTCGTCGTACTTCCTCCTCGTCCTCCACCACCAGCACGGTCTCCGTCCCACGCGCCACGCTGGTTTCCTGCCGCTTGTCGTCGGACTCCTCGACTGTGCCATTCGCCTGCGGCAGGTAGATGTTGAACCGCGTACCGCGCCCCGGCTCGCTCGTCACCGTGATGTCGCCTTCGTTCTGCTTCACGATGCCGTACACCGTCGCCAGCCCGAGCCCGGTGCCTTTTCCCTGCTCCTTGGTAGTGAAGAAGGGTTCGAAGATCCGGGCCTTGGTGTCCTCATCCATCCCGCAGCCCGTGTCGATCACCGAAAGCCGGACGTACTCTCCCGCCCGCACCGTCATGTGAACGCGCGCGTACCCCTCATCCAGCCGCGCGCTCTCGGTTTCGATAATGAGCTTCCCCCCGCCCGGCATCGCGTCCCTCGAGTTCACCACCAGGTTCATCAGCACCTGCTCGATCTGGACTGGGTCGGCTTCGATCTTCCCGGCCGAGGGATCGAGGGCCGTCACCAGTTCGATGTCCTCCCCGATCACCCGGCGCAGCAGTCTGTCCATGTTCAATACCAGGTCGTTGATGTCGATGATCCGCGGCTTGGCGACCTGCCGCCGGCTGAATGCCAGCAGTTGATTCGTGAGCGCCGACGCCCGCTCCACGGCGCGCAGGATTTCCTCCACCTGCTTGTGCGCATCCGCGTTCGCCGCGAGATCGTCGAGCAGCATGTGGCCGTATCCGGTGATCACCGTTAGCAGGTTGTTGAAGTCGTGCGCCACGCCGCCCGCCAGCCGGCCCACCGCCTCCATCCTCTGCGCCTGTTGGAGCTGCTGCTCCAGCGATTTTCGCTCTCCCACGTCTGCGGCCAGCACGATCGATCCGCGCACGGTGCCGGATGCGTCGCGCAGCGGGGCGCGCCAGACGCTCAACTCCACCGTGCCACCGTCCTTGCGATTCCAGCTCGTCTCCGCGCCGCCCGTCATCGCTTCCACGGAGCCGGAGCAGAACTGGTTCAACTGCTCGGCCGGCAGCAGCGGCAAGCGCGCTCCCAATGCTTCCTGCTCACTCCAGCCGAACACGCGCTCCGAAGCGCGGTTCCACCGCTGGATTCTGCAGTTCAGCCCCATGGAGAAAATGACTAGCGGCGAAGCATCGATAATCGCCTCGAGAGCTTCCTTTGCCTCACGCAGCGCTGCTTGCGCCTCCCGCTCCGCGGTGATATCGGCATCGACGCCGTCCAGTCGCACGAGCCCGGGGCCGATTCGCTCGCACGTGATCGAAGACCGCACCCAGCGGATCGTCCCGTCCGGTAGCACCATCCGGAACTCCGCCGCTTCTCGGCTCCGCTCGGCTCGTAGCAGCGGGCCCGCCAGTCCCGCGATCCGCGCACGGTCCTCCGGGTGCACGATCTCGAACCATGCCTTCATCGATGTGAAATACTCGGGCGGGCGTCCGGTCAGGTGCCTCCCCACCGGCGAGTGGTACACCCACGTGAGGTCGCCGGCCTCGTTCACTTCGACACTCCAGACCGAGTCCGAAATGGCGCCGATCACCCTCCGTAGTTCGGCCTCGGCCTTCCGCAGCGCCTCCTCGGATCGTTTTCGGACTGTGATGTCTCGAATTACCAGCACCGCCTCCTCGGTGCTGTTCGCCGTGATCCGCACCTCGTAATCTCGCAGCGCGCCCTCGGCCGGAAGCTGGCATTCATGCACCTGTACCTCTCCCGTCTCGAACGCTCGCGCAAGATGAGTTATCGCCTCACGTGCCACGTCGGGCGGTAGCATGTCCGCCAGCGTCCTGCCCACCAGCGACTCTGGCCGCCGGTACAACAGCAGGTCGCGCCATGTGCCCCCGACTCCCAGATACGTGCCGTCTCGCCTCAGCCGGATGATGAGGTCCGGCAACGCCTTCAGCACCGCCTCACCGAGCGGCGCCGCCCTCCCCCTCCCGTACATCAGGCCTGCAACCAGCAGCGCCAGCGCCGCCACGCTCAAAATCGCACCCGCCGCGAGCGAGTACCATGCCAGCCCGAGCGCCACCCCCGCCGCAAACAGAGATGTGTGCAGCAGAGCGGTCCGTCGCCTCGAGTTGGGTCCCAGCGGCTGCAAGAAATTCAGTATAGGACCTCTGGCGGTCTCCGCACCCTCAAAATCACGCTGCGCCTCTCCCGGATGTGCTACGATTCGAGTGCAACCGCAAACCACCGCGGAGAGGTGGCTGAGTGGTCGAAAGCAGCGGTTTGCTAAACCGTCGTAGGGGCCTAAACCTCTACCGGGGGTTCGAATCCCCCCCTCTCCGCCACGCTTCGCCTCTCCGTCAGGTTCACCTCATGTGATGACTGCGAGCTCGTGGTCTGTGAGGGAGGGGAGGTCGAAGGTCAACCAGCCGTTTTGAAGAGCTGCGGAGGTTGGCGTGCGACTGACACGCAGGTCCACCGTGCGCGCGCGCAGGTCGGGTGGGAGCTGGACGCGGATGCGGAAGGGACCGAGGGGGACAAACTCGTCGATGGGAGGGCGCGCGGCCGCGAGGTTGAGAACGTGCAGCACGAGGCGCGCGGGCTGGCGGTAGAGGTGACAGCCGATCAAACCGACGCCTTCGACCGCGAGCGGGATACGATCACGCGCGACCCAGCGCACTAGATTGGCGAGCAGCGTGGCGTGATCAGGCAGGTTGTCTTTGTAGAGGCGGCGATCGAGGCCGGCGGGCAGGAAGGCGACGCGCGAGGCGGCATTGAGCACGAGGCCGGGGACGGAGGTGCGCTCGGTGCGCATCCAGGCGGCTTCGGGCGGATAGACCGGAGAAGGCGGCACGAAGGTGAGGGGCACGGCGGCGCCGGGCTCGACTTCGAGCGCTTCGAGCATGCCGCCGAAGGGAAGAATGGCGGTGTCCTCGAAGCCGCGCAGCACGCTCTCGCGAGCGCCCTCGATGCGGAGATAAGTGTGAACTGCACTTAGCGCCGCGGCGCGCGCAGGTTTGTTTGCGCGCGCGCGCGCGCGAAACAGGTCCGCGAGCGCGAAGTCGCCGCGCGTCCCACCCGTTTCGTTGTAGAGAGTGCTGGCGCCGGTGGCGAGCAGACCACCGCCTCTCTCTACGAAGCGGCGGATGGCGGCGGACTGCGGGTCGGAAACCACGGCCAGGTCCGGCAGGATGAGCGCGCTCAGATTCGCGGCCTGGGCATCGATGTCATCGGCGTGTACAGGCACGTAGGGGATGCGTGCGCGAACGAGTGACTGAATGATTCCGAGGTAGGGCGCCTCAACGAGGTCTTCGGCTTCATCGCGGCCGTAGTAGTCGTAGTTGCGCTGCGACCAGACCACGCCGACGGCCGCGACAGGCTGCCGGTTGATGAGGTACTGCTCGTTCGCCTCGTGCCAGCGCATGACCGGCTCGGCGGTGGCGAAGGCGCGGCGGTCCTCGAGCCACGCGCCGACGTGATGCCACCAGGGCTGGATGCCGCCGGCAAACCCCGCCAGCATCCACATGCGGGCTTCGGCGGCCGGCTTGGCCGAGAGGCGGAACGGTGTGCGGCCCGTCTGGTACATGGCCATGCTCTCGGGGATCAGCTTGTCCCAACCGAGCAGACCGTGGATCAGCTCGCCGGTGGCGGCGTTCTGCTCGAAACCGGCGGGCTCCGAGCGCGCCTGGTGATCGAGCATGATGATTCGGGCGCGCCGGCAGATCTCGCGGTAGTCGCGGAAGACTCGGCACTGACCGGGCAGGCCGCCGCCGTTCATGCCGATCCAAAGACAGTCCGGCCCACCAGCAGCCTGCGTGGTGCGGTTGTTGAGGTCCCAGATATCGAGGCGTCGGGCGTAGCTCCACTCAATCCACTTCCGGTAAACCGGGTCGTCCCAGTCGGGCGTGCGCGGCAGCGCGCGGCCGAACTTGCGCGCGCAGTTATCGCAAAAGCAAATGCTCTCGCGGCCCAGCCCGTTCCAGTTGTTATCGGTGATCCCCTCGGGGTGCGTGCGTTCGACAATCTCGGTGAGGACCGCGGGCAGGTACTCGTCGTAGTAGGGGCCGTTGACGCAGGCGACATACTCTTCCGTGCTGCGGTACGGCTCGCCTTTCGCATCGCGCGCGAACCAGTCCGGATGCGCGCGGAAAAACTCTTCGCCCGCGCGATTGGAATCCATGCGGGCCAGCACCGCGAGCCCGTCCTGATGCGCGGCGCGGCAGAGGTCGCCGTAGAGGTCGCGGCCCCTGAGGAATTGTGCCTGGTAGTGCAGCGGGTACTTGCTGGGGTAATAAGCGACGATCCCGCCGGCGTTGATGATGGCGCCCTGAATGCGCGTGTGCTTCCAGTGCTCGCGCCAGAAGGCGATGTCGTAGCGGACCGGGTCCTTTTCGGTGATATTGGTTTGCCCCCAGCGCAAGGTGCGCTGGTACCAGGGCGGCGCAGCGCTTCCGCCCAGGACCGGTTGGCCGGCCGCCGCCGCGGCTGCGAGCAGTTCTCTTCGTGTGAGTTCCATCAGAAGAACAGTGTCTCTCAACCGCGGAGGCGCCGAGCGAAGCGGCGCGCCCAAGCGATTGTCTGATTCAGGCAAAGCAGTGCATACTACACAGGAGACAGGAGACAGAAGGCGAAAGTGCGGGCGGCTGTGGCCGGATTCAGCAGTGGGTGACTGCCCGTCAGCGGAAGAGGAAGAGAGTGTGCATTGCGGTAGATCCGTGGCCTGGCCGGCTCCCTCACGGTCGCGGCTCGGAACCGGTGTTCCATGTCGAGGCATTCGTTTGGTGCGGCTGCGCGCCGGGATGGAAAGCTGAAGCTTCCACGGCACGCTGACAGAAGGTGGAAGGGGGAAGACAGAAGGCGGAAGATAAGGAGTGTGCATTGTGAACGCGAGGCTGGCCGCGCTCACGCCGGAGCAAAGGGCGGAGTTGGTACGCCGCCTCCAGAAGCAGAGGAGCGCACGGGCGGAAAACGTCGCGCCGCAGAAGGCGGGCGAGGCGCGCGTGCTCTCGTTCGCACAGCAGCAACTCTGGTTCCTCGAGCAACTGACACCCGGGGGCACGCCCTATAACGTTCCGATCTATCTCAGATTGCGCGGCGGGCTCGACGTGGAGGCCTTGCGGCGGGCGCTAAACGCGATCGCGGGGCGGCATGAAGTGCTGCGGACGCGGATCACGACTGTCGATGGACGGCCGGCGCCGGCGGTGGCGGCAGAGTGGGCGGTGCCGCTCAGGCAATTCGATTTGCGGACGCTTCCGGCGCAGGAACGTGAGCCGCAGGCGCAGAGGATTTTGAGAGCGGAGGCCGCACGCGCGTTCGATTTTTCGCGCGACCTAATGTTGCGGGGGCTGCTGATCCGCCTGGTGGACGATGTTTGTATTTTTCTGCACAACTCGCATCACATTGCGTGGGACCTCGGGTCGAAGGCCATCTTCTACCGGGAGCTGGAAACATTTTACAAGGCCTATGTTTTGGGGAAGACGCCGGTGGCGCCCGAACTGCCGGTGCAGTATTCGGACTTTGCCGCGTGGCAGAGGGAGTGGCTGAAGGGCGAGACGCTAGAGAGACTCGAGAGCTACTGGAGAGAGCAACTGAGCGGCGCGGCGGTGACCCTCGACCTGCCGGCGGACCGGCCGCGCCCGCGGGTGCAGACGCTGCGCGGGGCAAAGCGCAACGCATCGCTGACGAAAGCTGTGCTCGAACAGGGGAGGACGCTCAGCGCGCAGAGCAACGTCACGCTGTTCATGACGATGCTCGCGGCCTTCGGCGTCTTTCTGTACAGCCTGACGGGCCAAGAGGACATTCTCATCGGATCGCCGTTCGACGGGCGAGACCGGGAGGAGACGAAGGATCTGATCGGATTTTTCATCAACACGGTGGCGTTCCGGATCCGGCCGGCGCCGCAGTTGACGTTTCGCGAGCTGATGCGGCGGGTACGCGAGGTCACGCTGGGGGCGCTCGAGCACGCGCAGCTCCCGTTCCACAAGGTTGTGGAGATTGTACGGCCGCCGCGCGACCTGAGCCGCTCGCCGCTGTTTCAGGTGAATTTCCGGCTGCAGCCGGGACCGCCCGTGCCGCTGCGGCTCGATGGCCTCGAGGTGGAGGGGCCATACGTGGTGGACAATGCGGCAGCGAAGTTCGACCTGGCGCTGGAGCTGCCGTCGGTGGAAAGCGCGGCCGGCTTCTGGGAATACAGCACGGACCTGTTCGACCGGAGCAGGATCGATCAGATGGCGGCCGAGTTCGACCGCCTGTTCGCCGCGCTCGTCACCCAGCCCGATATTCCCTTGGAGCAGCTCGAGTTCATCAGGAGTTCCCGCAAGCCGGACACGGTGGCGCAGTCCAGCAGCAAGGAGAGGAACGTGTCATTAGACGCGAATCAATGGACCAATGAACAGCGATGACATAGAAAGCTCATATTCCCTCTCTCCTACACAGGAAGGTCTGCTGTTCCACGGGCTGTGCGCTCCCCGGGCGGCGAGGGAGCTTATGCAAGTCTCATGTCGTTGGACTGAGACGGTGGACGTGCCGGCCTTCATCAAAGCCTGGCAAAGCGTAGCCCGGCGGCACCCTACTCTGCGAGTTTCGTTTCGCTGGGAGGGGGTCAGCGAGCCCGTTCAGGATGTCCATAGGGCAGCGAACATTCCGCTGCTGCAGCAAGACTGGAGCCACCTGGAAAGAGAAGCACAACGGGAGCGACTCCAAGCCTATCTCGTTTCGGACCGGCGCCAGGGCTTTGAAGCCAGTCAAGCGCCACTTTTGCGTATGGCGTTGTTCCGGCTCGCCGAGGCCGAATATGACCTGGTGTTGACAGTCCACCACGCTGTATTGGACGGGTGGTCTGTCAATCTGGCGCTGAAAGAAGTCTTTGATTCCTACGAGTCGTACTGCCGTGGTGAAGAACCGCAATTCCACGGCTTCCCGCCTCCATACCGGGACTATGTCGATTGGAGCCGGCAACTGGACCTCTCCCCCGCCGAACTGTTCTGGCGCACTCTGCTCCAAGGCTTCATCGTGCCTACCAGGCTTGTGGCCGACCAACCCGCGGGCTCCGAACCGCTGCCGGCCAACTATGGGGAGCAGGATGTGCGATTGTCCCCGGCAACAACGAACGCGTTGCGGGCGCTGGTGGCCCGATACGATTTGACGCTCAATACTCTCATAGAGGGGGCCTGGGCTGCGTTGTTGAGCCGCTACACGGGAGAGCAAGACGTGGTGTTCGGGGCGACCTGGGGGTGCCGCCATTCTCCTGTTTGCGGAACGGAACACATGATCGGGGCGCTGGCCAACGCGCTCCCCGTGCGGGCGCGTATGCAGCCGGATTCGCCGGTGCTGGAATTGTTGCAGGGACTGCGCCGGCAGCACCTTCAAGCCCGTGAGTTTCAGCACACACCGCTCGCGAGGGTCCAGGGTTGGAGCGAATTGCCGGGCGGAATGGCCCTTTTCGAGACGGTGATCACCTTCCACAATCACTCGTATGACAGGGTGTTTCGCTACCGGCCGGAGGTGTGGCCCGATCGGGAATTTCACTTCTATCCCAACTTGGGCACTGCGATCAATTTGAGGGTATATGACGAGCCCGAGTTGTTGATCAAACTCGTCTACGATGGAAATCGTTTCAGCGACAACGCGAGCGGCCTGATTCTGGGACATGTGCGGACATTGCTTGAAGGGATGGCCGCGAATCCGGAGCAATCCATCGCGGCGTTGCCGGTCTTAACCGAAGCGGAAGAACGTCAACTGCTGGTTGAGTGGAACAAGACGGACGCGGACTATCCGCGGGATAAGTGCATCCATCAGTTGTTTGAAGAGAAGGCCGCCCAAACGCCAAAACATGTTGCCCTGCTATTCAACGATCAGCGCCTGACTTACGGTGAATTGAATCGACGCGCCAATCGACTGGCACACTACCTCCGCCGCCAGGGCGTCAGCCCCGAAGCGCTCGTGGGAATCTGCATGGAGCGCTCGGTCGAGATGATGGTCGGCGTGCTCGGCGTTCTGAAAGCGGGCGGGGCGTACGTGCCACTGGACCCCGCTTATCCAAAGGAGCGCCTGGAGTTCCTGCTGACTGACACGCAGGCGCATTTCCTGCTGACCCAGAAATCGGTGATGCCTGTGCTGCCCGGGCACGGGGCGCAAGCTGTTTACCTGGATGAGGACTGGGGGCTTATCGGCCAGGAGAGCACGGAGAATCCGGACAGCGTGACCGGTCCCGACAATCTGGCGTATGTGATCTACACGTCTGGCTCCACGGGCACTCCGAAGGGCGTCATGGTTTCGCATCGCGGGTTGTGCAACGCGTCGGAAGCCTATGTGCGTAACCTTGGACTGGGGCCGCGTGATCGTGTGGCGCAGTTCGCGCCGTTGAGCTTCGACGCCTCGGTGGCTGAGATGATCATGGCCTGGGCCGCGGGTGCGACGCTGTGCCTGGGGACGCGTGAGCAACTACTCCCGGGACCGGGGTTACTGCGCTTCCTCCGTAAATGGAAGATTACAGTGGTCACCATCCCCCCTTCATCCCTGGCGATGGTTCCGTATGGCGATCTGCCGGCCCTGCATACGATGTGCGTCGCCGGCGAGGCCTGCTCCACAGAACTCGTCAAGCGCTGGGCGGGCAGACGACGTTTCATCAATCTGTATGGGCCCACGGAAGCGAGCATCTGGGCGACGTTCGCTCGCTGCAATGACGATGAGCGCGTGCCGCCGATCGGTCGTCCGATACAAAACGTCCGCACTTACATTCTGGACGCTCACTTGAAGCCCGTGCCGGCAGGAGCGGTGGGGGAACTCCATATCGGGGGAATCGGCCTGGCCCGCGGATACTTTCATCGTCCCGATCTGACCACCCAAAAGTTCATCTCAAATCCCCTTCCGCACGAGCCTGGAGCACGCCTGTACAAGACGGGCGACCTGGCGCGCTATCGTCCCGACGGCAACATCGAGTTCCTGGGCCGGGCGGATCATCAAGTCAAGCTCCGCGGCTTTCGGATCGAGTTGGGCGAAATCGAAACACACCTGCGGGAACATCCCGGGATTGATGCATGCGTCGCGCTCATCCGGGACGATCGAGACAACACCACGAGACTGGTGGCTTATTGCGTTCCCAAGGCCGGCGCGATAGTGCAGCAAAGCGAAGTGCGGTCCTATATGAAGGAGCGCCTTCCCGACTACATGGTTCCGTCGGCCTTTATCATGCTCGAGGCTCTGCCTCTGACGCCGAACGGCAAGGTGGACAGCCGCGCCTTGCCGGCCCCGGATGTTGCGGGCCGTGAGCCGAGCGACCGATCTGTCGCCCCACGCACACCGGTGGAAAGGTCGCTTGCGTCCATTTGGATGGAAGTACTACGTGTGCAACAGGTGGGAGTATACGATGACTTTTTCGAGCTGGGCGGCACCTCGCTACAGTATTTCTCCGTATTGAACCGGATCGAGCGGGAGTTCGGAAAAACGCTCACTGTTGCGGCGCTGCGCCGGGCGGCAACTATCGAGCAGTTGGCACACGTGATTGTTCGACCGGATGGATCGCCCGATCTTTTCCGCGAGGCTCCCCGCTGGAAACAAATGCTCCACAACCTTCTTGCCAAGGGCCGCAGGGCGTTTGCCTCGCCTAAGAAAGCCTACTCCGCTGTCTGGCGCAGGGTATACGAAAGAGTAGTCCACGCCGGACCCGTGTTTGGCAAGATCGCATTCCCATATGCGACAGGGATGAAAATGCTGGCGTGGCTTTCCGGCCGGCGATTTACTCAAGCGATGTTTTCTTACAGGTTGCGCCCTGTTCGACAAGGCCTGCCTTTGATCTTGGGCGCGGGTGGTATGGATATGGCCGGAGTCATCCGGCAAAGCCTGACCAGCAACGTTTGGAACGTGTGGCGGGTCATCGCGCTGTCGCGTCTAGGGCCAGGGCAATTCGATCGATGGGTCACCGTGACGGGGGCCTCGTTTCTGGAGGAAGCGTGCCGGGAAGGTCGCGGTGTCGTACTGGTCTCGAGTCATGCCCACGTTCGGCGCATTGTCCCCTGGATTCTCCACCGCGCCGGACATGACGAATGGGGCGCTGTGAGCTACATACGGGACGACGGCTCGTTCGAAGGAATGGGGCTGCGGGATGCGGTCCAGAATTCACTCCCGAGGCGGATGCTCCCGGAAGGCTCTTACTTCTCCATTCAGCTATACAAGGCAAAGCAGGTCCTCGGACGCGGCGGAATCATATTCGTAGCGGCCGACGCTCCCGTGGGAAGCAGTCCCGGGATCAGGCTTCCTTTCCTGGGCCGCCACCTGGATTTTCGCAAGGGGTTCGCGGAACTCGCCCTCAGTGCCGCTGCGCCCGTGATCCCGGTTCGGGCTTCCATCGACACAACGGGACACGTTACGGTGCGTTTCTTGCCGCGCATGAAGGTCGCCGGCGCAAGTCATGAGGAACAGGTTGAATCCCTGGTGCGGCAATATGTGGACGGGTTGAGTAAAGAATGGATCGAGGAGTTTGGGAATATTAATTGGGTGTACCTGCGCATGTTCCTCGCGCGCCCGCTCATCGCAGCGAAAACCGGGGCCCGCAGCCAGGGCTCCCTGGTCCGGTGAGAGGCATACCGGGGCTTCGAACAATGCGAAACAGCAGTGATCACGAACTTTCGCTGGCGGATGGATGGTTGGCGCATGTGGAAGAACGCCTGCGGAACAATCCCCTGGTCGAAGACTGCGCAGTGCGGGTGCGCCGGACGGAGACCGGCCGGCAAGAGATGGTCGCCTACATCGTGCCGAACGGCCCCTTCGATCCCGCGCCCTTCCGCGCATATATGCGCGACGAATTGTCTCGGACGGCGCTGCCCGATGCCTACGTGCCAGTTTCGGCCCTGCCTCTCACACCGGCTGGACGGCTGGATGAGTTGGCGCTCGCACGCATGGAGGTGATCGACGACGAGTTGGTTGCCCGCTGGGAAGAGGCGCTGCGCGCCGTGCCGGGGGTGGATCAGGTCAGCGTCATCGCGCAGGCCGCGAGCGACTTGCGTCCCGCCATACACCTGTCCGACCTGATTCCAGACTGGAAAGCCGCCGCTGCCACTGAAAAGAAGGAAGCGGGAGCGAAGGCGGGCCGCGTCACCAAAGAGAATTCGGCCGCATTCGGAAGACTGTCTCTCAGCAACGGGGTGCCGGTTCAGTGGCCTGCCGGTGCGCCGGAGAACCTGCAGGAAGCCTTGCGCCTGGCGGCGGACCGTCAGCCGCGGCACGGCATGATTTACGTACAGTCCGACGGCCGCGAAATCGCACAGACGTATCCGGAGTTGTTGGCCGATGCCGAGCGGATTTTGGCGGGACTGCGGAAACTGGAATTGAAGCCGGGCGACAAGGTCCTGTTCCAACTGGAGCACAACCAGGACTTCATTCCGGCCTTCTGGGGGTGCCTGCTGGGTGGCTTCGTTCCCGTCCCCGTCTCGATCGCACCCACTTACGACACGATTAATGCCAACGTCAGCAAACTGAAAAACGCCTGGCTGATGCTTGACCACCCGGTCGTGCTCTCGAGCAGGAGCCTGGCTCCGTCTGTACGTTCCATCGAGTCGCTGGTGCAGATCCAGGGTCTCCGGGTCGAGATCATCGACGACCTGCGCCGGAACGAGAGGGACAGCCACTGGCACATTCCCGATCCCGGCGATCTCGCCATTCTGCTCCCCACCTCGGGCAGCACCGGCAAGCCGAAGGGCGTTCAGCAGTCCCACCGTGCCATCCTCAGCCGTTCCACGGCGGACGCGCACAACAATCGTTTCACGGACGCGGACATCTCTTTCAACTGGTTCCCGATGGACCACGTTGGCGGCATCGTGATGTTCCACATTCGGGACGTAGTCACGCGCGGACGTCAGGTTCACGCCCCCACGCAGGCCATACTGCGCGAACCGCTGAAGTGGCTTGATCAGATCCAGAAGCACCGGGTTACCATCACGTGGGCGCCCAACTTCGCCTATGGCCTGGTCAACGCGCTTTCCGAAGAGGTCGGCAAACGGAAGTGGGATCTCTCGTCCCTGCGCTTCATCCTGAACGCGGGTGAAGCGATCGTGGCCAAGACCGCGCGCCGTTTCCTGGAACTGCTGGTTCCGCACGGCCTGCCCAGGACCGCCATGAAACCGTCGTGGGGAATGTCGGAAACCTGCTCTGCCGTTACCTACAATGACAACTTCCTGCTCGAAACCACTTCGGACAGCGACAAACTCGTGCAGGTCGGCACTCCCATCCCCGGCTTCGCGTTCCGCATCGTGGACGATCAGGGAAATCTGGTCGAGGAAGGTAAGACGGGCCGGCTGGAAGTTCGGGGACCGAGCGTCACGTCCGGCTACTACCGCAGTCCGGAACTGAACGCGGAAATCTTCGACACGGAACACTGGTTCAACACCGGCGATCTGGGCATAGTACGAGACGGCAGCCTGACCATCAGTGGACGGCAGAAGGACGTCATCATCATCAATGGCGTGAACTTCTACAGCCATGAGATCGAAGCCGAGGTCGAGGAGATTCCCGGCGTCGCGGTCTCATTTACGGCGGCCTGTGCGGTGCGCGATCCCGGCGCCAATACGGATGATCTAGCTGTCTTCTTCCACACGCCCCTGCCGGAAAGCAGCCTGCCCGCGCTCATCAAAGACATTCGCGGACGCGTGGTTCGCAGGATCGGGGTGAACCCAAAGTATCTGATCCCGGTTCCGAAGGAGATCATCCCGAAGACGGAAATCGGTAAGATTCAGCGCACGCAATTGCGCGCGCGGTACGAGGCGGGCGAGTTTGCCGGCATCGTCAAGCGCATGGACATTCTGACCGCCGGTGCCAACACGCTTCCCGGCTGGTTTCACGGCAGGATTTGGCGGCGGCGGGAGTTGACGCCCGGCGCGGAAGAGACGGTTCCCGGTGACACGCTGATCTTCGCCGACACCGTGGGACTCGGTGTCACGCTCGCAGCCGTGCTGTCCAGGCACGGCGCGAATACTGTCGTCGTCGAACAAGGGATGGAATTCGGCCGGTTGGAGAAAGGCCGGTATCAGATCGCTCCCGGCGAAGCGGAGCATTATGCTCGCCTGCTCGATTCCATCGCGCGGGATGGCTGCCGGATCGAGAATGTGTTCCACTGCTGGACGTATGAAGCGGTCCCGAATGACGTGGAAAGCGTGGAGGAACTGGAGCGGGCCCAGGAGCGTGGCCTTTACAGCCTGGTGAATCTGACGCGAGTGCTCTCACGAACGCAGCGCGCGGATCGCCCCACGAACCTGCTTTTCGTCTCCGCGTCTACGCAGGCGGTTTCAGCCAACGCCCCCCTGAACGTGCGTCATTCCGCATTGCCGGGCGTGATGAACACCGTGGCGCAGGAAACGCCGTCTTTGCACTGCCGTCATGTTGACCTGCTCGCCGCAATGCCAGTTCCTCGAGACATGCTCGAAGCCAACGCCAGGCGTCTGCTGCGCGAGCTGCGCGCGCCTGGCGAGCGCGAAGTGGTCTATCGCCCCGGTTCAGACTCCGAGGTCCATCGACTGGTTCCGCGCCTGGAAACGGCAGACTTGGTCAGCGGGAAGAAGCAAGACCTGCCATTCAGTAGCGGCGGCATCTATCTGATTACCGGCGGCCTCGGCGGTGTGGCAGTCGAGGTCGCAAAAGTCCTGTTGGCGCGCTATCACACGAAACTGATCTTGACCGGGCGGACCGAATTGCCACCACGCCACGAGTGGGAAAGGTACCTGAAGCGGAACGACACCGATGCGGCGCGGATCCGCGCTCTCAAGCAGTTGGAAACGCTTGGAGCGGTGCGTTACGACGCGGTGGACGTCTGTGACCTGCCGAAACTGCGCCGGCTTGTGGCCGATGCCGAGGCGGCCTGGGGCGGCCTCCTGCGCGGTGTATTGCATCTGGCAGGCGAGTACAGCGACCGCCTGTTGGCCGACGAGACGCGTGAGACGCTCAGCGCCGCCATACGCGCCAAAGTGCGCGGAACATGGACGCTGCACGAGTTGATTCAGAATCGACCGGACGCGATCTTTATCGGATTCTCATCGGTGGTGAGCTATTTCGGCGGCGCCATGGCCGGAGCTTATGCCGCTGCGAACCGGTTCCTGGAAGCCGCGTGTCACTCCCGGCGCCAGCGTCACGGCCGGAGTACGTGCTGCGCCTGGTCCACCTGGAACGAGCTCGGCATGAGTGCAGGCTATCAGGGAAAGGGCGCGCTACGGGCGCGCGGCGTTCAGGACATGACGCCAGAACAGGGCGTGAACTCGCTGCTTGCTGCTTTGCATCACGAGCAGCCGCTGCTGTTCGTCGGGCTGGACGGTAGCAACCCCTTTATTCGCCGCCACCTGGAGGAACCATCCCGCCGCGCTCAGGAACTTTGCGCGTACTATACGGGAAAGGCTACTGCGGTCTCTGCCGCGATGATCGAGACGCTGACCGTGCCCGACCGCTTTGGCACGCGGAGCCAATGCGAGGTGAGACACCTGCCGCAACTGCCTTTGGCTGCAAGCGGCACAATCGACAAGCAGCAACTGGCCGACTTTGGGTGGCGCGCGCGGCGAGGTGGTTGGGAACGGCTGGCGCCACGGACAGCCACCGAACGGCAAATAGCCGCCATATGGCAGGAGGTTCTCTCCGTGCCGCAGGTGGGTATCAGCGATAACTTCTTTGAACTCGGGGGGCATTCGCTGCTGGCAACGCAGGTCATCACGCGCCTGCGGGACGCCTTCGGGGTGGAGTTGCCGCTTCGCAACCTGTTCGAGTCCCCCACTGTCGCAGCGCTGGCCGCAATCTTCGACGCCCGTCGATTGGGGCAGGCCGCTGTGCATGCGCCCGCGCTGGTTCCTGTGCCGCGCCATGGGGACCTGCCGCTCTCGTTCGCGCAGGAGCGTCTCTGGTTCCTCGACCAGTTGGAACCGGACAGCCCGGTCTATGTCATCCCCTTCCTTGCACGGCTGCACGGGCGTCTGAGCGTTACCGCGCTAGAACGGGCTCTTACGGAAATCCTGCGGCGGCACGAAGCTCTGCGGACCGTTTTCGCGCTGGCCCGAGATGGACGTCCGTCACAGGTGATCCGACCGCCCACACCTCTTCCACTGCCTGTCACCGACATGCGCCATCTGCCGGACAGCGAGCGGGAGGCGCAAGCAAATCGGCTGATGATCAAGCACGCGCGGCAGCCTTTTGACTTGGCCAAGGGCCCGCTGCTGCGCGGACGACTCCTGCGCCTGGCGGAAGACGACTGGACGCTGCTTCTGACGATGCACCATATCGCTTCGGACGGCTGGTCGAATGTCATCCTGGCCAGGGAACTGACCACCCTGTACAACGCCTTCCTGGCCGGGAAGCCATCGCCTCTGCCGGAGCCGAGCCTGCAGTATGCTGACTACTCCGTATGGCAGCGCGAATGGATGCAGGCCGAACGGATGGCCGAGCACATGGCCTATTGGAAGCAGCAGCTTGCAGGTGCGCCGGCGTTTCTCGATCTGCCGGCTGACAAACCGCGCCCTCCCGTGCAGTCTTTCCAGGGCGCCAAGCGGTTCTTCGTCCTCTCGCCTGAATTGCTCGAGTTGGCGACGGCGCTCACCCGGAAGGAGGGCGTGACGCTCTACATCGCATTCCAGGCGGCGTTCATCGCCTTGCTACACGCCTACACGGGGCAGGAGGACATCAGCCTGGGGTCGCCCATCGCAAACCGGTCGCACGGCGCGATCGAGAACATGATCGGGTTCTTTGCAAATACGCTGGTCTATCGGACAAAACTGAATGGCGATCCAACGTTCAGCGAACTGCTGGGCCGCGTCAAGGAGACTGCGCTGGGGGCGTACGCGCACCAGGACGTGCCGTTCGAAAAACTCGTCGAGGCCCTGCGCCCGCCGCGTGACCTGAGCCGCAACCCGCTGTTCCAGGTCAACTTCCGCGTCGTCACGGCTAAGCCACCGGCGCTGGAACTAACATGGGTTCCGAGTAGTCTGCTCGAACTGTTGGATAACGGCACTTCCAAGTTCGACCTTGCTCTGGAACTGTCGACAGACGGAATATTCGGCGGCTATATCGAGTACAGCACCGCCCTATTCGAGCCGGCGACCATCGACAGAATGCTTGCGGATTTCGAGCGACTGCTCCACGCCGCGCTGGCACACCCCGACACGCCGCTGAGTGTTCTCAAACTTCGCGCTCGTTCGCCCGGGTAGTTGTCGAAAACCTCCGACTCACGGCCGTCGATTCTGACGTACAGGGGCGGGTCGCGCGTGCCGATTGCGCTGGAGCGATCGCTGCCGGCAGCGATGGGAAGGCGGCTGATGTGACGGACTACATCGCGGCGCAGCAAGAGCACCATCGCCGGGTGTCGTTCCAAGAGGAATTCCTTCCATGAGAAGGCCGGTCGTGTCAAGGGAAATCTGGTGGCCGGGTTTGGCTGTGCGGAATGACCCAAGCCTGCCATTCCCTCATCTTAGAAATCTGCCCTGCATCGGAGCCGGGCCCCGTCAAGGCCGAGCGCTGGTAGAGTAGGAGAGAGGGCGACGCAAAGCGCGACCCACTCTCCCCTCGTCGAACCGGAGGTGCAGATTTCCCGCGTCCGGCTCTCCTGAAAACTCTCGCCTCAGGCATGCACAAGCTCCGAGAGAC
>Ga0209777_10002960_pt1 | contig 21576 bp, 21 predicted proteins | sample FrelakmetHBP12HB_FD_187147 | JGI IMG/M metagenome (GOLD analysis project Ga0209777, IMG submission 187147) | Freshwater lake sediment microbial communities from the University of Notre Dame, USA, for methane emissions studies -HBP12 HB (SPAdes)... | ecosystem: Environmental > Aquatic >...
CCGCCGATCCCAACGGCGCCGTAGAGCGCCTTGCCGATCACCAGGTAGGCCTGCGGCTCATACACGTCCTGGTCGGAGCCGCCAAATCCTTTTTGCATCCGCTCCACGTCCGCCTCGATGCCGATCCAGCCGGGCCGGTACTGGCAGGTCACCATATAGGAAAAGCCGTCCCGGTCCACGTGTTGGACGTCGATGTTCTTCAGCGACCGCCAGTAGTTGGCACCCGCGCCCACCTGAATACCGCCTGCCGCGGGCGCGTCAACGCCCAGCACCAGCAGTCCCAGCCCCGCCACCCAACCCAGCCATGTTCTGCTCATCGTTTTCCGCTCCTTCCTTGTTCGGCCAGTTTGCGCTCCAGTTCAAGAGAGGTCTTGGTGATCGAGAGCCCGCCCAGGGCCGTGCAACGCAGTTCGCGCGGCAGGCTGCGGCCGACACGATCGGCGGTCTCGATGACTTCGTCCAGTGGAATGACCGGATCATAATCGGCCAGGGCCATGTTCGCGCAGGCCAAGGCGTTGCTGGCGGCGAGCACGTTCTTGCCCAGGCAGGGCACTTCCACGCGGTTGGCCACGGGATCGCACACCATGCCGAGGGCGCTTTGCAGCGCCAGCGCGGCGGCGGCCAGGGCCTGGGACAAGGTGCCTTCCGCCAGCGTTACCAAGGCGGCCGCGGCCATGGCGCCCGCCGCCCCGCACTCCGCTTGGCAGCCGGCCACCTCGGCGGCAAACGTCGAACGCGTGGCGATGAACGCGCCAATCAATCCTCCGGCCAGCATGGCGCGAGCCATGGCTTCCTCCGCCAAGCCCAGTTCCTCCGCCACGGCGACACACGCCCCGGGGAGCGCGGCGCACGAGCCGGCGGTGGGCGCCGCCACAATCACACCCAGTGCGCTTTTTACCTCCATGAGCGCCGTGACATAGAGGATCGTCCGGTTCAACACGCCGGCGGCCAGCAGCCGCCCGGCCGCCATGCGCGCCTGGAACGCATCGGATTGACGACCCAGCAGACGGTCCGCGTAGTGTGTGCCGGCCAAGCCCTGTTGGATCGAGCGCCGGACAATGCGGACCAACGCCGTCATCCGGCTGACGACCTCGGCGGCGGACAGGCCGCCGCGCGCCGCCTCGTACTCGACCGCCAGTTGCCACAGCAAAACATCGCGGCCGGCGGCATGCCGTAGCAGGTCCGCACACGTTGTAAACGGCACCTGCACACCCCGGCGCGACAGCACCGGCAGCACGGGCGCCAGGCGTTGCACCCCGCGCAACGGCGTCACCGCTTGCAGGCGTTCCAGGACGTCCGCGGGGATAAACTGCTGCGCTTTGACCTCCACCAGTTGGCCGGCCGGCACGGCATGCAACAGGACTTCGTCGGCGGCAAACAGGGCCGCCAGACGCGCGATCACCTCCGGGCCACCGCGCTCTACACGAAGCAGCGTCTCGTGGTAATCGCCGGCGATGGATACCGTGAAATCGTCCACCGCGATGATCTCCACCATGCCGCCGCCGGTGGAAATGGCAACCAACGCGTGTTGTTCCTGCGCATTTCGCAGGGTAAGCCGGTAGGTGTTGGGATGCGCATCCCGGCCATCCACCAAATCCACCCGCAAGTTGATACCGGCCTGCCGCAGCGCCTCCACGGCCCCGGGCAACCGCTCATCGTCCGCCTCCCAGCCCAACAAACCGCCGCACAGGCCCATGTCCGATCCCTGGCTGGCGTGCGTCGTGGCCAGGGCGCCTTGCCGGTCAAACTCCACGCGGACCTCCTGAAGGGCCCCGCCCATCAGGTCCCGCGCCAGTCGTCCGATGCGCAGCGCTGCGGCGCAATGGGAGCTGGACGGCCCGCGCATCACGGGGCCAATCACATCATTGAAAATGCTGACCAGCATGGGGCAAGCAGCTTATATTGAGCAGCAACCGCTCCCGGCAGGCGCGGACAGACGTCCTTCGACCGGCCGGCCCAGGCGATTGCACCGCGGGCAAGGTAGATGGCTGACGGGGTAATTGCAAGCGGGAAGGGCTGTGTTTGCCACGCGGCTTCAGGAGGCTACAGCGGGTGGTCGCCAGGGTTGGTCACGATTGATTTGCTCGCGGCGCTTTCTATGGCTATATTGTCTTGGCCTTCGGGACAAGCTTATGAGCATGGTTTATGATCCGGTGACTAAAGAGTTCCGGCCGCGGCTGGCTTTGGAGGGGGAATACAAAACACGGGCCGAGATGCATGCCCGCTTGATGCAGCAGGCCACGGCGTCGGATTTCGAGCGTCGCCAGACCCGTCGTCATCATCAGGTCCGGCGGCGGCGGCGGCAGGATCTCATTTTCTGGAGTGTTCTTCTGACCGTGGCCACCCTGATGACCTTAGGAATCTATTTAGTCAACAAGCAACGGGGGCAGGGGATATCATTGTCGCCGAATCCCGGCAACCCCGTCGACACCCTGCGCATTCCCCAATCTCTTAATGATGGTGCGTTTGAACGGTGATGCCTTGGAATATCGGCGTCACCGGCATTTTACACGCTCGGCTGGTCAACACGATAAAGGTCTTCGTATGGTCCGACCACCCGATGCCCTGCCGACGGAAGAGCTGGACAAAGTGCTGAACTGATCCGCGGCGCGCCGCGGATCAGTGCATTTGCTCCACCAGGTAGTTCTGCACGCCCAGTTGCGCGATCTGGTCGAGTTGTTCCTCGATCCAGTTAATGTGGTCTTCCTCGTCCTTGAGGATATCGGTCAGCATGTCGCGCGTGCCGTTGTCGCCGGACTCCGCCGCGAAGCGGATGTCGTCGTTGTAGGCTTTGACCGCGTCGTTTTCCGCCTGCCAGTCCCTGGCGTGCTGATCTTCCACTTTGGCGCCGATGGAGATCTTGTTCAAGATGCTGACCACCGGCCGACCTTCCAGGAACAAAATCCGCCCGATCAATTTCTCGGCATGCTTCATTTCGTTGATGGCGCGTTTTTCGATGACCGCATGCAGCTTGGCATAGCCCCAGTTCGCACACATCTCCGAGTGCACCATGTACTGGTTGATGGCCGTCAATTCATCCGCCAGCCGGGCATTCAACCGCTCTATGACCTTGGTATTACCCTTCATGATCGCCGTCCTTTCCTTGTTGGTTGGCCTCTTTATCGTCCGCTGGCCGGGAAAAATCAAGATGATTTCCATGTTTCTCCTAACCATGCCCCGGCCCTGTGACGGAGGTCCTGCGTTCCAGGCCGGCGTTGTTGTCGCGGGTTGACCCCGGCGCCGGGTTGCGGCACTCTAGCGCGCATGGCCCCGGCCCTTGTTCTGCGCGCTTATGATCCGGCGGACGCGGCGGCCGTGCGCCGGATCTGCTTTGACACCGCCCTGTTAGGCCAGCCCCTGCGGCCGGTCTTCGACGACGAAGCGTTGGTCGCCGAGGCGCTGGAGGGTTATTACCTGCGCTATGAACCGGAATTGACCTTCCTGGCCGACGCGGCCGGCACGCTCGCCGGCTATGTCAGCGGCTGCGCCGACACGCGGCTATTCCACCGCCGCTATGCGCGCGGCATCGCGCCGCGACTGCTGGGTTTGTTCCTGCTGCACGGTCACTGGCTGCGGCCCGCCGTCTGGGCTCTGCTGCTGGCCAGCGCACGCGCCGCGCGCACCTGGCGCGACGTCCACGGCGTCCTCGCGCGGGATTACCCCGCCCACGCCCATCTCAACCTCGCTGCCGCCTGGCGACGCCAGGGCATCGGCACGCAACTGTTCGACCGGCTGTTGGCAACCTTGCGGATGCGCGATATTCACGGCCTGCACATCTCCGCCGCGTCGGCGGGCGGGCAGGCGTTTTTCGCCCGCGCCGGGTTTCAGCGGCTGGCCGAATACCCCGCGCCGGCGATCCTCGGCCAACCGCCCCACACGGTCCATGTGATGGGATTGAAACTGTAGGAAAAAGGGGTAATAATGAGGATAGCCGTGTTGCTGGAGCGCCGGCTACGGTCATCCGGGATCGCAACATCATGCGCCGCTATGCAAACTGCAAGCTGTGTCCACGGCAGTGCGGTGCGGATCGCGGCAGCGGGCAGACCGGTTTTTGCGGGGAGTCGGCGGCGTGCCGCATCGCCTTCGCCGGACCGCACTACGGCGAGGAGCCCTGCTTCAGCGGCACGCGCGGCTCCGGCGCCATTTTTTTTTGCGGCTGCTCCAGCCAGTGCTTCTTCTGCCAAAACCACCAGATCTCCCTCGGCGACCGAGGCCGCGTCGTCACCGCTGACGACCTGCTGGCCATGGCCGAGGACCTGATCAAGCAGGGCGTCCACAATCTCAATTTCGTCACGCCCGACCACTTCTGGCCGCACATCGAGAACTTGGGCCGCTGCCTGCGCGCGCGCGGCCACACGCTGCCCTTCATCTTCAACAGTTCCGGCTACCAGGCGCCCGCCATGGTCGCCGCCTACGCCGAGCTCATGGACATCTTCATGCCCGACTTCAAATTCGCCGATCCGGATCTCGCCCACGCCTGCATGCGCGACCACCGCTACCCGGACATCACGCGCGAGGCGCTGCGCCGCATGGTCGCCGCCCAGGGTTTTCTGGAGCCGTGGGACGATGATGGTCGGCTCGTGGCCCGCCGCGGCGTGCTGGTCCGGCATCTCGTCCTGCCCGGCTATGTCGAGAATACGCGCCGCGTGCTGCGCCTGCTGCGCGACGAGTTCGGTCCGCACCTCCCGCTGTCGGTGATGAGCCAGTTTCGACCCGTCGAGACCTGCCTGACCCGCGGGCTCTTGGACCGGACCGTCACGGCGGAAGAATACGGCCAGGTCTGCGATCTGGTTGAAGAACTGGGCTTCGAACGCGTTTTTATCCAGCCGGACGCGGGCCATCCCGATTTTCTGCCGGACTTTTCAAAAAAAGAGCCGTTCGCCGGCAATCTCAAGCGCGGGGGCCGGCGTCGTCCTCCGGCAGACCATGCTTCGCCTCAAACTTCCTGAGCGGCTCCCGCAGCGCGGGGAAGCGCCGCTGAATCCAGTCCGCGAACCGTCGGAAAATCTTGATGTAGGGGGCCAGGATCAGCGCGCCCATGCCGATGATCAGCCAGCCCGGCCCCGGCAGCGGCAAGTCAATGATCCCGACGACGATCACCGTCCAACCGATGATTTGCCGGAGCAAATGCCGCCGCCAATGCGGCCCGCGCCACGCCCCTTGGTTTGCCTTTGCGCTGTTCACAGCAGTGGTTTCGGCGGCGGTGGGGACGCCGTTTTGTCCTCCGCCTTGTTGTCCTGCGGCCGGGCCGCGAACAGGTTGCAGGTGTCGGTGGCTTCGACGTCCCGGCGATGGCGCGCGCACCACTGCCGGAAGGGATTGACAATGTAATGGACACAGTAGCGGCAGAGCCGGCTGTTCTCGCCCGCCGCGAAGAGCTTGATATCCGGTGAACGGTCGGCCGCGGTAAAAAGGCTGACGGGTTTCTGACCTTTGAACGGTACGTCCTGTTCGGCGGCATAGACGTGGCCGCAAGCCGAGCAGGTGAGTTCCTCGCCCACCTTCTTGAAGCCGTCATATTTCGGCTTCCGCATCAGCAGCGCCTCCCGGCCGCAAGCCGCGCAATGGATCTCCACGTTTTTCAATTCGCTCATGACCCACCTGCAAGACAACAATGAAAACGTACCATTACGGAGGCCCCGCCGCACGGCCTTTTGGCGGCCTCCCAACGGCTGGAAAGCGCCAACGATGCGAATACCCTCCACCGGTTTCACGCATGGCCCGTTGAGGTAAGCACGGAAGGGCCGCACGCGGTTGCCGCCGCTCCCTTGACGTGGCACGCGTATGAGCGGGAACCGTGCATGCCACCTTGTCCCGCAGAACGGGATGACCGGCGCAGCGGTTATGGTGTCTTGGCGCAGCAGGCGCATGGCTCCAAGCGTCCGCGACGCCTGGGCGGTGGCCCCTGTATCAGCGCCGGGCGGCGTTCAGCGGCGGTGCGGCGGGCCGCGGCGCGGGCCGCGGGAGCGAAACGGCCGCGCACCGGAGCGCGACGGCGCGAATTCGACGGCGGGCGCGTGGAAGCCGTCCGGCAGCTTGAGCCAGGCATCCTCCGGATGCGCATAGACCAGCGGCCGGCCGATGAAGGCCTCGATCTGCGGCAGCAGGAACGAGGACGACTCGTCGGCGAAGCAGATGGCCTCGCCGGCGTGGCCGGCGCGGCCGGTGCGGCCGATGCGGTGCACGAAATCCTCCGGCTGCTCGGGGATGTCGTAGTTGACCACGTGGCTGATGGCCTCCACGTGAATGCCGCGGCCGGCGACGTCCGTGGCGACCACGACGCGCACCCTGCCGGAGCGGAAGTCCTCCAGGATGCGCTGGCGCCGCTCCTGCGGCACGTCGCCGGAAAGCTCGGCGCAGGGGACGCGGTTGGCGGCGAGGCGCCGGGCCAGGCGCGTGACGGCGTCGCGCCGGTTGCGGAAGATGAGAATGCGCTTGGCGTTGTCCTGTTTCAGCAGATGCAGCAGCAGGGCATATTTTTCCCGGGCAGTGACGATGTACACCGTCTGCTGCACCGTATCCACCGCGAGATGTTCCGGCTCGATTTGGACCAGTTCGGACTGGCGCATCCACTGGCTGGCGAGGCGCAAAACCTCCGGACTGAGCGTCGCGCTGAACAGCAGCGTCTGCCGCCGGTCCTTGGGCGGTGTCTGGCTGATGATCCGGCGGACGTCGGGAATGAACCCCATGTCCAGCATCCGGTCGGCCTCGTCAATCACGAGAATTTCGACTTTCGAAAGATCCACCACCCGGCTGCGGAGGAAGTCAAGCAGCCGGCCGGGGGTGGCGGAGATGAGGTCCACGGGCCGGTTGCGGAGTTGGTGCTGCTGTTTTTCGTAGTCCATGCCGCCGAAGACGGCGACGCTGTAGAAGTCGGCATACTTGCCCAACACCACGGCGTCCCGCTGGATCTGCTGACAGAGTTCGCGGGTGGGCGCGAGCACCAGGGCGCGCGGGGCGCCGGGCTTGCGGGGTGGGGGCAGGGGGTGCAGGTGCGCGTGCTGGAGAATCGTCAGCAGGAACGCGGCGGTCTTACCGGTGCCGGTTTGCGCTTGCCCGCCGGCGTCCTTGCCGGCGAGCGTATGCGGCAGGATTTGCGCCTGGATGGGGGTGCAATACTGGAAGTGTTCGTCGGCGATGGCGTGCAGAATTTCCGGGGTGAATGGGAAATCCTGGAACCGCATCTTGCCCGCGGCCGGCGGCACCTGGAAGGCGGCCGGGTCCCAGGGAACGGCGGGGCGCGGGCTGCCGGCTGTCGGTGGCGGCTGACCGGGTGTATGCGCGCTGGAACGACGGCTGCCCTCGGACCGCTGGGGATGATGGCTGCCCGCGGGCTGTCCCGGCCGGCTGGCCGGCCGGTTGGCCACGGGCTTGCGCGTCTCGCGCACGGGGGGCCGCCCTCCACCCGCGGCGGGTGGCGGGGCACCGGCGGGGCCCTGCCAGGTGATCGGCGGCGGCGCGGCCGGGGCGGCTTGGCCGGTCAGCATGCGCTGCACGCCGCGCAGGAGTTTGTTGATGTGTTTACGCATGGGTTTAAACGACACATCCCGACGCGCGCGGCGCGCGGTCGGGACGTGTCCCGTTCATGGTTGTGGGTGGTTTACCACTGGCGGCCTGCCACGCCCTTGGTACCCTTGCCAATGGCCTTGGCGGTTTCCTTGGGTCGCAGCGCGCGCACGGCCGCGCCGGCCTGCCACATCTCGGAGTCGCGAAGGGCGCCGAGTTCCTTGGCCAGTTGCTGCTGGTAATCGGGCTTGCCGCACGTCTTGATCACGCGCACGGCCTCCGCGCCGGAGGCGACGCGCCGGTAAAGTTCCTTGAACACCGGCAGGACCGCCTTCTTGAAGCGCGGCTTCCAGTCCAGTGCGCCGCGCTGGGCCGTGGCCGAGCAGTTGGAGTACATCCAGTCCATGCCCTTCTCGTCCACCAGGCGGATCAGGCTCTGCGTCAGCTCCTCGACCGTCTCGTTGAACGCTTCGCTGGGCGAATGGCCGTGCGCGCGGAGGGTGTCGTACTGCGCCTCCATGATGCCGGCCAGGGCGCCCATCAGCACGCCGCGCTCGCCGGTGAGGTCGCTGTTCGTCTCGTGCGGAAACGTGGTGGGGAACAGGTAGCCGGAGCCGATGCCGATGCCCAGCGCAAGGCAGCGCTCCGTGGCGCGGCCCGTGGCGTCCTGGAACACCGCAAAGCTCGAGTTGATGCCCGCGCCGGAGAGAAAGTTGCGGCGCACGCTCGTGCCCGAACCCTTCGGCGCCACCATGATCACGTCCACGTCCTTGGGCGGGACCACGCCGGATTTCTGGTGGTAGGTGATGGAAAAGCCGTGCGAGAAATACAGGGCCGCGCCGGGCTTGAGGTGCTTTTTGACCAGCGGCCAGATGGCGCGCTGCGCCGCGTCGGACACCAGCATCTGGATCACCGTCCCCTGCCGCACCGCGGTCGCGATGTCGAACAGCGTCTTACCTGGCACCCAGCCGTCGGCCACGGCGCGGTCCCAGTCGCGCTTGAACTCCGGCGCCTGGCCGATGATGACCTTGAAGCCGTTATCCTTGAGGTTCAGCGCCTGGGCGGGCCCCTGGACGCCGTAGCCGATGATGGCGATCACCTCGTTCTTCAGCGCCTTGCGCGCCCGCGCCAGCGGAAACTCCGCGCGCGTCACCACCTGCTCCTTCACGCCGCCAAAATTAATCATTGCCATACGCTCTGCTCCTTCCAGCCGGTTGCGCCCGTTGCGGTTCGAGCAACAGACCCGGCGCTTATACCGCTCCGGCCGCGGCGGGTCAATTCAAATCCCCCCGGCCGCCGGTTCCTGCTTGAGCGCCGTGCGGCCGTGCGGTATAAACGGCGTGGCTGGGGCGGATGGATGTTTGTATGACGCATAATCTGCTGGCCGAATGGGCGCTGCTGCACCGCAAGCTGTCGGGTCTGCGCGGGGCGATGCTGGCCACGCACGAGGCGCACAGCTGGACGCCGACGACGGATGTCGTGGAGTGCGCCGAGGGCTTGCTGGTGCGGATGGAACTGGCCGGCGTGGAGCACCAACAGGTGCGAGCGCGGCTGGAGAGCGGGGCGTTGGTGGTGGAGGGGGTGCGGCCGAGCCCCTGTGCGACGGCGCGGCGGACCGGGCTGCGCTTCTGGCAGATGGAACTCGACTACGGGCCGTTCCGCCGCGTGGTGCCGCTCCCGTTCCCGGTGGCGGGCGCGGGGGCCGAGGCGCGGTTGGCACACGGCCTGCTCGAAATCTTCCTGCCGCGCGCGGAGCAACCGTGCGGGCCCATGATCCTGACGGTGGTGATGAGCGCATGAATGAAATGTGGCTGAACGAATTTCCGATGATGATCCTGGCGCCGGATAATCCCGGCGCCCTGCCGGGCGGCGGCGAAGCCATCGGCAGCGCGCCGAAAGGCGCCCTGCCGGTGCTGCCGCTGAGCGACCTGGTCCTGTTCCCGGGCATGGTGGTGCCGCTGGTGGTGGCGACGCAGCGCTCCATCCGCCTGATGGACGACGTGGTCAACGGCGGCCGTTTCCTCCTCGCGGTCACGCAGCGCAACGCCGCGCTCAAGGACGACGCGGTGACGGAAAAAGACCTCTACGGCGTTGGCTGCCTCGCCCGCGTGCTCAAGTTGCTGAAATTCCCGGATGAAACCGTCCGGGTGCTGGTCCAGGGCCACAGCCGCGTCCGGCTGGAGGCCTTCGAGCCGCATCCGCAGTACCTCACCGCCCGGTATGCGCTTGTGCCGGACGAGCCCGAGCCGGGCCTGGAGACCGACGCGCTCATGCGCCATGCCGCGCAGCGCTTTCAGGAGGTCATCACGCTGTCGCCAACCCTGCCGGAGGAACTCAAGGTCGTGATTTTCAACGTGGACGACCCGGGCCGGCTGGCCGATGCCATCGCGGCGCATCTGAACATGCCGCTGGAGGACCGCGCAGCGCTGCTGGAGGACCACAAGCCCAAGGCGCGGCTGACCCGGCTGACCACGCTCCTCAACCGCGAACTGGCGGTCCTGCGCCTGGGGACGGAGATCCAGCACAAGGTCAACGAGACCTTCAACAAGAGCCAGCGCGAATATTTTCTGCGCGAGCAGATGAAGACCATCAAGAAGGAGCTGGGCGAGCAGGACCAGCAGCAGTCCGAAAGCAAGGAGCTCGACGAAAAGATCGCCCGCGCCAAGATGCCGCCGGACGTGGAGGCGGCAGCCCGGAAAGAGAAGGAGCGGCTGCTGACCATCCCCTCGGCTTCGCCGGAATACACGGTGGCCCGCACGTACTTGGATTGGCTCACCGAAATGCCGTGGGCGGCGAACACGGAGGACAAGCTGGACATCGCCGCGGCGCGGCGGGTGCTGGACGAGGACCACTACGACCTGAAAAAAATCAAGGAGCGCATCCTCGAATACCTCTCCGTGCTCAAGCTCAAGCGCGACATGAAGGGGCCGATCCTCTGTTTCGTCGGTCCGCCGGGCGTTGGCAAGACGTCGCTGGGGCAGTCCATCGCCCGCGCGCTGGGGCGCAAGTTCGTCCGCATGTCGCTGGGCGGCATGCACGACGAGGCGGAGATTCGCGGCCACCGGCGGACGTACATCGGCGCCATGCCCGGCCGCATCATCCAGGGCCTGCGCAAGGCCGGCACGCGCAACCCCGTCTTCATGCTGGACGAGATTGACAAAGTGGGCGCGGATTTCCGGGGCGATCCCTCGTCGGCGCTGCTGGAGGTGTTGGATCCGGAGCAGAATGCGACCTTCACGGATCTGTACCTCAACCAGCCCTTCGATCTCTCGCGGGTGCTGTTCATCACCACCGGCAACCTGCTGGACCCCATCCAGCCCGCGCTGCGCGACCGCATGGAGATTCTCGAACTGTCCGGTTACACGCAGCAGGAGAAGCGGCACATTGCGACGAACTTTCTGGTGCCGCGGCAGATCGCCGCGCACGGCCTGACGCGCCGCCAGTTCCGCCTGGGCCCCGGCGTGCTGGAGCGGGTGATCAGCGACTATACCCGCGAAGCCGGCGTGCGCGCCCTCGAACTGGAGTTGGCGGCACTCTGCCGCAAGGCGGCGCGCCGCATTGCGGAGGGCCGCGCGGACCGGGTGGTTGTGCGCACGGAGGAAGTGCCCACCCTGCTGGGCCCGTGGAAATACGATGCCGAAGTCAAGGAGCGGTCAGCCGCGCCTGGCGTGGCCACCGGCCTGGCCTGGACGGCGGCCGGCGGCGAGATCCTGTATGTCGAGGCCGCCCAGATGCCCGGCCGGGGCCAACTCCTGCTGACCGGATCGCTGGGCGAGGTGATGAAGGAATCGGCGCAGGCCGCGCTCAGTTATGTGCGCGCCCATGCGAAGAAACTCGGGCTGCCCGCCGGACCGGCACGGAACAGCGATTACCACATCCACGTGCCGTCCGGCGCCACGCCGAAGGACGGACCCTCGGCCGGCCTGGCGCTTATCACCGCGCTGGTGTCGCTGCTGGCCCGGCGGCCGGTGGCGACGGATGTCGCCATGACCGGCGAGATCACCCTGCGAGGGCGGCTGCTGCCCGTCGGCGGCATCAAGGAAAAGGTGCTGGCCGCCAGCCGCGCCGGCATCAAGCGCGTTATTCTGCCGGTTCAAAACCGGCGCAACCTCGTGGATATTCCGGCGGAAATCCGGCGGACCATGAAATTCACTTTTTGCGAGGCCATAGACAAAGCGGTGCTGGCCGCCCTCCAGCCGGTCGTCCAACCGGCGCGGAAAACAGGGGCGTGGAAGCGCCACGGCCCGGCGCGGGTACGCCGGCAGAGAGCATGATAACGGCATGCCTACGAACGACAGCCAGCACCGCCGTTTTGCATGCGCCTTGACGATAGCCCTCTGGACGCCGATGTGGGCGGCTGCCGGCGCCGGGGCCGATCAGCCGCCGCCGGCCGTGGTGGCCACCTGGCCGGATGGGGCCCGGCTGCTCGAGCAGGTGGTCGCGGGGTTGCCCCAGGAGCCGCTCCAGATCAAGGCCCGGCTGGAGGCGCGCAACCGGCTCGACGATCTCGACAAGGTCCGGCTGGCCGAGATGAGCCTGGATTGGCGCGGCGGCGCGCTCACGGCCGACTACACCCTCAGCGACGCCTTCGGCGGAAAACTCGTCCGCCTGGAGGTGCGGCGGCCGCCGGCCGGCGCGCTGGCCTATGCCGCCTATGGCGGCTCCGAGCTGAAGCCCACCGAACACCTCGAGTTGAGCCAGCCGCTGGCGGACACGGACATCACCTGGCTGGATCTTTCCCTTTCGTTTCTCTGGTGGCCGGGCGCGCGGACCATTGCCACCGAGCGGGTCAAAGGTCGGCTCTGCTACGTGGTGGAAGTGCCCGTACCCGCCGACACGGCGGCCCCGTGCGTCTTGGTCCGCCTGTGGATCGAGGCCCAAGTCCGGGTGCTGCTGCAGGCCGAAGCCTGCGATGCCCGGCAGCAGCGACTGCGCGCCCTGCGGGTGAAGAGCTTCAAGAAGATCCAGGATCTGTGGATGATCCAGGACCTTGAAGTGGAGACGTACCCGTCGAAACACCGGACCCTATTGCGCGTTCAGGAAGTCCGCCGCAGCGGCCGGATCATTCAGGGCAGCGAGGAGCCGGCGGCGGTCGTGCCGTTGCCGGTGCTGCCGCCCGATGCGCCCGTGGGCCGGTGAGAGGGAACAGCCGATGGCCGACATCACCATAACCTGTCCGCGCTGCAAAGCGCATAGCCAGGTGTCCGAATACGCCGCCTCGCCCGTGCCCTGTCCGTCCTGCGGCCAGCCGGTGTTCAAACCGGAGCACCGCCGGTCGGAGAACCTGAAGATCAAGCCGGAACCCGTCGGCGGCCCGTTGCCGAGCAACGCTGACGAAACCAGTCGCCCGGTGCGGTCCGCCGACTGGCGCGAACGGCAGACCGCCCGGCGCGCGCGTCCCGCGCGTCAACGCCGCCTTGATATCTTCGTCGCCGGCCTGGTCTTTGTAATCACAGCCGGTGTGTTGATCGGTTGGCAGTACCGGGGCCGCAGCGATCCCAAACTGCTCGAGCTGTATTATTCCGTCCGGTGGCTGGCGATCGGTGCGATTTGGCTGGCGGTGCTGATCGCGGCGTTCGCGGACAGCAGGTTGCAAGGATTCCTATGCCTTGGCATCCCGCCGTACCAACTTTTCTTCGCGCTGAACCGGCTGGACAGTTCCGTGCTGCGCAGCCTGTTCTTTGCCGCGCTGCTGGCCCTGCTGGCGGAATACTGTTTTATCCCCCCCGACCGCACCTTGCTGGGCCTCGTGCAGCAAGAGATTGTCGTCTGGCTCCAAGCCGGCCACAACTGGATCCACAGCCTCGGCCGCGAACCCGTGTAACCGCCACGCTGCGCCGGCCGCTTCACATCTGCCGGAGCACGTCCTGTTCGGAGACCACCAGGCAGCGGAGCATTTCGCCGGTATCCGCCGCCTCGCGCAGGCTGAGCAGAAGGTTGGTGTGGTGGCACATCATGCACAGGCGCGCCAGCACGTGCAGGTGGAGGCGGTCATTCTGGCAGCAGATCAGGAAAAACAGATCCGTCGTGGTGCCATCCGGCGCGCTGAACGGCACGGCCTGAATGGCCCGCCCCACCACCACGAATGAATCGCCAAAGCGATAGGGATCATGCACGTTCGGGTGCAGCAGCGCTACGCCGCCAGCCAGCGCGGTGGAGCCCAGACGTTCGCGCTCCTCCAGACTGGCCAGCAATTCCCGGGCGTCGTTGACCAGTTCCAGGCGCTCGGCCACGGCCACGAGGTCGCGGAGGATGGACGCCTTGGTCCGGGAGCGCAGGGCCGGCTCGATGCCGGCGGGGCGGATCAACGCCGGAATGATGGCCCGCTGGTGGGCGAGCTCCTGCACCTGCGCGGAACTGGCGCGGTGATACCCCTGCAGGCGCTGCTGCGGCAGCGCCAGAATGCGCTGCGAGGCCCAGGAATCTATCTCCCGCCGGCGGAACACCAGCCGGCCGCCCCGTTCCTCGCAAGGGATTTCGTGCTGCTGCACCAACAACGCGACCTCCTCGGTCGTGAGATGCAGATAACGCGTCACCTCCTGCATGCTGAACACCCGATGCGACACAACGCCTCTCCTTCAGCGCTAACGTCCTACACCGAAAGCATAATGCGTGCCGGGGCCTGTGGCAAGTCGCGAGGCTCTGTGCCAGTCTCAGGCGCACGGGGGTACTGTAGGGGCGTCCTCCCGCTGGAGGACACCCCTACATGGGTGACCCATTACCTGCGCTGCGTCAGATGCGCAGGCCGGGCGGGATGATGGTGTTCTTGGGGATGACGAGGATGCCGTCGCGGATGGAATACAAAGGGGTGGTGACGTCGCTGGGGTGGCCCTCGGGCGAGAGGTGGGCCCCGTCGCCAATCTGCGCGTTTTTATCCACGATGGCGTTGCGGATGAAGCAGTCGCGGCCGATGCCGGGCGCGGGGCGGCCGGGATATTTGGGCTCACCGCCGTAATAGTCGGAGCCCATGATGACAGAATGTTCGATGACCGTGCCCTCGCCGACGATGGAGCGCACGCCGATGATGGCCTGAACAATGCGGCGCCCCGAGATGATGCTCCCCTCGGTCATCAAGGTGCGATCGATCTCGCAGCCGTTGATCTTCGAGGCCGGCAGGTAGCGCAAGCGGGTGTAGATGGGCGACTTCTGGTCATAGAAATTGAACCCGGGGACGGGGTCGGTGAAGTGCAGGTTCTCCTCCCAGAAGGAACGGATGGTGCCGATGTCCTTCCAGTAGCCTTCGAAAATAAAACCGCGCACGTGGCGCGCGGCGATCGAGGAGGGGATGACGTCCTTGCCGAAGTCGGTCTTGTTGTTATCGAGCAGCTCTTCGAGCACAGCCGTGTTGAAAACATAGATACCCATGCTGGCGAGGTACCGTTCCTCCTGGTACATGGGCGCGCGCAGGGCGTCGAGCGCCGGGGAGTTGCCGGGCTTCTCAACGAACTGGACCAGGCGCCCGCTGTCGTCCATCCGCAGGATGCCGAGCGCGCCGGCTCCCGCGCGGTTGACGGGCTTGGTACAAATAGTGATTTCCGCGCCGCTGTCCACATGCTGCCGGATGACGGCGGTCAAGTCCATGCGGTAGAGCTGGTCGCCGGAGAGGACGACGATATGATCGGGCTCCTCGTCCTTGAAGTAACGGAAGCCCTGGCGTACGGCGTCGGCGGTGCCCTGGAACCAGAGATCAGAGCTGGGGGTCTGTTGGGCGGCGAGGATGCGCACAAAGCCCTGGGAAAACTGGTCGAAGCGGTAGGTGGCCGAAACGTGCTGGTGCAGCGAGACGCTGTTGAACTGGGTCAGCAGATAAATCTTCCGCAGGCCGCTGTTGATGCAGTTGCTGATGGGGATATCCACGAGGCGGAATTTGCCGCCGATGGGCACGGCCGGCTTGGCGCGATCGCGGGTCAGCGGCTGCAGCCGCCGCCCCTGTCCCCCGCCCATAATTACAGCTACGGCGTTCATGGCACCCCCTCGTGATGGCGCACAGTCCATCGCGCTTGTAATCCAGCGGGCGGGCGTAAACAACAAAAAAACAACAGCCGACGCAGGGTCGGCTGTTGCCGGGGGGCGGGGAACCCGCTGGCCCGTCAGGTTGCGCCAAGCTTGCGGACGCGGGCGGTGGCGCGCGCCTTGCTGCGGATGGCTGTATTGCGCGCGATGATGCCCTGCTTGGCCAGCTTGTCGAGCTGGGAGCAGAAGGCGCGGTGTTCAGCGACGCTCACGCCCTGATTCTTGGCTTCCAGCGCGGCCAGCAATTTGCTCCGCTTCGTCTTCAGGGCGGACTTGGCCGCCACGTTGCGGGCATGCCGCTTCCTGGCCTGCCGGTCCCTCTTCATCCCGCTTTTGATATTTGCCATGCCCTGTACTCCCTCTCGGCGTTAGCCGCACAACCAAAGCAATGCCATCTTAGCCGCCGCCGGCCGGATGTCAATCGGGAAGATGACGCGGGCGTAAGGCCTCAGAAGGTGTGAAAGAATCGGCGGACGACACGGAGGTCGTCCCTCCACTCGCAAGCAGACGCCGTCTTTCGTAGATTTTGGAGGGCCGGGCTCCGTCCCGGCCGTCTTGACCCGATTCTTTCACAGCTTCTGCCCCATTTCACGCAGGCGGGTATCCAGCCGGTAGTACTTCACCATGCCGTAGGGAAAGTCATGGTATTTGTAGTTGTCCAACCAAGCATGCCGGAGGGTATCATCCAGCGGCATGGCGACGAGAATCCATGGACAATCGGCCAGGACCAGATCCGTCATGCGCTGGTACAGGGCCGTGCGTGCAGGGCTGTCCGGCTGACCGCGCGCCTGTTCGTAAAGCCGGTCGAATTCCGGATGGGCGTAGTTGCTGCGGTTGGGGCCGGGCGAACTGTTCGGGCCGTAGAAAAGCTGGAGAAAATTCTCCGCCTCCGGGTAGTCGGCCACCCAACTGATGAAAAACAGTTGCGCCTGGCGACGCTCGAGTTTGGCGAGGAATGCCGGCCAGTTGTTGTACCTTGGCGTGACAACCACGCCGATCCGGCTCAGGAAGGTGCCGATGAGTTCAACCGCCTGACGGTGCTCGGGATTTTCCGCGCTGCCGACCTCCAGGGTGAGCTGCAGCCGGCGGCCGGTCTGCGGATCCCGGCCATCGGGGTAGCCGGCCTCGGCCAGCAACTGCCGGGCACGCGTGAGGTCAAAGGGGTAGCGTTGTGGACACGGGGTGTAGCCGGCCACCGCCGGCGGGATCGGGCTGGCCGGGCGCGTGACGCGGTAGTGGAAGAAGCGCTGGTAGGCTTCCTCATCAAAGGCCTGGCTTAAAGCCTGCCGCAGCAGCCGGTTTCGGCCGACCACCGGGTCATCCATGTTGAATCCGAGATAGTAGATTTCCAGCGTCGGCGCCGAGGCGGCCCGGATGCCCTGCCGGGCCAGCGCGGGGTTGATGCGCTGCGCCGGTCCGAAGACCGCCTCCCAGTTGTCCCGCGCCAGGGACGTGCTGTCCAACTGGCTGGCGAGAAACAGCAGCCAGGCGGTGGTGCGGTCTTCGACGACGTACTGGACAATGCGGTCCAGAAAGGGAATCGGCTGGCCGGCGTCGGCGCGGAGCGCGGGCGGATCGGCGGGGTCGTTGGAGGCGGGGTAGCGATCTCCGCGCCCGGTGGTCCTCCACTGAGGATTACGGACGAACTCGTAGCGGTAGTTGGGTTGGCAGGCGTGGAGGATGAAAGGCCCGGTGCCGACGGGATGGTTGACGAATTCACGGCCGTAGAACGCCACCGCCTCTTGCGGCACGGCGGTACTGTAATGCAGGGCCAGCAGCCACAGCAATTGCGGACAGGGCCGCTTGAGTTGGAGACGCAACGTGTACCGCCCGGGCGCGGCCAGGCCGGCGATCGGCCGATCGTAGTCGCTGGGCTGGTCGCCTCCGGTGGTCGCGCGCCATTCATCCAGCCCGACGATCCGGTCGGTGAAAACCCATGTCCCGGGCGAGCCGGTTTTCCGGTCCATGACGCGCCGGATGGCGTAAACGAAATCCGCGGCCGTCAGTTCCCGGCCCCGGCCCCCGGTGGCCTTGAAGCAGGGATCATCCTGAAATAAAATGCCGCGGCGGATGGTGAACAAATAGGTCAGGCCGTCCGGGGCGATCTCCGGCAGGGCCGCTGCCAGCAACGGCTCGACGTGGTAGGGTCGGTCGAGGTAGGCGTACTGCAGCAGGCTTTCATAGATTTTTTGAACGGCTTGAATCGAGGCCACGTCGCTGACCAGGGCCGGATCGAAGCCGCGGATGCGGGAGGTCTCTGCGTACATGACCATGTCGGCCGCAGGACGTTCCGCTTCCAGCCGGCCGCGCCCGCAACCGGTTGCAAAAAGCGCGGTCCCCGCGCAGAGGGCGAACGGTACCAAGCCGGGCCGCAACATCCTTGCTCTTGCGCGCAATGGAAGAGCGCGCCGGCCGGGCTTGGCGTGTGGGGCGGTGGGGCGGTTCAATCCCATCCTTTCCGCGCTCCGCGCCGGGGTGGAACTATTTGGCGGGCGCGGCGGCCGGGGTGGCGGCCGGTGCCGGGGCGGGGGCCGGTGTCGGGGCCGCCGGCGCAGCGCCGGGCGGAACGGCAGCCGCGGGTGACGGCGCGGCGGCCGGCAGCACCGGCGCCGCGGCGGGTTGCTTGGGCAGCGGGCGTTGGATAGGCGCCGACTTGCGGCTGCCCATCAGGCCGCCGCCCGAGAGCAGGCGCGCGTCCTGCGAATGCGCGAAAATGATCCCCAGGAACAGGGTGTTCACCAGGAACACGATGCCGAGCGAGATGGTGATCTTGGTCAGCACATTGCCCGCGCGGGAGCCGAACAGCGTTTCGCCCATGCCGGATCCGAAGGCCAGGCCGAGCCCCTGGCTCTTGGTTTTCTGGAGGAGAATCACCACCACCAGCAGCAGGGAGCAGAGCACCTCGATGATCAGCATCAATAATTTAAGAATCGACATGGTAGAACTCCTTCTTCTGGCCGATGCGCCATGGCCGTTTTACTTGACCGCTCCGCGGACGATGTCGAGGAAAGACTGGGCCTCCAGGCTGGCCCCGCCGATCAACCCGCCGTCAATGTCCGGCTGGCCCATTAATTCCCGGGCGTTCGCCGGCTTCACGCTGCCGCCATACTGGATGCGCACATCCGCCGCGACGCGGCCGCCGGCCATGTCCAGCAACAGCCGCCGGATCAAGGCATGGACCTCCTGCGCCTGCGCGGAGGTGGCGGTCCGGCCCGTGCCGATCGCCCATACCGGCTCGTAGGCGATGATGGTCCGCAACAACTCGTCCGGGCCCAACTGGGCCAGGCTGCCGCGAACCTGCATGGTCACCACGGCTTCCGTGTGGCCGGCCTCGCGTTCCCCCAGCGTCTCGCCCACGCACACGATCGGGTGCAGGCCGGCGGCCAGCGCCGCCCGGGCCTTCCGGTTCACCGCGTCGTCCGTCTCATGAAAATAGGTGCGCCGCTCGCTGTGCCCCAGGATCACGTAGCGGCAGCCGAGTTCCACGAGCATGGCGGCGGCGATTTCGCCGGTGTAGGCGCCGGCCTTCTCGGCGTGCATATTCTGGGCGCCGAGCCCGATGGACGTGCTGCGGAGCGCCGCGCCCACTGCTGCCAGCGCCGTGAACGGGGGGCACAGCACCACCTCCACGCCAGTGAGGTCGGCCAACGCCGGCCGCAAGGCCGCCACGAGGGCTTGCGCCTCCACGACGGTCTTGTTCATCTTCCAATTGCCAGCCACGATCGGTTTGCGCATGCCTTGACTCCCCGCGCCGTGAAAACGGCGGGTCTTTCTACCCCAAGCCCGGCCCAAAAGCAAGCGATTGTTCCGCGCCGGCCGCTTCGGGGCCGCCCGGCGGTTTCTTGGCGGCGGTGGTCCTGCGGTGGAGCGCATCGAGGCGCTTGAACAGTGCCCGGAGCCCCGGCGGCAGCCTGGCCAGTTGATCGGCGTGCGTCTGGTAATCCTTGCCGCCGATGGTGACGATCAGATCGTTGATCATGAGGTCGGCGCCCTGTGAGCGGTATTGTCGCGCGACCGCCTTCCAATCCACGGCGGCGACGGCTTTGTGCACGTCGGCCAGTTCCTGATCCTGGAGTTGGACGGTCATGGCGGAGCCGTTGCGACGCTTGACCTCGAGCTGGCCGTCACCGCTCAGCGCGAGCCACTTGCCGGTGCCCTGGCCCGTGAAACCGCCGCTGTCTTGATAGATGATCTTGCTGAAGGCTGGCGCGGCGGCGGCGGGCGGTGCGGGGGCAGCGGGCATGGGGGCTTCGACGCAAAAAGCCCCATGCAGCCCCACGAGACAGGCTGCGGCCGTTGCCCACCAGGCGATGGCTTTGTTGCTGGCCACGTTCAACCGCATATCGGTATCGTTTGCCTCATTTTTTCAGCAGGCTGATCATCCCTTTGCCCATGGCATCGCCCACCAGGAAATACGTCTCTGCGTTGCCGAATTCATGATGGCCGTGGCTCGGGTTCGGCGAATCCCCGGGCTTGCGGACAAAGTCGCGGGTTTCGACAAAGAGCACCGTGCCCTTGAACTCCGGGCGCGCCGCCGCGGCGGCCTGGGCTGTCCTGATGGCCTGCGCCGCCGCTGGCAGGTCCGCGGCGTCCTTGAGCCATGGTCCGGTGAACTCGCCGATCACGACCGGCAGTTGCGACGACTGCAGATCTTTGCGCAGGTCGTGGATCAGATTGATCAGGTTCTGCTCATACGCCGCCGAGGCCTTGGCATCGCAGAAGTCGTTCCATCCGTGCCACCAGGCAAAGCCCGCCAATTCATATCCGCGGCCATCGTAACCGGGGAAGTCGGTCTTCAGGTTCGCCAGGGCCTCGCGAATCTGCGCGAGCATTTTGGTGTAATACGGTCCCACGGCGCCGCCGGAGCTGGGCGGCCGGAAGTCCACGTCCAGGCTCTTGCCGCCCCACGCCGTCTTGATGAGCAGGACCTGGTTGGCCAGGTGCTCCCCCACCACGAGGCCGAACGGATATTCCACGCCAAAGTGGTGCTGGCCGCCATAGACCGCAAACCCGATCCCCAGTGAACCGGCGAGCAGCGGGGCGTTTTCGCGCTGGTAACGCACCCACACGTCGTCGCGCACCACCCACTGGCCGTCGGCCGTCCTGAGATGCTTGAACCGCGCGCCCTTGACCGGATCGCGTAGCAACGCCGCGAGCGTGCCGCGGCCGTCGTTGTAATCCTTGCCTGCGAGATCCACCACCGCCTGCCCCTCCATGTTCGACTGACCGGCGAGGATGAAGACCTTGACCGGGCTCTTGCCGGCTTGTTTCGGCGGACGGCCGGAGGCGGGCGCTGCGGCCGGCGCCGCCGGTTCCAGCGCGGCCAGGGCGGCGAACAGGATGGTTCCAACCAGGCTTGTTTTCATAGGCGTGCTCCGGGTTTTCATGCGGCTGTGACCATCAAGCGGGCGCTGCGGTGGATGGCCTCGCAGTCGTAAAATGTGGCCCACCGTAAATCGCGTCGGCATGCCCGCCGGCGAAGCGCCGCCTTCCGAGCCGTCTTGAACGCCACCGCATGCCGCCATCATCGCCGGTCGGCGGAAACTGTCAAGCGCGGCGCGCATCGTCTGACGCTGCGTCTGCAACATGGCGGCGGGAAGCGGTGGGTGCCGGGATGGATGAAGGTCACGACGGGAGCGTCGAGTTTCGACAAGTGGATGGCGCTACTTCGAATCGCCCGCCCCGGTGCAGTCGGCGTGGAATGTGATGCGGTAGACCCGGCCGGGCTCGCAGCGGCCCGGATTGGGAACCAGAACGAACTTGCCGGTCACGACCGGTTGCAACTCCTGGCCGGCGGTGAGGGTGATGTTCTTCAGGCGGTGCGGGAGGAACGCGATGATCGGCCGGCCGCCGCGTTGCGAGCCGTTGGTGTTGACCGGCGCGAACGACTGCGCGCCCCGACGCGGTCGGATCTCGAAAGTGTACGCGCCGTCGCGTTCCGTGAGCTGCTGGTCCCAGGCCTTGTCTCGGTCGGCCATGCGCGCCTCCCAGGCCGGGTCGCCGTAAAACGCCACCGCGTCGCGGTCGTAGAGCAGACCCTGTTTGTCGGCGTCGCTT
>Ga0209777_10002962_pt1 | contig 21575 bp, 37 predicted proteins | sample FrelakmetHBP12HB_FD_187147 | JGI IMG/M metagenome (GOLD analysis project Ga0209777, IMG submission 187147) | Freshwater lake sediment microbial communities from the University of Notre Dame, USA, for methane emissions studies -HBP12 HB (SPAdes)... | ecosystem: Environmental > Aquatic >...
TTTAACATAGTCTTTACAATTCAGGGTGTGTTTTAACACCCTTTCTTATAAATACTATATATTAATTAAAAATACCGATTTTTTCCATATTTATTTTTAGTTGTAAGTTTTAGTAATTTCTTGTAGATAATATTAGATTTTCATTAACAGTTGGTTAACCCTTCGGATACAGAATCCATCCACTCATCATCTGTAATTGTAACAGTATCTACTGTGATTGGATCACTATGTTCAGCAACATATTCAGAATAAGATGGTTGTTGAGTCAATTCCCCAATAAAAACTCCATCTACACTGGAACCCCCGGAGCTACCACTTTCATACCATTCTAATTCTTCTTTTAGTTTAGTTCCCCTTTTCCTTTTTTCTTCTTGCTCTAATTTTCTTTTATCTATAGCTTCTTTGTTATTGAGGTGATCATATTTTTCATTGAAGATATAATCACCTATTTCTTCTACATGAATTGCGTGCTCCCTAAGAATAAATGTTCCAAGAACATACGACCTTTGTGTTAAATTTCTAGCTACACGCAATCCCAAATAATCTAAATAAGTGGAATCATATGCTGTGCATAATTGATTTGAGATTTGACAAAAAGTAAAAGTATCGAATGGGAATGTTCTACCCATATGATCACCCAAAACTTTGAGATTTTCTTTCCTATCTTCTGGTATGAAATTATGAATTTTTTTCAAATCCTTATCTAACCATTTAAATGTGTCAAGATACGGATAAGTATCGAATATAGTATCTTTGAGTTCTATTGTTAAATCTTTTGCTATTTTTTCACCCCTATACATTAACTGCTTTGGTGACATCCAGTTGTTATGTTCTTTATAAATACAGTCGTTTTCTGATACCCAATTGTAAAAATACGAAAGATAAAGATCGTTAGTTACATATATCCTATCCATTAATTTGAAATCTTTTCCAATCCACACCAGAGATCTACCCATCACTTTATTATGTTGATCAAACATGACCAACATATTGATAGTGTCTTCGTTTTTCTTATAAATATCAAAGAAGTGAGCAGGGGATCCTTTCATACAAGAACCACCAAGAGATCCACTTTGTTGTGAATAATTAGCGTGATGATAATAAGTGATTATATCTTCACCTTTAACAACTTCCATTCTATAATTAGGTGGATCTACAAGAGATAGGAAACTAGTTGAAAAACTTTCTATAATTCTATGATCTTCAAAGTTCAAGAATTTCTTAATAACACTACCGGGTCTTGCGGTATATCTATATTTGGGTCTCCAGTAATCTTTGACTTCTTCTGCTTCTACTTTTTCAATTTTTTCTTTTGTGAGGTAACTAATGTGTCCTTTATTTGCGTGTGATAACCCAAAATAGTCAAATTCTTTTTCTGGATGTGCTAACAACTCCTCTTCTACTTCACCTGCGAGGAATATACTAGCGATAGTATCGTTTTTAATTTTTAAAAGAATATCTTTTAAACTATTATCAATAATTATTTTTCTTTTTGACATATTTATAATCTATTATTGTTAATTAAACTTATCTTAGTTTTAAAGTATATTGTCACTCCAAATTTTCTTGGTTCGACTTTAGCTACCATTGGATAAACATCATAAAAAAATCTTTTTACTTCTGTTACTCTGCTATGATCGTAAGCACCATATAGATTTATACAATCGTTATCAAATGCGAAAGACGCAAAATCACATCCCATGCCTCTTAATTTTTTGAAAAGGAATGTTGATGGTATTTCTAAACAATTCTTCCAAATTGAGTAGACTCTAAGATCGCCCTCGTATTTAGTTGTGTAATCAGCCACTTAATTATTATATTACTCTGCCGTATTTATCTTTTTTAGGCGTTATTAACTTATTTTCATCAAAATCGTCATATTCCATTCTAACTGGACAATGTTGATATTGACCATTTTTATAATATTCGTCCCAAAGATCTCCGCCTTCTTCACCCTCACCGTGTAATCTAAATAAAACATCTGGAAATCTTTTACTGAATTCTATCATGTCTTGTCTGTAATCATACCACTTGGTACCATCTTCTGATCTTCCGTCGTCATTAAAAGCGTAAGCAGCTTCTTCATTATTTGCTCTTAATACAGCAATTAAGTCGTCTTCTTCTCCATCATTCCACTGCTCTTCACCATATGGATCTAAGGCTTTATCTACTGCTGATTGTGGAGCATTTATTCTTTTTGGTCTATTATCTTCTATGATTTCTAGACTATAATAAGTATAATATCCCATAATTTTTTTATTAGTATATATTTTACAAAAATAACGAAAATAATTCTATTTACAAAAATATTAGTAAATTATATCTCCATTAAAACCATTTCTCAAGTTTTCACCGTCAAATGACAAATTAATATCTACGTCAAATGGTTTATATGTGTTCTTGGTATAAACATTTATTATTCTTTTGTAATCTTTTGGAATGTATATGTAATTGCTACATCTACATATATCTTCGTACGTCCACTGTTGGGTCTTGCGAAAATTTTCATTAAGTAAATCTAAATCATTAAAATCTACAAAATGTTGTTTACAGAAATCATTAATTGGCATAAGAGAAACAAACCCAATGCTTTTTATTTTCATGTGGTTTGCGTATTCCAAAAAATTAATGACTTCTTCTTTGCTGTCTATATAACCTTTTATAAGATCACAAGACATATGAAATATCTTTTTCCTTCTTATATTTTTCCTTAACGATAATATATCTTCTGACGAAATAGTTTTTGTTCCGAAAATATCATTATTCTTATCGTCGTCCCAGTGGTGTCTGCTTATAGCAAAATTATCAACAACACTAACAAAACTTCTATCTTCAAAAACTTCTTTGAGATTAACTCCATTTGTATTAACAACCATAAATGTTTCGGGAGATAATAAACGTGTTTTTCTCATTACTCTTTTAAGAGTGTCTAATTGTAATGTTGGTTCACCTCCACTAAAAGAAATCTTCTTAATCCAAATTTTTTCTTTTAGTTCGTTGATAATCTCAAAATATTTTTCTTCGTTGAATTTTAAGGCGTCTGATTTATATTCACAGAAAAGACAATTCGCGTTACAACCTTTGAATTTGACATACATCATTACGTATGGTTGTTCAATTTTTCTTTCTTCGTCTTGATAGAATTTGCAATAGTGAGAACGAATTTTTATATCTTTTCCGAATATTTCCATTAATCTTTATAAAATTTCATTGCAACTCTTGGTGAAATTGCTGTACCAATAATAACCCAAATCATCCAACCAATTATTGCGAATTGCCAAATTCCAAATCCGTCGGCTGAATGATATGCTGGTAATGATGCTGATAAAATCAATAATGGTATAGCACCAATAGCTGACCAAAAAATACAAAACCACATCATTCTTAGATTACCTTTTTCAATTGATCTTTTTAAATTTTTATCCATTTTAATTTATTTTTAATTAAATGCTTTAAATTCCAAACCAGATTTATCGGCTGTATCTTTAATAGATAAAATAAGATTATCACCGAAATCATTTGACTGACCAAAGAATTTATATATTGTTTCGAATTCTTCTGAATTTATTTCTTGAAAAGATATCTCCTCTAGTAATTCTTTTCCATTATCATATTCCACGTCGTCACCAAAACCAAGACTGACAGAAATAGGATCTTTATATTTTTTCAGGAAACTTGTAAGGTAGCACATTTCGGATTTATTCATAATAACAAAACCGTCAACGTCTATCTCGTCGTTCCAGTTTCCAGAGTAAACCATCATAAAATTTTTCATACTCCACAATTTATTTTATTTTCAACAAATGGTCTTTGTTCTCTAAACCCCTTGCTATTATAATGATTAACGTCATAAACTGACGCACAACCACATAAAAAGATTAACAAAACAATAAATAATAAAATCTTTTTCATTACTTACTCATTTCAGAAGCGTAAACCCAAAACATTACTCTCTTAACCATAGCTTTTATAGTTTTGTTTTTTAAATGCCCGTGTCTTTTATAATGATCTTCACATTCCAAGTAAGAATGAGATATAAATAAATCTCTATGTTTAATCATTTGATCGTAGAGATCCATTTCCACATTCTTGTTTTTCAATACTCTATCGTGTAGATCTTTTATTTCTGAAATATAATAATCTACATATTCCTCGCATTTTTCTGCTACTTTTTCTTTATCCATATCTTAAAAGGGTAAATAATAATACATACTAAAATGTTTAAAGTCTCCTATTATTTCTATTCTGGTTCTTCTTTTTTTATATTCATCCCAAGAAATTCCTACATATTCTATAAAATCTATATACATACTTCTTAAAACTTTATAGTCCATGACCATTCCAGGATCAATATCGATGATTATATCACCAAATTCCGTTACTTGTTTGTTTTTTTCCATCATAAATCAAATACTGCTATTAAAGCGTCACCTGCTGCTGATCTCAATTCCAATTTAATACTGCGAGGATCTACCATATTATTTCTAGTAACTGCATTTAAAGCCAATTTACAAAATCCTCTTTCAGGAAAAGCGTCATCGTTTACACCTTGAAATTTTCTAACAAATCTACCAACAAGATCGTCTCTAACTTCATCTGGAATAGGATGAATCTCAAAAATTGTAGTAAAAAGATTTGTAATAGATACTCTTAAAGTTTCTCTTTGAAAATTATCTAAAGGAGTTTCAGCTCTTCTCATAGCTGCCCTTGGTGGAGCTGGACGTTCTGGTCTATTATGAAATCCATCTTGTTCTACCACTCCTTGACGTGGAGGATCAGGCATAACATCCAATCTAGGTGCTCCACCTCTAGGATCAATATAAATCGGCTCAACTGGATCACGTAGTTCAAAGCTATATCTTTTTCTTATGCCACACCTTTCCTCGTAATAAATTTTAGACTTATCATCTAATTTTATTTTATTCTCTTTGAGGATTTTATTGAGCCAAGTAGGATCTTTCTTTATGACGTCAGAAACTCTGGCTCCCTTGTGTTTGCCAAACCAAAATTTATCATTTAATCTTACTTCTTTCATTCTGCGTCTGTAGTTGAACTAACTGTTGTTTCTGGTTGTTCTGTTGGTTGTCCTTGAGTTGCTGTAATTGTTGCTCTACCTGAATATCCACCACTACTCCAACCACTACCACTACCCCACCAATTATCACTTTCCCAATCACTAGTATAACTTGGTCTCCAAGACCCACTTCCATACGGTGATTTCTTTGGTTTTTCATCACTATTTAAATAATCCTTTATATTTTGATGAAATGTAATTTTACCTTTATCTACAAGATTATTTAAATAAGCTGGATCATGACCTAGTAATATTTTAAACGTCATGTTTTTATATTTACCAAACCAAAGTTTATCATTAAGTCTTACTTCTTTTGCCATTTTATACAATTTATAAAGCAAATATACTAAATTTTTCTTAATCTGAAAAATTTCTTACACCGTTTTCATTAATATGATCAAACTTTTTCTTGACTTTCTTTTGTATGAGTTCTCTTCCTTTTTTAATTTGAGATTTAATTGTGGAAAGATTTGTTGTGGTTATATACAATCCTGTTGTTCTTGTATATGTACTATCAACCACAAAAGAATCATTTAACCCTCTTTCATATTCAATGTCATCTCTTGATATACTCATATCATCTTTTGAAGATATGGATTTTGTATATGAATATTGACCGTCTTCTGATACATAATTTATTATCAAGTCTCCATTTCCTTTGTTTTCTAAGTCTAGTGTAAAGAAATCCTCTGGATTATCCAGTTTTACTGTTTCTTTATTTAGTTCTATTATTGTTTCTTTCTTAATGGAGTCTGCTATGTCCTTGTAAGCCATGTTCTCTAACTCGCGCATGACCATCACTTTCTTATACTTATCGGGTAAATTTTCTATTACTTCATAAACAATCTCACATTTTTTCTTATTCTCTTCTTCCTGAACTAGATCACGACTTCCATCATCTACGTGTAATATATTAATTATACTTGGAGCCTCTGTTGTATCTCTTTCTAAAGAAATGAAATTATACTTATGTGTGTCTTTCCAATCTTTAATAACTAAATTAATCGCAATCTTTGTTAACCAAGTTTTAAACTCACTTTTTTCTATTTTATACGTTTCTATTTTTTCTAATGCCTGCATAAATGCTTGGTTGGCAAAATCTTCAGCTTTGCTTTTATCGTGAGTGTACCATTTAGATAGATACCAAACCAAAGAAGGCATTTTTTCGTTGTAATAACTTTCGAAATCTTTTCCAGTTATTGCTTTAAACATTTTTTCATACTCTGTTTTTCTACTCATAAATTGTATTGTTTTTTGTCCAATATAAAGAATTGGATTTCAACGCATGATAAAACATGCAAAATCATGATATATACTTATTATAATTTATTTATTAACTCTATTTGCAGCCCCTTTATTTCGTTCAATTCTTCTGCAAATACAGGTCCCATTTCTTGTAAAACTGCTCTATCTTTTATTATTCCACCAGCTGCATATTCGTTAATCACTCTGTTTACACCCATGGCGAATTCGAACAAAACAGAATTAGTTTCATCCATATCAGTATAATCATATTTCAATGTTTCCAGAGGCATAGTCAAATCTATATCGTGCTTATAAAACCATTTCAATAAAAAAGGATTACTGAAAGATACAATATACTTCTGCTTATTCTCTGGTTTGAGCTCATTAGTAATGAAATATTCAATGCCATAAGACTCATCCTTTGAAAAATCTGGATCCATTATTATTCTACTAAACTCTATTAGCGGATTATCAAACATTTCTACTAGAAACTCTTGACATTCCTCCTTTGTTAATTCTTCGATCTTTTTCATACTTATAGTTATTATAGTTATATATTAATTATTTTTTGTCATTTTTGTCATTTCTGACATTTCAATTCTTTTAATAGGTTAAGATGTTTATTTTTTTCTTTTATAACGTCTTCTAGTGACTCTACTATGAACATTCTATCTGTTTTATCAAACACCCAAAGATTTACGTCACTGACCAACGCGACAAACGACCAACCTTCTTTTAATTTGATGATGTCATCTGGGTGGTCGTGTAATTCATAAAATCTGACAAATTCGTCAATTATTTTATCACTTATTTTTTTAATATAGACTAAATGACAGAATGAAGCGTGCTGATAGCTTAGTCCATATTCAGAAGGATCAATCTGTTTTACTTTATATTTGGTATTAAAATGTGCAGAAAAATCTATATTTTCGTCGTGTTTTAAACACTCTTCTTCTATGTCAAAAAGTGTGCCATCTTTTGCCATGAAGACGTCCCCTTCAACTTCTTCTTCAATGGTTTTTATAATAGTTCTTCGTGTATGTATTTTCTCCATATTAATATTTTTCTATATTTCCTGATTTTCCACCTATTTTATGACCACCAATGAATTTTATATGTCTATTAGTAGTATCAATGTAAACTATCAGATTAGCATCGTTAATCATTTTTTTAAATCCGTCTTTATTTGGAGGATCCATATATCTTATATCTACTTCTTTAATTCCAACCGTATCACGTAGGTCTTCACACACATCTTTTTTAAATAAGAAGAGACAATCGTTTTCGTATATCATAAATACTGGTTTTTTGGGGTGTTATGCAATCTTTTACAAATGTAATAAATTTACATCAGTTTACAAAATTATTTTGATTTTTTAACATTTAAAATTTTATATATAAGAAGAAATAATATTTTTTAATGGCACTTGTGGCGAAATATGATAATTATGGAAAATTAAATTCAACGTTTTCCCGAGAACACGATAAGATCATTAAAAAGTATGGTTTAGATTTTATTTCATTACGAGGCACAAAAATTGCTCTCATAGGTTTATATGAAATAGTTTTCACTTTGTTTGAAAATAATGCACAAAATTTAAAAATTTCTGACATAATTTTATTATCTCTTGCCTCAATCGGTATTCTTTCTAAAGAAAACAACGAAGATGTTAAAAAAATCGTTAAATCTTTGGAAGAAAAAAAATTAATTGGATATTTCATATTAGTTAAAAACACTGTAAAATCATTAAAAAATTTATTAAATATTATTTTTAAAAAAGAAGGAGTTGTCATTCTTAATATAGAGCAAGGTTTAAAATATAGATATGCAATTGATGCTTTAAATATAACTCTTAATTATATTAGAGAAGAAAAAACTTCCATAAAAGATTTTTGTTATTGGTATATAGTAGATCATAGAGATAAACCATCTAAAGATTTAATTGATTATATAAACATTAATTATTATATGTGATTTAAACCGGAACTACTGGCATAATATAAATACTGAATTTTCCAGTAACGCTACACATATCATATCGACAATTCCATTCATCAATATTTTTTTCTTTTATAATTTTATGAAATTCTTTCACTGCTTCGCCCCACGATTCACATTTCGCTAGAACTTCTTCATTTCGTTTACTTAAAATAACAACACAAGGTATGATAACTCCTAATTTTTCCAATATCCACATAGCAGCCCCCTCTTGACTCAAATTATCATCCCATCCTCTTTCTTGGCGATGTTCAGTTCTTACTAATCTATCTTTTTCTGGATCATAAGAAACATCGCCGTCATCTAAAATATAATAATGAACAAAATGAATTACATTTTGTTCCATTTCTTCGATTGCTGCTTCTCTCCAATTCCATTGTTGATAAAATTCATCTAATATATTAATTATAACTGGGTGTAGATCGTGCCAATCTATTTCATTTTCCCACAATTCTTCCCCATAAGGATCTTCTTCTGGTTGTTCTTGATTCTTAAATTTATTGAACTCTTCTCTTAATTTTTCTTCACATAATTGAGCTACATATAACTCGGCTCTATTTTGATAATGATAGTCAAATTTTTCAGATTCATTCAAAAAATATTCATATTTCTTTATCATATGTAAATACATCCCTTTCTAACTTCAAAATCATCTTCATCAAATAATTTATCGTAGTATTTAAGTAAATCAGATACTTTGAAATCACCATATCTTCTAAGCATTTTCTCTACTTGATAATAAGGAACTTTAATTGTCATTGAATCCATTTCACCAAATAGATTACTAAACATACCCTGATCTTTAGCAGCTTTAATTATTTGTAATTTTTTATATTCTTGAAGATCATCCACAAACTCGTCAGCATATTGAGCAAATTTTGCATCAAATCCAACATTCATTTTCTTTTCAAATTCAGCTAAGCTATTATAAACTGTTTCTGGACTTTTATATCCACCAAAACTGATAGATATTTTAGTTCCAATTACACCCAATCTTACTTCTTTTAAATTCTTAGGATTTTTCAATAAACCATAAATGTCAAAACCTTCTTGCTTACCATATAAAACGTGCATTTCTTTAAATCCGTAATATTCAAAATAACCTCTTATTTGTCTATACAATTCAACCCCTCTTTTCTTAGTAAAACCGTCAAAATTAAATAATCCACCACCTTTCTTTTTAGATTCTTTTGATTTTTTTCTTTTTTTGTCATTAACATAATATACATAATCTGGCACATCCACATCTGATGATAAAGACTTCTTTTTCTTCTTATCGTCATCTATATCCACTGTTTTTTTCTGTTTACCCCACCAAAGATCAACATAATCATTGTCGATTTTTTTAGTGTATTCTTTAGGTGCCTCTGGTTTTCTAACTTTTGGAAGATCTTCCCAATTTATTTTACAACAAACATCAGCTAATTTTTCAAGATATTCTAAATCTTGCCACTCTGTGAATCGATGTTCTTCAAATCCGCCACAAGACAAATTAGTTACCTCTGATATTTCACCAACAAATACTGCAGAATCAGTATAAAAACCACTTGCATCAGCCTTATACTCCATGCCATTTTTTGTAAATTGAACCATTAATGCCCCACAAAATTCTTTACTACAACAAGGACCATCTTTCATTTTTGTAATGATCGATCCATATCCTTTTCTATCAAAAGAAATGCAACGATCAAATTGCTTGAAAAAATCTGGATTCTTTTTAAATATGTTTTTTGAACCATAAACTCCACCATCAGCAAATCCTTCTTCTCCTATAAAAAAATAATAACAACCAGGAACATTATGTTCAATCATATTCAACATAATCACCATGCCAGCTTTAGCATCTGCTCCAAGAGGAGTAAATCCTTTTGTTTTTACTTTTTTTCCGTCATCGTATATTACATGATCAACTTTTGTAAGCATTCTAGTATAACTATCTAAATGACAACAGAACATAGATTTAGACTCACCTACGATAGTATAATAATTTCCAATAGCGTCTTTTTGTATATTTTTTGGAAGTAACGGTTCCATTCTATTTTCCTGTTTGAATGGAATTAGATATTCTGTAGCCTTTAAAAAAGTTTCTTTGATATCCATTAAATAAATGAATTTTTTCTCTTATATATTAAAATACAAAATTAATAAAAAAAATTAATATATAAGAATATGAAACATGTTAAATCATATAAAATTTTCGAATTCGTAGAAGAAGCTGAAGTTCTTAAAAAACCTGTCTATAAAACATACACAGATAGAATGAGTATAGAAGATAGACTGAAAATGGACAGACTTCTAGAAAAAAATCCTAAACGTTGGTCAGACGATGAACGATCTTTTATGAAAAGAATGAGTAGAAAAAATATACCTTTATACGTTGACGAAAATGGAAACATTTTTACTAAAGAAGAATTGGCTAAAAATGGCATAAATGTTGGTGATCCTAATTTTGGAAAAGAACAACATGAACTACGACTACACTAAAGTGTAGTCGTAGTTCATCATACAACATCAAAACAAAATTTGGATAAAATATTAAAAATAGGTTTAGCTCCAAAATCTAAAAATACAAGAAGTTTATATCCAGAAAGAATATATTTATCACCCAACGCAGAATACCTTAAATCTATAAAAGATCAATTGTCTGTTGATAAAATTGGAGATTATGTGGATTTAAAAATAAAGAATTTTCCTGGATTAGAACTATATAAAGATGTAAGATATAAAGGAGGATTTTTCACTTATAATAATATATCACCGAAATATATCGAATTAATTTAAACCACATCTAATTAATCATATATAAACGATATGATTGATTATTATACACAATTTATTAAACCAAAAGAAATAATCAAAGACATTAATTATTTCTATGACCAGATAAAAGAACTCATAGTAAATGATCTTTTTAGTAAATACATTTATAATAAACGTAAAAAAGTAAATAGAAATTTCACTACTGTAGGATATCTATCTGGTGTGGATAAAACACGCCTTAGATTTAATAACGATACTATCATAGTAAATTTTAAAGTATCTCACGACCCAGTCGTCAGTGGGTTGTTCCGATCGGACGAAAGAAGTAACTTAAAAGTTTCAAAACCCATCTATAACAATTATAAAATAGACGGAATAATTATTACAATTAATGTCGTTCTATCCCCAATGGAAGATAAAAGTAAAATGATTTATTCTGATAATTGTATATTCAGGGAATTACGTAAACAAATAAACGAAATAAATGATTACTACATAAAGAAATTTAGAAAATCAGAAGAATCAAAATTTAAAATTATTTATTACAGAATTAATACTATAAAAAAAAGTTATTACTCTGAATGGAACAAATTAATGAACCTAATAAAAGAATGTGTAAATCCAAGTTTTTATAAAGAACTATGCCAATTCAAACCTATCATAGAAGGCATGAGAAGTAATAGTATTAATTTAACATTTAAGATGATACACGAAACACAATTTTTTAAAAATTATGAACATCAGCGTCAATTAAAATTTAATAAGTTTATTAAAGCTTTGAGGAAGGATTGTTTAGATGATAATGAATTGTTACATATGACTAATCAATTAGCATGGTGTTTTGGTCATGTGAACGAGAATCTTGATGAATGCATGATATTTTTAGAAAATATCATATATCATTTCAATACGATATGTTTTGTGAAAGAAATGAAAATTAATTCTTTCACATCTAAAGTTTGGGGAATTCAGGTTTAAGATTCTTCAAAAATTTCTTGAAAATATTTTTTTATTTTATTAACAACCATTTCATAATGGATTTTTTTGACTTCTTCTGAAACCTTTTCTATTTTAGCTGTATGTTCGTCTAATACAAAAGTTCCTTCCTTCTTAACTCTCGCTTTTTTCTTCATTTAATATATCGTCTATTATTTTTATTCTTTTTTTATTCTTTTTCAAAGCTATTCTATCGGATAACGTAGATTCCATATTTTGAATTAGTTTCTGATATTCTTCTGTAGCTTCTTGCATTTCTTTCATATCTATACCAGAATTCAATTGTTTCATACAATTTGATAAACCAGACCTTGCACTTCTTAATGCAAAATTTAAATCTCTAACTGTTAAGTCGTCTTTATTCATTTTCTTTTATAATTTTTTTCATTAATAATGATTTTAGCTGACGATCTTGTTCTGGATCATCAATCCAAAGTCGTCCTAGTATAGATAAACATTCACTCAAGAAAGATTTGCTTAATACTATTTTATCATCAGCATTTGCTATCTCTATAATATCATCGTTATCTTCTTTCACTATATATAACCATTCTAATACTGGTCCATATCCATTACCATAAGGATATTTAATATTTACAACTCTAGCGTTTGTTCCTATTTCTATCAAAGTATTATAATGTATTGTTAAACTGGATATGGTTTCACCTATATTTGGACCGTCACTAGTTCTACCTTGTGATTTGCCGTAGGCGAAACACACTCTATCGTCGTCTGTAATTGAGCATTCATAGATATAATCTACACCATCTTCGTTTTTTATTTTTGTTAATATTCTTTCCATAATTAATTTTTTTATTTAATCTCCCCACCATATAGAATCTAAAGTAGATTCTGTTTTTCTTCTTTCTTCAATTTTCTTCCTATTTGCTTCTCTTATTTTCTCTTGTTTTTCATGCCATTCTCTAAGATTTTCTATAGTTCCACGAGTTCCAATAAATTTTATTTGTCTAGGTTCATCTATTATTAAATAATTTTTCTTATGAACTAAAAGAAAATAAAAATGATCCTCAATGTCATAAGGCATATCTAACTCTTTCAATTTATTTTCGAAATCTTCTTTTATTTCACTATAAGCTGAGAACCAAATAGAATCAGTGTCAAGATATATGATATATTGTCTGTATCTATCTAATAGATATTGCATTATATTTCTACCTGTATCTGGAACAGCTGCTCTATTGTTACATCTAAGGAAAGAGTAATGATTGTTCATGGCTCCGTAAGTATAATTCAAAAGTATTCTAGTTAGAATATATACTTTATGTTCATATACTTTATCACTTGGATCTCTTTCAGCAGACATTTTTTTTATATTCTTTTTATTATCTAGTAAGAATTTATATAGAATGGGGAATTCGTTAATATTCCAATATAGGTTTTTAGAAAAGAAATCATCTTCCCATTCTTCTTCGCCGTAAGGATCGTTCTCTTTATTTTTATTGACATAATCACTCAATTTAGTAATTATTGATGGATAAAAATTAACAAAACTAAATTCTGTAATATTTCTAAAAAGTTTATTGCCTAATTGAGAGTCAAAGTGAACCATACCACCAGCCATTGGTCCCATTGTTGGAGGCTCGACATTTCTTATTTTATAATCTGGAAAAAATGAATCAAGTAACAATCTTATTGTTTTTTCGAAGTCACTTAATTTAAATTTATCTATTTCTATTTCACCTGGTTTTGGTGTTTGGGTGAGAAATTCTACTGTGTATTCTGTGCTTTCGAGCACGTGATATACGTTTTCTAATGTTAATTCCATGAAGTTATCTTTATTTTTTTATTGAAGTTATCTCTATTTCTTATATATATAAAAAAAGAAAAAGTTGACAATTTATCGCCAACTTTTTCTGGACCACCTTACGGGCTACCACAATGTTGTTTTATGCGCCAACAAGGAAACGCACCGAAGTATATATATTAAATTAAAAAGGTCAAAATATTCAATTCGCATCTTTTTCTAATTCTTCGTGAAAAAGACTCCAGGTTTCCCAATCAAAATCACTACCTAAAATTCTCATTGCACTTTCTAAATCTAACATATAAGCTTCATCTCCATCAACTTGTTTTTCATTCCAATCCTCTTCTCCGTATGGATCCTGCTCGGATACTACTCTATCAATTAATTTATACCAAGTTATTTTTGCGTAATCTGGAATAATAAAATCAGAACCATTTTTATCTATAAAATGAAACGTGTAATTTTCCATTTTAACTTCATCCACGTTGATATCGATGTCGTTATATACATATTGTATTTTATCTCTATAATTAAATACCCTTTCTACTTTTACTGTTTTACCTATCATTTCTTTTCTTAAATAATCAAATATGGCGTCGTAATACATCAATTCATCATCTATATCAGATATGGATCTTTCCATTTTGATAGTGTCAACGGATTCTTTAATATAATTTTTAAATTGAGTTATCATTCTTCTTCACCCCAGTCCTCTTCACCATAAGGATCGTGTTGGGATATAATTATTTTAGGTCTTACGTATGTAAATTCAAAACTATCTTTCACTGATAGAACAAACATAGTTCCTTCCGACTTTGATATAATAACTATAGAATCATCATCAGCCTTCACTTCCTTTTTACCAAAAGAAAAAGTTTGTCCTGCTTTTATACCAAATAAAATAATTGGTTCATTTTGATTAATAAAGAAAAAATTAGCTTTTACATCTTTTACTTTTAAATATGCCCCCATTTCAATTAAAGAGTTTATTCTATTACCAGTCTGAACAATATCTTGGTGCTCGAGTTCGTGTGTTTCTTTTAACGTCATTACCAACTTGTTTCCCTCAGGTTTTTCATTATCTTCTGGAATGTGTGGCGGCAATGCTAAAGGATTTGGTGCAAATTGTTCGTATGTTTTAATAACTCTTCTCATGTGTCTATATATTAAAATTTAATTTCATTATTCCCAATCATCCTCGCCGTATGGATCAATATCTATATGTTTTAATCTTTTTAATTCTTTCTCTTTTTGTATCTTTAATAATTTTTCTTGTTTTTCTGTTTCTATTTCTTTTAATATTTTTTTCATATCGCCTTTATCCATAACAGTAATTTTTTCTCTTTCATCTACAGCAAAACTAAGATAATCACGATCATGACAAATGTTTCTTCCATCTGTTTCATTTAGCAATTCTCCATTAAATATTAATGTTCCAGTGGCATTAAATTTTAATTCTTTCACTCTTAATAATATTTCACTGCTTAATTGTTTACTACTATAATTATAATTAGTAAATCTAACTATTTTATTTTTAACTAATTTTTCTACTGTTTCTAAATAATCTGGATCGTTTTGTATAGTTGTGTCTGGATGATAATTTCTAATAACCATAGGTTCTCTAAATTTATCAATCATTTTTTTTCTTAGACTTAATAAATTAACATCCCAAGTATCTGATTCATTTATTTTACTTTCATTTTCCCAATTTTCTTCCCCGTAGGGATCATTATCATCAAATCTTCTAGGAGTGTTTTTTACTTTTATAGTTTCATTTGGATTTTCACAGAAGTTGAAAGAATTAATATTTACTCTTATTTCTCTGTCACTATTCATAATGTATATGTCGGGATAACCTGATCCAAATCTATTTGCGATAAATTCTTGATCCCCTATTTTGACTTTCTTGCCGCTTAAAATTTTTTCTAATGATTCTCTCAAATCAATGTGGTCTAGGTGGCTTAGGTTGTAATGCAGAGCATCTCTTTTGTAATTTTTTAAAAAACTTTTAATTTCCTTTTCAAGACTTGGGCAATATTCTAATATGCCTACATAATTCATTTCTTGAACACTTTCATCTAACCATTCTTCCTCGCCATAAGGATCAACATCCTTCATTTTTAATCTTAATTCTTCTTTTTTTCTATTTTTTTCTATTTCTTTTTCTGGATCAAGAAAATCTATACAATAAAACGGAACAAAATATTTATACACCATTCTTGGTGGATTATCTAGATTTTGTCCAACTTTTTTACAAAATTTATCCACGTCGTCAAATAAAATACCGACATATTTACCTTTCCACTCTTTTATATCAGAAACTATTGCAGTCATGTTGTAAAAGTCTCTACTTTCACCTGTTCCTAAATTATTTGCTAGACCATTATAAATATAAATAACTTTATCACCAATACTAAAATCAGAAAATTGTCTGTTTTCCAATAATTTATTTTCTTCTAACCAATTTTCTTCACCATAAGGATCAATATCCTTCATCTTAATTTTAAATTCTTCTCTTTTCTTAATTTGTTCAGGGTTAAGAACGATTGGCTGTAAATTTGTTTCTCTTACAGTAAAAGGAACTGAATTATATGGCGGAAAAGTTACATGTATTGCGTCAGAAGAAAATATTGCATCTACTATACATTTTTTTCCAGTATACTGTTCAATTCCACAACTACCCAAATAATCTCTTACGAAGAGACATTCATCGCCAACTTTAATTTTGTCTCCCCTTTTTCTTCTGAACCATTCTGTTGCACGCCAACTTTTACCTTCTTCCATCCAATCTTCTTCGCCATAAGGATCAATATCCTTCATTTTTAATTTTAATTCAGACTTTCTTTTTTCTTTCGCTTGATGTTTGATAAATAATTCATCGTTTGATTCCATAACTTTTACATCAAATGAAGGCAATAAACTCCAAGTTTCATCAAAGGAATATCCTGAAGTTAATGTTATATCTATAATAGCACTACCTTTCCCACGACCACTGACTTTTTTTATAAATCCTCTACGCTCTCCAACATTCTGTTTGTTTTTTCCAGCTTGGAATATCACATATCTACCAGGTTTGAGAATATCAAACATAAATTTTAAATAAGATTTAGTCACACTAACGTTAACTCCACTTCTTTCATAAAAATAACAAAAAACATCCTTGTAAGGATTGAATTTTTCTTTATCTATAATTGGTTCATCAAAAAATATAGGCGAAGCAATTTTTTTACTTTCATCTAACCAATCTTCTTCACCGTAAGGATCATCCGGATTAAATTTTATCTCCGGCTCATTATCCAATACTTTTATTCTTGTAGAAGGATATAAATCCCAACCTCCACCATACAAACCATCCTCTATAACTATTTTTATTACACCTCCCCCAGCGTGAAACGCTCTCTTTATATATCCTCTAACATCCTGACCTTCATTATCTTGTCTTCCTCCGAAAAATATTATATATTTTCCTGGTTTTAAAACTTTTAACATAAATTTAGCGTAAGGATAACACGCGTCTTCTACTCCTATTCTCCCAGAATAATGCATAAAGATGTCGATTGGTTTGAAATTTTGAATATTTACAATAGGATCTTCAATCTCAGGAATTTCATACGATTCAAATTTCTTAATCATCCCACTCCTCCTCTCCATATGGATCAATCGCCTTGTTGATCGCAATATCTTTATCTTTTATACTATGAACTATTACATTCACTTCGGGATTTACTTTATAATCTACTCCGTCAATTAAAAATTCAACCTCTAAATCTGTTATCGGATCATACCAATATGAAGGCGATACAGATTGCACTAAACCTTCACGCATACCAACATCTTCACCGTCGTCGTCAACCACCATAAATTCTACCCAATTTCCTTTGAATACTCTATTCAATCTTCTGCTAAATCCATCTAAATCTATACTTTCATATTCTTGAAAATAAGGTTGAACTAAATCTACTAAACTATATTTTTTTTCAAAAGGATATTCTTCTTTACCTTCTAATACTCCTTTGTTAAACCATCTTATTCTTGGTTTAGTGGTTTCCTCGGGTCCATCTAATATTTCTATTACGTGATTATCATAAGAAACTGGGGTTCTACTGATATTACCCTTTATCCATATATAATAATCAACATCTTCTATTTCTCCACCACTTCTTGTGTCAATTTTTATATCTTTAAATCTACCATATTTAGCTTTACCATACCCTTCAATAAATCTTATAAATTTCCCTTTTAAGTCATTATTTATCTTTTCTTCAGCCACTTGTTCAGCACTATCCCAGTCTGCGTCACATTCTTCATAACAATCACTAAATACATAATCTAGATCATATTTTTCGTCGAATGTTTTATTTTCCCAAATTTCCTCTCCATAAGGATCGTCTTCTGTTACTACTCTTCGTGGTTCGAATTCTTCTACTTTTACTATTTTAAAATCAGTATCCAAATTAAAATCAAATCTATCTCCAGTCGTGATTGGTATTTTAAATCCATTTTCTTCAAATTGATCAAATGTAAATCTTAAATAGATATTCTTAGTATCAAGAAAAGGATCATCTGTTTCTGCAATATCATATTTAACTACATGCACTATAGCATCTTCCTCTCCATCTTCTTTTATTTTCACCCACCCCAAGAAATCATTTGTCAAATCTGATATAATAGCTTCTTTACTTAAATTATTATAGATATTCCATATATCATGACTGGTGATATAATAATCAGTATTCTTGAAAGCTTCATATATTTTAAATTTTGTTATCATGAGTATGCTTGCATAGTGCTAGAAAAATGTCTAGATCTAACCCTATCTATTATTATTTCTTTTTCTAGAATCCAACCCCAAGTATCCTTTATATAAGGACGCTTGTGTGGGCCTATAATTAACAAATTATCAGCGGATTCACCAAGAGAAAATAAGAAAGGTGGAAGCTTACTTTCATCTAATAAATGAAGTGCGTAACTACATATAACAAGCGAATAATTACTTCCATATAAAGCCCCTTTCATTATATCTTCAAACATTAAAGATTTACAATCTTTTCCAGTTTCTTTTTTATATTCTGTTGATAAAAATCCATCAGCAGCTTCAATATTTCTAACGCCTAGGTCTTGTAACATTTTGGTTACTTCTCCTTTGCCGCATGCCAAATCAAGGACTTGCGAAAAATCAAGATCCCAATGATCGTAAATATATTTAACTGATTTGCGGATAGCTTCTTCGTGCGGATTATGATATTCACCACCATGAAAAGCGTAGAAGTTCTTTACTCCGTATTTTTGATATTGACCCCTGATTGAATCCATGAACCTATATATAAAAAAAAATATTTAGGTTTCAATTGCTCCAATTTTCCTCTCCGTAAGGATCTATATCACGTATTATTTGTCCAGTTGGACCATTTTGAGATGGACTATATTTCGTGGCGTAAAGCATGAAAATATATTGATATGACGTTGCGACGATAAATAAAACTATTAATATTGGAAGTGGGAGATTTACAGCTTTTTCAGAAGCGCAAAAATTGGCTAATAACACCCACCACCACAATAGATTACCCATTGCTGAAAAAACATAAATATTATGTATAATTTTTTTTATTCTTCCCATGTTTCCTCCCCGTAAGGATCATTATCATCAAAAATTCTTTTATATTTAATCCAATTTTTATTGAAAGTTTCTACAGCGTATCTATAAAACATGGTTCCATATGTTGGATTTGGATATATTTCAACATAACCTCCATCCAAATTAATGACATTTAACTCATAACACATATCATGAACAAATCCATCAAATCCATTTTTACCTATGTAAATATAATTATTAATCCCAGATTTCTTCTCCATATGGATCTTCTTTACTATAAACTCTTTTTATTTCTAATTTTTTCTTTGAATAATCTAAATCTTTTGCCCAACAAGTATAACATATAGTATCTGTGCTATCGATTACTTGAGTACTTTCGTCGTTTGTTGAACCGCCACTCACGAAACATCCACAAAATCTACAATAATGTCTATATGTTGACATGTTAATCCCAAGTTTCTTCCCCGTAAGGATCTACTTCACTATAAACTCTTTTTATTTTTCCTTCGTATTGAAGAGTGGCCCACTCGGGTTCAATAACCACACCATTATCTAATTCCAAACAAATGATACCGCCCCTGTTGTGGACTCTAACAACAATGTCCATGTGTTCTTTTTTATTTGTCCATTCTTTATAATATACAATTTTTCCAGTAAGTAATTTGGTTAAATTATCAGCACAATAGTCGTAATCCCAGCATTCTTCTGGAACGTAACACCAACCCAATGTTTCTTCAACTCCACTCTTCTTCTCCATATGGATCTACTTCACTATAAACTCTTTTTGGTTCTACATAAGGAACCAGATCTTCTATAAAATAAATACTATCGTTATCTAATTTGCAATAAACATATTCACTGTGTTCGTAACTGAAAATTTCTTTAACCGTTCTTTTATCCCAGTATCTACGAAGGAATACCGAACGCATTACTTCATCACCAACACGAAATTTCTTACTTTTTATTTCATGTTTAACGGAAGCTAAAACGTATTCAAGTTCTGAATATACATTTAGTGTTTCTGACTTTTTTATATTAGAAATGACAGCGTATAAATAATGTTCTTCTAAATTTTTAATTTCAACCACCTCACATTTTTCGTGAGCCCATTGACCCCACATAGGATAAACAATGTCACCTACTTTATATTTAGGTTTTCCTTTCTCATCCAATTTATTGACAAAATTTTGTCTAGATTTTGTAATCCTAGTTTTTGTTCTAAAGCCGGCGTTTGGATTTTTTTCAAACGGATTAAATTTTCTTTTCTGATGCTTATAATTTGATAAATCTTTCATTTTTGTTTTTTTATCCAACCCACAAATTCTCTAAATTTCTTATTCTCAAGTAATCTTTTCATTGTGTTGAAATAATTACCAAGCTCTTTTTCTGTCCAAAATGTATGTATTGTTTTATGACAATCTTTACAAACATCTATTCCATGCGTTTTTAAATATTCTTTTTCATACAACTTTTTAAATTTCTTATTTGTATGAAGGGTTACAGGAATAAAATGATGAAAAGTTAAATCCATCTCTCTGTTACAAACAGCACAAATTCCAATCATCCCTGCATTATTAAAAGATATTCATCTTCTATTTCGTTATCTACAATGAAATCCACGACGTCTCTTACATCATCATCTTTCAGATATTTATTAGCAGCTACTATCCAAGTACATCTATCCTTATCGTCATCAAAGGTGCTAAATACAACATTCTCAAGAAGATGCCCTTTTGCCATGAGAGACTCATGAAGTTCGTCCATATCTGTGTCAGACATGGAATCTGTGAAGGCAAATCCGTAAACAATTACATCATTAGGCAATTCAGCGCACATATCAAAAAAAATATTACAAATAAACAACTTAAACTAAATTCAATTCCACCTTTAATATCACATGGGAAATCCCAAATTTTATAAAGTTGTCCCAATTTACCTGTCAAAAGGCAAGATAAGAACCACCAAAATATATATGTTATCATAACTTTATTTTTTTAAATGTTTAACCCAACTATAAGGTTTTCTGTTTTTTAAATAATTCATATCGTATTGATTTCTAAATGCTTCTCTCTCAAAACAAAGAGAAGTATAAGCCGTCCTTTTACATTTATATCTTCTTATTATAAGTTCCACGATATAC
>Ga0209777_10002964_pt1 | contig 21574 bp, 22 predicted proteins | sample FrelakmetHBP12HB_FD_187147 | JGI IMG/M metagenome (GOLD analysis project Ga0209777, IMG submission 187147) | Freshwater lake sediment microbial communities from the University of Notre Dame, USA, for methane emissions studies -HBP12 HB (SPAdes)... | ecosystem: Environmental > Aquatic >...
ATTAATATATATAGACATCGAGGTATTAAAATGAATAGATTCTATCTCTTTAGATCAAACATTAAAGAATTGGAGTATTATCATAAATATAGAGATTTGAAAGAATTTGAATTTTCTTGTCATGATTTTTATATGTTATTTCCTATGGAGTTATTACGAAATAATATTATGGACGAAGTTGTTATATATCGGTTCTCAGATGTTAAGATAGATCCAATAATATTCGAAATTAATTCTAAATTATTTATTCAAAAATGGATACAAAATAGTGAGGATATTTTTAAAGAACCAAAACCAATAATGAGTTTTTGGAGAGGTGGATTCAAAGAATATGATTCCATGATAAATAAGAATCCTAATTTTTTTGGAAAAAAAATATATCTGGGTGCATCCAAAAGAATCAAACCTATTAATAATTTATATGATATGATCTTGGTAGAGGATGATAATGATCTATCAATAGAAAAATCAAAACCATTCTATAAGACCGTCAATAATAATATATTTAAACCACTAACTCTGGATAGCAAGTACGATTTATGCTGGGTATGTAATTTCTCTCAAATAAGTCAAAAGGGCCAAGAATGGTTTATTAAGAAAATTTCAGAATCTGAAAAATTACGAAAGTTGAAAATTGTCCATTTGGGGAATAATTCAGCAGTAGGTATAAAATTATCTAATAAATATAAAGTTGATAATATAATCTTTGATGGTTGGAAATCTCGAAACGTAATCAATGAATATTTAAATAAAAGTAAATTTGGAATAGTAACATCAAATAAAGAGGATGGTTGTCCAAGGGTAAGCACTGAAATATTGGGATCGGGAACACCACTACTTATACGAGATCAAACAAGATTATTATCCCATTATAAAAATCATGGAGTTATAGAATATTCAGAATATCCAGAAGAGATCATAATAAATTCTATAATAAATTATAATTATTATAAGCAGGATTTGCTACAAAACTTTGATACATTATCAATTAACTGTATTTGTAAGAAGAATTTTGATTTGTGGTTTTGAGATATATCTTGACAGTAAAACTAAAAAATGATATTTAGAAATTACAAATCGGGAGATTGATATGAGTGTTTTTACAGATTATCATAAATGGTTATTCGATGGAGATATAAAATCTCCGATTCCCATTGAAGTTGCAAAAGCTTATATTTTAACTCCTCAATATCTTATATCCACATTTATGACATGTGGAAAATTTAATCTATATTTGGATGAAGTTTTTAATAATGTTAATCTTTTCTATATTAAGAAAGAAGAATTACTTTTATTTATTAAGAAGGGTGTCATAGATTTTTCAGTTAAAAAAAATAATCTATTATATTTACCATTTTCTAAAAAAGATAAAAATTTTGAGGTAATGCATGAGACATTCCCATGCTTAAAGAAAGATGAAGTTTCTATATTGATGGATTGTTTAAAAGATCATCCTGATAAAGACGATCTTTATATAGCCATTGGTTTAGAAGATGATAGAAAACCGATGGTTTTAAAATCGGCTAAAAAGAATAACTCAGAAGATAGATCTATATCAAATTATTTAAAGAGAACATTTATGATTAAAAAGATCGTAGGATAACTAGAGTGTTCAGTATAAAAGAATCCACAGCAAATTGTTTAGAGTGTCCACTCTATGACGCTCCGTCTGTTATTATGGAAACTAATTGTTCATCGTTTGATGATGTTGAGATTGTTTTCGTTATAGAAAATCCTGATAAAGCAGAAATTGAGGAAGAAGCCCCCTTAGTTGGTCCAGCAGGAAAAATATTTAGAAAATATTTTAACCAATTTGAATTAGATAAACGAAATTATATACTTACAAATATTGTTATGTGTCAGTCGATATCAAAAGACGGAACAACTGGAAATCCCACGCAAGACGTTATTACAAAGTGCAAAGCTAATTGTTTTGATATAATAAGAAATGCTAATCCAAAATTAATTGTATTAATGGGATCGACTCCCGTTAGAGAATTTGGATTGTTAGAGTCTAGTGGAATAACATCTATACGGGGACAAATGTTTAAGTGGGAAGGAATGGATGTTTTAGTAACAACAGATCCTTCATACGTTCAGATGAGACGTGGGACAGAAGATGAAACTAATTTTGCCAATGATATTAAAAAAGCTGGTGAATTAATAGGTTCAAAATATGGTATAAGCCAAATTTCTGATAATCAAATTTTAGATAAATCATGTGCACATTATTATCGTATACCTGATAAATTCTATACGGAAGATTATTATCTATTAGATGTTCAATATATTAAAAAAACTACTGAAATCTTATATATCTTCTTGGACAAAGATGGGAATAAAGTTTATCATAGAGAAAATGACGAGTATATTTTTTATACAATATCAGATGAAAATAATGCTAGATGTACAGTGCCATATTCTGAATTGCATCAAGTCAAATCACAGAATAGAAAACCTCACGGAATGACTCCTAAACTTACATATGAAGGAGATATTAAGTTAGAAACAAAACATGCCATAGATTATTATCTTACTAGAACTGCACCGCTCCCAGAGGTTATATTTAAAACCTTATTTTTTGATATTGAGTGTTCATCGAAAGATGGACTCTCAAATTCTTCTGTAGAAGAAGCTAGTGATATTGTTACTATCATAGGATTTTATTATGACGGTAAACATACAACATATGTATTAGATCCTAAATTTTTAGATAAATCATCCACACATCAGATATCGGTTGATAATTGTATTATTTGTAAAAATGAAAGAGAACTCCTACGAAGTTTTATTAGAGAATTTGTTAAAATTGATCCTATGTTTGTAAGTGAGTGGTTTGGAAGCGGATACGATTTTCCATATATTTTTAAGAGGTGTGAGAAAAATGGAATAGACGTATCTGAAATGTCCAGATTTAGAGAGGTATCATTCAATCCTTTTAATAATCGTGTGCATATTGCGGGTGTTATAGAATTGGATATGTTGGTTTTATATAAGGAATATACTTTTGTAAAAGAAGAAAGTTACAGTTTGGATTTTATAGCAAATAAATATCTGGGTGAAGGAAAGCTTGGAAAAGGATATAATTTCTCTAGGATGTTTAGGGAAGATCCAAATGAAGCGATTCTTTATAATAGGCGAGATGTTGATATTTTACCACGCCTGGATAGTAAATTACGTCATATTAATTTTTGTAATGATATTAGATTAATTTGTAAAACTAATTTTGATGCCACACGAAACACAATTGGAATGCTAGATTCTATGTTATTGAGTTATTTAAAACCGATGGGGATGTCTGTTAAAAGTTCAGATACAAAAGAAAAAACTGAAAAATATACTGGAGCATATGTTAAAGAACCTAAGACTGGGTTACACGAATTAATATGTGACTTCGATTTTAGTTCTCTATATCCATCTATTATTATAACATACAATATTGGGATCAATACATTCTTAATGAAATTAGTTGATGAAAAATTGGGATATGAACTGATGTACAGTAGAGAGGATCTACCTGATAAAATAGATATAATAATAGATCCTCTATTTAAGGCTGAATTGAAAACTATAACCAAAGAAAATTTATTGAAATTAGTCGATGAAGAAAAATTGATATATACTATCAATGGATGTTTTTATAAACAACATGAAAAAGAAAAATCTTATTATAGTGACATCTTAGATAGCTTGATGAAAACACGAAAACTGTATAAGAGCGAAATGTTTAATGCTAAACTGGCTGAAGATTTTGAGAAAGAAAAAATATTAGATTCAAAACAGACGGCATTAAAAGTTTTGGCAAATAGCCTTTACGGTGGTATTGGAAATAATTCCTTTAGATTTTATAATGTTGACTGTGCTAAGAGTATTACTCTCGGTGGGCAGGAAGTTACTAAAAATTCTATTATACATGTTGATTCCTATATAGACTCATTAAAATCAGGAAGCTATATAGCGTCAGAGAAAATGCAAAAATCTGAGATGTTCTCAGATGAACATATTGTTAGAGATATTAAACATGTTATCACAGGAGATACAGACTCCTTATTTGTAACATATGAAAATATTATAAAAAATGAAATCAATTTTGAAAATATTAAACCAACTATTTTAGAATATAATTCTAAGGTTCAGAATTTTTTAAATAATGATATTATTTTAAATCTATCTAAAAAGAGAAATGTAGACCCTCAGCATAATAGGTTGGAATTAAAAAATGAACTTATCATAACTAGAGGACATTTTTTAGCAAAAAAACGATATGCCATCAGAGTAGTTTTCCATGAAGGAAAGGCCACGGATGAAATAGTTCAGAGAGGAATTGAAACTAGAAGATCTGACTATCCATCTTATACGAAAGAAAAATTAAGGGAACTATTGGATCTATTATTAAAAAGTGAAAAGATATCATTGAAAAATATATTAACTTTCTCTAAATTAACTGAGGAGGAAATTCTTTCTAAGATAATTGCTGGTGAACAGACCATTGCTCGTCCAGTTTCATATGGTAAAAAATTGGAAGAATATAAATCTATCCCGGAAGGTGCTCGTGGGATGGAGAATTTTAATATTCTAGAATATAAGACATTTTATGTTGGTAGCAGAGGATATCTATTTCAAATTAAGGGACTAGATTTTGATGAAGCCCCGGCTAACGTTGTAACTTCATATGTTAATAACTTTAGAAAAACTGGAAAGAAACTTGATGTTATAGTTATTCCCGAACAGATTATTACCTTGCCAAAGTATTATATTATAGATACAATGGATATGTTAAGATTTTCATGGATAGACAGATATAAATTGATGTTAGAACCATTGTTAGCAATAGATAAAAAAATGTTAGCATTTTAATAAATTATGCATAACAAATGTAAAACATGCATAGGAGATGATTGATGAGAGTGGCTGATGAATTTGGTGTTTTCGTCACAACGAGGGAGGGCGAAACAATAACCTCGTTATTACGAAGATTTAAACGAAAGGTAACGAAATCAGAAGTTTTAAAAGAATACAGAGAACATACCGAGTACTTGAAACCGGGTGTTAAGAAACGTCGGAAGCAAAAAGAATCACGATCTAGAGAAGAAAAAGAGAAGTTGAAGATGGAAAGAGATGCTGTAAAACGAACTAATACGAAAAAGAAATTTATTACTGTGAATAAGGAGAAGAACAATGAGACTGTTACAAGCGATTAAGAATAAGATCTGTGTAGAAATTATTAAAGAGACTCAGAGCCCAGGTGGTTTATATGTGCCAGTTAGTGAAAGTGAGCCACATAGACTTGGAAAGGTTGTATCTGTTGGTGAAGAAGTGACCGGAGTAGCCGTTGGGGATGTTCTAGCTTTTGCAAAGCATGGTGGTCAGGCAACAATCTTAAACGGAACACATTTTATGGTTCTAATAGATTCGGAGATTTTTGGGAAAGTTATTGATTTAGAAAACGAATAATTTGGAGTATTAAGTGCTTACTGAGCAGTTTTTGAATTCGTGTTTTTTATTGGTTCTTAATAAGAATATTGCCCCAAACGGAATGAACGGGGTATATAGAGATATTGGGGAAATTTTATCATTTTACAAGAAAAAAGAAAAGGGTGAAATTCCAATAGTTTTAAAAAATAAAGTTGACTGTCTTGAAGAAATCTGCGAATTAAGAGTAAGCGGAAGAACATCTGAAAATATAATAGACAGTCTTATTAGTTATAGTAATAAATTTAAAGATTTAGAATCTTTTATGACAGTTAAATGTGATCAAGATATATCACCAGAACTCGTCGAAGATAATATAAAACAAATCAACGTCCGAAAAAAAATTATGATAATTTTTTCGGACTATGATGCGATTTCCTCCTTTCTAGATTCGATTAAAGACGGTACATTTAATTCAACCGATGAAGTGACAGATGAATTTGAAGGGTTTGTTAAAGATTTATATTCCAATCTAATGAAGATAAAGAGAGAAGAATCTGTAAAAGGTTCATCTTCTCTAGATCTTTTAGCAGATAGCTATGACTCAGTAATGACTCTTATCAAAAGTAAATACTATGAGGAGTTGGTAACTAGTGGTTTTCCAGAACTAGATACCATCCTAAGAGGCGGATTTCAAAAGGGAAGATTATATATCTTAGGCGGCGGAAGCGGTTGCGTTGATAAAGATACTGAATTTTTTAATGGTACACAGTGGAAAAAAATATCTGAATGGGATGAAAATGATTTAGTCCTACAGTATAATAAGGACGGAAGCGCAAATTTGGTTAAGCCCAAGAGATATATTAAAACTGACTGTGAAGAATTTAATTCCGTAGAAAGTACCAGTATATCAATGAGGTTTTGTGATTTTCATAATCATGTTTATGTAGAAAATATTAAATCAAATAAACCACTAAAAATTAACACACATGATTTTTTAAAAATACACCAACGGACTCCACGTGGATTCAGAGGACGATTTTTAACAACTTTTAACTATGAGGGAAGCGGAATTGATTTATCTGATGATGAAATTAAGTTAATGATGCTTATAATGTTCAACGGTGAAGTTAAAAATGATAGTGATGTCATCAGAATCAGGACTAGAAAAGAAAGTAAACAAGAGAGATTAGTTCAACTTTTAAATAATTGTTCAATTAAGTATAATAGAAAATATGGTCGTAATGGATATTCGGATTTTTATTTTAATGCTCCAAAGAATCATAATGAATTCAAACCAGATTATTGGTTTAATTGTAATAATAGACAATTGAAAATCATAACAGATGAATGCCTTAAACAATTAAATGACTGGACAAAAGTAGTTTTTTCAACATCAAATAAAGAATTGGCAGATTTTATACAATTCGCATTTGCAAGTATTGGAACAAGAACTAACCTGTTTATTGGAAGCTCTTCATTGTATAAACTTACTATATGTGGAAGTAATAAGTTAATGTTTAAAGATAGTGGTGGTAGTAAAAGTAAAATTGATCGTGTTAAGAGTCAAGATGGTAAAAAATATTGTTTTGAAGTTGAGTCGGGAATGCTAGTGCTTAGAAGAAATAATAAAATTTTCTGTACAGGAAATTCGGGAAAGAGCACATTTTTAATTAATCTAATAAATAAAGGTATTGAGTATTTTGGAAATTTATGCCTTCAAGATGAGACACGGAAGAAAGAACCAAAGAAAGTTTTTATCTATATAACTCTTGAAAATTTAATAGATGAATCTCTTATGAGAATGTATCAATCAATGTTTGATAGATCATATGATGATCTAATTAATCTCGTAGTAAGCGATGCAAATATTGAGATTAAACAAAATATTTTTAGTAAATTAGATGCTGCAAATATGACAGTTATTATGAAATATTTTCCAAAATTTTCAATTACTCCCACTGATATAAACATGATTATTGATGATGTTGCATCTATTTATGGAAAGGAAAATATTAAGGCTGTTTTAGTGGACTATCTAGATCTATTAGAAATGGATAGAATTAAGCATAAAGCTACAGACCAGTATCGTTTAGAATTATCTAAAATTACAGCAGCTTTAAAAGATATTGCTGTTGAGCATAATGTACCACTAATTACGCTTACTCAACTTGGACGAGATGTATATGGAAAGAGCTTTGATCCGAAATCTTTAAATTTAGGTTTAATTTCTGAAGCAATTAAAAAAGTGGAACATGCAGATTTTGTAGCTCTTATGGTGAGAGATGCAGCTGACGACGCGAAAGTATATTTCTATATCGGTAAGAATCGAGGTGGAAAATCTAATGTCCATATGATAGCAGATGTAGAATTTGAAAAGTTTAAATTTTTAAGCTTACATGTAGATAAAAATAATGAAAAACATGCAACCACTGGGGATAAACCAAAATCAAAAAACACAAAATCTATGGATTTCTCTGAAATCAACGCATTCTAGGAGATGTTATGTCAAGCATAGTTGGATTTATTTATAACAGTAAAGTTTATATTGGGGCTGATTCTGCCGGATCAGATGTTTCTAATAATTCTATTAGGGATATGCCCAATCAAAAAATTTTTACAAATGGAGAGTTATTGTTTGGAGTTGCTGGTTCTATACGTGTTGGACAAATATTGCGGTATGGTTTTACACCCCCAATACACCCAGAAGAAATATCAGATAAACAATATATATGTTCGACACTGGTTAGATCTATTATGGAATCTTTATTAGAGAATAATTATAAGATCGATGGAAACGAAGATGTGTCATTTGATGGACAACTTATGATAGGTTATAAATCTCAGTTATATGTTATCAACTCAGATTTTGGAATACTTTATGACAGCCAATTTGATGCTATTGGCTGTGGATCAGAATATGCAATGTCTTCTATATATACATCTCTGGAGCTATCTAAGCAATATAACTTTGAAATTAAACCGGAAACTATTGTACAACTCGCATTACAAGCATCTGCAAAATATGCAATTGGTGTACGTGGTCCGTTTGTTATACACACCAATTAATACAAATGTAACTATGCAATACCTGATTTAATTTTTTAATAGAACAAAATACAAAAATAGAAACAAAAGTTTAATGTTGGAGGATATATAATGAAAAATAGTAAAGTTTCATATCAGGATGCATTAAAAGGAATCATCTCTGATTTAAGGAACTCTGTAACAGAGTCTTCACCCATCGCTGAGTATGATGTTTCGAAGATGGATTATATGGGTCCTGGAACTGAGGACATTCTTAGCTTCAATCCAGAAGGTGGAAAAGATAAGGAATTAAAGACCCATAGAAGTATAGTTGACATTCTTGCTGACAAGTATGCTAAAGAGATGGATTCGGAAGTTAGTTATGTAAAAGAAGAAATCGAAGATGAACCAACCGAAGAAAGTGAGTTGGAAATCAAGACCGGTGAAGAACCAGATGAAATCGACAGTATCCTAAATGATCTCGAAGATTATATCACCGACGACGAAACAGGTGCTTCAGATGAAGGTTATGTGACAAATGAATCAGTCGAGAACGAAATCATAGCCAGATTACTAAGCGAGATGGAAGAAGTTGAAAATGAAATCAAACAGGACGCAGATGAAGGTTATGTGACAAATGAATCAGTCGAGAACGAAATCATAGCCAGATTACTAAGCGAGATGGAAGAAGTTGAAAATGAAATCAAACAGGACGCAGATGAAGGTTATGTGACAAATGAATCAGTCGAGAACGAAATCATAGCCAGATTACTAAGCGAGATGGAAGAAGTTGAAAATGAAATCAAACAGGACGCAGATGAAGAATCTTCACAGGCCGGTACTGATGCATTTGATAAGGAAGGCAATACTTTAGAAAAGTTTTTAGATGACAGCCAAGATGGTGTTGAAAAAGATTTTGCTAAATCTAAGCATGCTGCAGAAGAAGAGAAGTTGAATTGTGCAGATGATGAACCCCTTGACATTCAAGAAGCATTAAGACTTTTAAAAGATGATTTAGATGTATTAGATGAATATAATCTTTTAGAAGACTTATTATTTGAAGATGAAGATGAAGCTCATGAAGAGCATGAAAAGGGTGAAACTGAAGAAGAAGAAAAGAAAGAGCATGAGATTCCCGGCGAAAAGGACGGTGATGATGAGAACGAAGACGAGGACTCTGCTGAAAAAGAATTAAATGTTGATAAAAAGATTGAAGAGGGGCGTGGACTTGGTCCAATTCAGATCAGAAAAGACGACGAAGCTTTAATGGAAGCCTTCAAGATGTTCAGAGAAGAACTTGAAAAAGAAATTAAAGATAAGATGAATGAACTTGAACCAGTTAAAGAAGATCAAGAAGCAGATGAGAATGAAATTGAAACCGGCGGTACTCCTGCGAAGGTCGATGCTACTAAAAAGAGTCTCGAAGATGAATTATTAGAGATGCTCTATTTAGAAGATATTGATAATATCGAAGTTCCAGCTGAAAAGTCTGACGAAAAGGAAGATGACGAAAAGGAAGGAAAGAAAAATAAGGATGAAGATGAAGATGAAGAGTCTGTGAAAGAATGTAATGAGGATTTTACATTCGATGACGGATTAGATTTTTTAACCGAAAATGAAGATCTTCTAGAAGAAATTCTAAACTCTATTTAAGGGAATAAGATTGGATGGGTTGAAGTAGTAATACTTCAACCCGTCATACTCTCAACATGTACGAATTATCAGTTAAACATCCAGGAATCTTAATCTTAGTAAATCAAACACCAATCAGAACCCCGTTTAAAATTAGAGTATCGGAAAAAGAATTACATAATCTTACCAATATTTTAAAAATAAATGGTATCTATAATTTCTCATATATCGAAATAGCAGTATCAGAAAGCCCAACAATACATCAGTTATCCAATGAACAAAAAAACGGTCAATCATTTCATCTATCAAGACAGATATCATATATAGATGAAAATCCAGTAGAAAACTTTGAAGATTTAAAAGTTCCAGAAAATCCCACAACAAATATAAAAGATCATATTGATTGTAAAGATATTAAAATAGTTGAATTACAAAAGTTGTCTCAAGAAACAATTGATAGAATATCGAGAAAAATATATTAGGTGGAGTTATCAATGGGAAAACATATATCTATACTTCAGGGTGGTGTAATAACCACATTAACCGACGATGTAGATAAAGAACTTCTGGATTACGCCAAGGACTTTAAAAATCTATTCGACTCAGAAGATAAAATTTTGATCATAAAAACAACAAATGAAGTTGTTATAATTCGACCATCTACAATAGATAGTATTAAAATTAAGGAGTTATAATGATACTTATATCATTGATGATATTAATTTTTTTATCCATACTTATTATATCAGGATTATATTTTATTCTTAACTGTATAAAGATAAATAATCAATTTAATATAATGAGGATTAAAAATTTCAATTCATACATCGTAGTATTACATTACTATATGGAGAGAGCATACGATATAATATACAAAGAAAGTATATTAATATATTCGATGGAAGGAATGAGAGTTACCGAAGAACAATTTAATGATGCATCTAAAAAATTTACTTCATTCGTTATTAGGATGATTGGACCTAACTTAAAAGAATCTTATATATCTTTTTATGGAGATGAAAAAACATTATATTTTAATATAATGGAATATTTTAATTATAAATATGAAAGCGATGAATTATTAAAGGCAACATCTAATAACGTTATGGATTTTGATGGTTCGGGCAGTAGTAAAGATAATATGCAGTCGGTGTCAGCAACAGATGTATTAACCAGAACGTTTAGTAATTCTTACAATACTCTAAAATGATGTAGTTGGATAACAAATATGAAATTATATGAAGAAAACTTAATTAATTTACAAGAAGTTGGAATATTTTCTAAGGTGGCAGGTGCTGCAAAAGAAGGTGCTAAAAAAGAAGCAAAAGATTTTTTTAGTCATGGAAAGTTGAAGGGAAATATAGCAATAAGTGCAGCATTTGCTTTTGGACTTCCGGTTGCAATAGCCATTTTTAAAGCGGTTAGAGCACGTTTATCGTCTGCTCATCGAAAATGTGGAACTCAAGGTACGGGTCCAGGATATACCGTATGTGTTAGTAAAGAAAAATTAATAATATTTAATCAAGCTTTACAACAGCTGAATTCCGCACGATCAAAATGTGGCAATAATGCAAAGTGTCAGAATAAAATAAATACAATGATAAATGGTCTTAGAGATAAAATTTTAATAGCTCAAAGAGAATTAGAAGAAGCACATTTCGCAATTAGTGCGGCTAAGAAAGAAAATCTATCATATAAAAAAGTTAATGAGGGAATTGCGTCAACTATTGCCACAAAAGCAACATCTGCGGCTGGAGGTTTTGGTGGACTGGCCACTCAGATAGTATTATTCTCTATTTTAGACAAAATGTTGGCTCCTGTATTTAAAGAAGTTAAAGAAGTATTTTCAGAAGCTGAACGAAGATGTGCATCTATAGACGATGGTCCTGCTAAAGAAATATGTAAAGCTAGAATAAAAATGATGGCCTTACAGAAACAAGAAGCACAATTGAATAAAGTCGTGGGCATGTGCAATGCAAAAGCTGGAACTGGTAATCCTAAATGTTTAAAATATATCGAAAAGTTAAATGTTGTAAAGGAACAGATTAAAGTTTTCCGAGATAACATAGAAGTCTATCAACAGGCTTTAAGAAATAGTTTTACAAAACCGGAGTAATTAATTTTTTAGAACAAAATATAAAAATGTGGAGGAATCATATAATGGGTTTATTAGTAGAAACTGCAAAATTTTTGGAAGGGGAGAAAAATCCATCAATAAAGGAGATTTCAGAATTTAGAACTTTTTTGGCGGAAGATATTAAAAGTGAAATTTCTAATATATTAAAAAATATGCGAGATTTTACAGCTAAACGTAGCGAGATATTGGCTAATAGGGCCAAGATGTCGAAACCCGCATTTACTGCAGCAATGTCTAACATAAACGCCCAAATTGCGAAATTGGCGCTTATGTTGAAGAATTTACGTGGACAAACTACACAGGCTGGTGGTATGTTATCTGGTGCAGCACAACGTGCCGCAACTGCAGCTAAAGCCGCACCCCCCATGGCTAAAGCTGCAATGGGTGCTGCTGCTGCCGGACTTGGAGCATATGCGCTATATAAGCATCGTAAGGCCATGAATGCTAAGAAAGCTATGAACGCTCAGAACGTCGCATAAGAAGATTAATACTTCGACTGCAAGTTCTAATCCTTCAGATCAGAAGGTGTGTGATTAATTAAGTCCTATGTAGTAAGGAGAGGCATTTTAAATTTTAGAAAATCCCGGATATTTTTAACAATATCCGGATTTTTTTTGTGACATTAATTAAAAAGATATTTTTCTGCAGATTGAGAACAAAATATAAAAGCCAATTTTTATAGGATGTGTGTTAAATGCCAAGTATCGCAGATCATCTTAATAGATTAAAGCAGGTGGTAGTTGGGACTAAAACCTCCAATATAGACAATCAATTAGATTCAATATCAAAAGAAATTTCAGATTTAAGAAGCCAACATTCTCGATCTAATCAGATAGAAATAATTAAAAATTTAATTGCTAAAAGTGATTTCCAGATGCCACAAGCAATGGGTAATATATCTGGTGGTGCAATGTCACCTGGAATGATCGGACAGGCATCGAGATTAGCTAGATATAATATGTTTGAATCTATAACAACATATATCCCATATTGTAATAGAGCATTACAGGTCATAACTGATAATATTATATCTCCTGATGATATAACAAAAACTTCTATTGAAGTTAAACCAAAAACAAAAATATCTGAGGATGATAGTATATCTAATTCTGATGCTGGAATAGTAAGAGATTTAATTGAAAAATTAAAATTAGAAAAGTATTTAATACATATTATAAAAAATACATTACAAGCAGGCGATTTATTTTGTGAAATAGCAGATGATCGGGGCGCATTAACTAGTAAAGGTGCTATGTTAGTCGAATCTCAATTGGGTGAAGCATATACTCATCATGACGATTCTGTTAATATAGATAAATTAACATCGCACTGGAAAACTGGTAACTGTGATATAGAAATTGATTATAAAGCACATTACTCTGAGTCTGTGGGTTCGAGCAACACCATCACTGCAGATAATATTAATTTATTATTTTATGATCCAAAACGTATTGTAAAATTGCAATCTAATATGTATCCAATATGTTTCGGATATTTAGTATTCCCATCTGCAACAATAAATCCACAATCAATGATGCAAGATTTAGTGGTAAATAATATATGTGCAACAATCTTAGGAAGTCTTGAGAAAAAGATTCCTGAATTAAAAATAAAGAACATTAATGATACGGATTTAAAAGATACCCTCAGAATAATGATACGTGAAGCAGATCCATCTAAGTTAATGGAGATACGTTATGTTCCACCCGAAAAAATGGTACATTTTCAAATACCATCTAGAAAATATCATCCATATGGTGAATCGATTTATGACTGTGTGGCATTTTCAGCCAAATGTCTAATTGCATTAGAAACTGCGTTGACAATGCATCGTCTTAACCGATCAATTGAACGAAGAAAGATCGCATTCGAAATCGGTCTTCCTCGTGATGCTTCGAAACAAATTGAAAGACTTAAGGAAGAGATAGTTAAACGTAAAATTGCTCTTGATTCCTTTGGATCTTTAGATACAATACCATCAATGATTACTTCTATGGAAACACTTTTTCTTCCCATGAAAGATGGAAAGGAATTACTTCAAATTAGTGGTTGGAATGATGCTGGATCTGATATTCGTGGTAAAACTGATGAATTAAAATTACTAAGAGATACTGTTGTTGCTGGACTCAATGTCCCACCAAGTTATATAGGTATTGAAGAAAATGTAAGTAATAGAAATGCGTTAACATCAGAAAGTTATATTTTTGCCCGATCTATTGTGGCATATCAGAAACCGTTTTCGGAACAGATACAAGAATTAATTAAGAAAGTATTTGATACTATAGATCCAGATAGAGCGTTGACGGTGTTAGACAATGTTTTAATTGCATTCCCAATTCCAAGAATATTGCAAGATGAGAATGAACTTAAACAGATTGGAGACGCAGTTAATATCATCCAACAATTAGAAACTATTGGAGTTCCACGAGAGTGGTCTAAAAAGAGATATCTACCAAATATTCCATGGGAAGAAATCGATCAATATGAAATAGAATCTAAGATTGAGACAAAATTAAAATTACCATCACCATCCGAGATAGCCAGTATGTCAGGTGGTTTGGGTTCATATGGTGCAGGTCCTGAATCTATGGGAGGATTGGGGGCGGAACTATCAGGTGGTGAAATGGGCGGAATGGGTGGACTGGGACCAATGGCTGGAGTTGGATCAACAAACCTTCCACAGTAGGTACATTTAGGAGAAAATATTATGAGAAAATTATATATTGAAACAGTTGGGGCATATGACGATGAAGACGTTCCAAATGTCATAGACCAAAGACCATATACAACAAACATTGCAATTGAAGATGATAAATCATCAGGTGACGAATTGCCAGATAATTCAATTATTATTCCTAAAAAAGTGGATAAAAATAAAAAACTTTTAATCGAAAATCCTCCTAAAAAAAATAAAGAATCTGGTGATAGTAATGAAGATGATATTGCCAATAGTGGAAAGTTAACAGATTTGCATGGGGGAGACGAGCCGGGTGATGATAGTGGTGCCGAAGAAGATGTCGAAGGTGAGGATGAAGCACCAAGTTCTACCATCGGAGTATCAGAAGATGTTCGTAGGCCAAGCCCGCTCCCAGATATCCTCGGTACAATAGCTGCATATCTCCTACAAAGAAAAGCTAAAAAATCTGGTGCAAATCTTGTATTAGATTCTGAGATTGGTAAGAAAAAAATAGCAACACTAAAATCTATTATAAAAAATAAAATAAATAATGATTCTAAAAATGGATTACAAGATTTTATTAGATCATTTTTAGAGAAATTAAGTGAAAGTAGTAAACTTGCATTTTATAATTTATTAGAGAAAGAAGATAAATCGGATGAAGAAGCTCCTATAGAAAATCCAGCTCAACCAACAGATGATCCAAATATGGCCGATATGACAACAGACCCATCAGCAACCAATCCAGAATTGATGGGACAGACGCCACCATCACTAGCCGATCAAGGTGCGACATATTCCGCAGGTGAGCATACAGCAGGTGAACTTGGAAGGATTTACGAATTAAAAAGAATTTATTCACGATTGATAGTATTAGAAAAATATCTATCACATTCGACAGATGATAAATTAAATATTTTACTTTCAAAAACATCAAAAGCTTTGGAGATGTTTAAACTTATAATCTCAAATATTGATGAATTTTTAGATAAAATTGATGAAATAATTATTATGTATTATGATTTTTTAATGGCAACATATAAGATTTTAAGAGCTTATTTGGAAGTAGACTCGGAGAAGCAGGTATGAAATTATATATAGAAGAACTTTCCAATTTATCTAAAGTTGATGATAGTGTTCTTTTAGAAAATATATCAGATGCATTAGATAAGCTGAGATCTTTATTTAGAAGGAATTATTTTAAAGATAATTCTGAATATAAAAGAATAAAACAGGAACATCAAGATATTAAAAATAGTTGTGAAAAATATCTAACTAGATCTGAAAAAGTAATAAAACCAAATATATCTTTTAATCCGGGTTCGGATAAAAAATTTGGTATTAATGCAAATATCGGTATAGAATCTAATATATCAATTAAAGATTTATATTATAAGTGTAGACTGGAAGCAGATAAAAAATATTATTCAAAATTATTAGATTTATTAAAAAGATCTAAGGAGAAAATATGTGGAGACCTTTCAGATAAAGATAAGTGTAAAAAAAATATAGATAGTAATATTAATGATATTGAACGTAATTTAAATACTATAAGATTTGTATCTCAGTATCTTAAAAAATAGGTCGTCGGAGCATAATACAATGTCGCATTTAATCATAGAATCTAATATATTACAGGAAGCGGATATCGTCAAAATGGGACCATCTAAAGCAATCTTTAGAATGGTAGCTCAAACATATGATGAGGTAAATCAGAATAAACGGATGTACCCCGAAAATGTGTTAAAGGAAGCTATGAGAAATTGTAATGATCGTATGCAGAAAAGAATGATGACTGGTGAATTGGACCATCCTCTACTAACCGGTTCCGAACAGATAGATGGTGTTAGGCAAACGACCGTCCTATTGAAGGAAGCATCTCATTTATTTAGAACATATGATTGGAGTGGAAACAGACTTATCTTAGAATTAGAAACTTTAACAACATATAACGGTCAACAATTCTTTTCATTATTACGTGATAAGGTTACTGTTGGCTTAAGCATGCGTGGGATGGCAGAATTAGATGTTAAAAATAATATAAAAATTGTTAAATCACCATTATATATAGTAACGTTTGATGCTGTAAGTAATCCATCACATAAATCTGCAGTTGTAGATTTTTCAGAGATGAAATTTGAATCAGCTCATACCTTGACAGAATCATGTGGTGTGGTATGTACTGCAGATGGTAAATGTTTCCTACCAGAATATTTAGATAAATTAATTGAAACAAAAATGATCAAATTCTGTGATAGGTGGATTTAACGCTCTATGAAAATTATCACCGGTAGAAATGTAGAAAAGAAGAAGATATATAAAAATAGAGATATAGAATTTTCTGAAATTATAGAACAGATTAAAATTCTTATAGAAAATGAACCGAATAAACTTCCAAATAAGAAGTTGGAAAAATTAAATCAACTCGATGGAAAGTTGGATGAGATATTATCTAAGATAAATAATTCTTTAACAAAATATAATACTAAGTATGCTCGTATCGCTTTAGAAATAGAATCATTTGATAAAAAGAATTCTGCGTTAAAAGAAAAAATTTTAGAATAGAAAGGTCTTGAAGGTTTAAGATGATTATATATGATACTGGAATTCAAGATACAACACTTAAAAATTTAAGTGATTATAAAAATAGACTATTACAACGAATATTATATCTCGTGTTACCACTGATTAGAAAAGATATTAATTCTAAAATATTAATTATTAAGAAAAAGAAAAAAGAAATTAAGAACACTCATAACCAAATATTAGAATTAAAAATTGGTTTAAATGAACTTGAGAATATATCAGCTAAAAAAAAGAAAATAAATATTTTATTGACACGAATATTTAATACGATATCAATCAATAATTTTAATGATTCTGAATTGAAAACAAATCTCATAAAAACCGTAGAGAATATAGACACCTTATCAGATGAACAGATAGAGTATCATTCATCTGAAATAATTAAAATAATATCTGAAAAACTCAGCAAATCTGATTCCGACGCTTGACATCTTCTAGTAATGATATTCTATTCTTCCTCCAAACGCTATCCTCAATTCGATGTACAGGACGATAATCTGGATAGATAGTCTGAACAGTTAAAGATCCATAATGAAAAACTGAGCAATTGGTCATCTGTAAATTTCTATATCCTAAAGCAGTAGATGCTTCAAATAAAAATGTATCGCCCATATATGTCTTAAATATATCTGGTATTGGACCAATCTTATCAAACAAAGATCTTCTTATAGTAAATGCCCATCCCTCTATATATTTCGCATCAACTAAAATTGGATCCTCGTTTTTATTAATCAACTCAACCCGTGGTTTAGTAATTTCTCTTACTGGTATACATATACCAGTATCCGAAACATTTTCCATCACATATAATATCTTTTGAATAAAATACTTATTTAATAATGTATCATTATTTAAGAATAACATGTATGGTTTAGATGAATAGACTAATCCTAAATTCCAAGAAGGATTTACATTTAAATTAGTTCCAGTTTTTATATATAATAGATTTAAATCTCTGAATTCTTCTACTAGGCATGCACTGGATTCTATCTGACCGTTGTCTATTATAATAATTTCTTTTGGAATAACCGTATTTAATCTTAAAGTTTGAAGACACTCTCGTGTATATTGGACCTTATCAACTACGGGCATAATTATAGATATCATTAATTGACCACCTTTTTTAAACTAAATATTTAATATTCTTTATTTTTTGTTCGACAAATTTAAAAATTTTTTAAAGTAATAAACACTACTTCTGTACAGCTCCATAAATACGTCCAAGTATTAATAATGAAAGATCTTTTATGATTACAAGAATATCCTTAGATGGACATAATTTACCCCATATAATTAATGCGAGTACAATGGCAAAACCTATAACTGATGCTGTAATTTTTTCAGATATGACTATTCGATTATGTGTTAATTGAGCCGTGCCATAAATACCACCAAGTATTAATAAGGAAAGGTCGTTTATTATCAGAAGAATATTCTTATCAGTTGGACAGAAATATCCCCATGCGATTAATATAAGAATGACTACAAACCCACCAAACATAGCTATAAATTTTTCAGACATAATTTGCCTCATTAAATATTTTAATTTTGTTAAGACAGATTTTTAGAATTTATTTTTTTTAAAAAAATCTATAAATCTTTATATTTTTCACTTTCACCCTATATCTAATAAAGAACAAAATTAAAATAAAAATAAGTGAAAGATTCTTTTCCTTATTTTATAAAGAAACGGAGGAAATTTAAAATGAAAGAAATGTTAACAGAAGCGTATAAGGTTGTCAAGAAGACAACTGGTATTGATCCTTCTAAGCCAGGCAGCATGCGTACTATTGCACAGGACGACAATGCTTGGGAAAAGTATGTCAGAACTTTAGCAGAATCAATTGAGAGCCCAACAGATCGTGCAACATTTAAAATTCTAGCAGAAAATACCCGTACCAACTTGTTAGAAGCATCAATCAGCCAGTTCGGAATGAATCCCTACGAAAGTTTGACCCTTCCCCTTCTTAGAGTATTTTATCCTAAGTTAGTTGGTAAGGAAGCCGTAACTGTAAGTCCTATGGATAAGCCTGAGACCGTAAAGTCATTTATTAAGGCAACATTTGCACCCGCAAATTCTACTACACAGTATCCAGCTCCAGTTATCACTCCAGACATTTCGGGTGGACCATCAATCGGAACTCCGATTATTGCTACAATAGCTGTTCCTTCAGCCAATTTTGATGTGCTTCATGTTCTTTTACTTACCCCAGAACTAGCTCATCTTGAGAGAGATTTTGTTCTTACCGCAGTATCTGCAGATGGCACCGCTTGGACCAATGTTAATATTGTTCCAGCAGTAGAGGGTCATTTCTCAGGTTCAGTGAGTATTGGTGCACATGATGATGTTATCTCTGGTTTGGTTAATTATAAGGACGGTACAGTTAGTATTTCTTCAGCTACCGCTCTAGTGAAGTTCATCAAGTATCAGGTGACATGTTCGTTAGAAGAAAATAGAATCAATCCTCGTATTGATATCACTGTTGAAAAGATTCGTCTTTATGCCAAGGATCGTCAGATTCAGGCAAACTGGACAATTAATGCTGAACAGGATATGCGCGCATTATTCGATGTTTCTATGCAGGCTGAAATTGTTAATTATCTTTCGCAGCAGATCGCTCTTGATATCGACCGCGAAATCGTTAACAACTTAATCACTGCTAATCTTCGTCTCAATCCCGTATCACATCAGCGCACCTTTACTCGTACACCTCCTCTAAACTATCCATGGGGTGTTAAGTATTGGCACGAGAATATCTTAGTTCCTCTTAATGAACTATCAGCCGTTATTTACAAAGATACCAACATCAATGCTGGTAATGTAATTCTAACCAACCCAATGGACGCTGCTATTCTTGAAGATCTTCAGACCTTCAATTATACTGGTACTGCTTCAACCAATGGTGATATGGGTTATCGTTCGGCTACAGTACAGGGCGGAAAATGGAAGGTTCTAACTTCAGCAGTTGTTCCAGAAGGTACTATGCTTATGGCATTTAAGGGAAATGATGAACTTCAGGCATGCTATTTCTATAGCCCATATGTGCCCCTAGTCTTACATCCTTATCCTATGACCTTTACACCAAGTTTGACCATCCTTAGCCGGTATGCTACGGCCATGGTTCGTAATCTTGGATTTGCTACTCTTGCTGTTGGTGCTTAATTAAATTTTAAAAAAATAACCCAGAAATAGTTCTGGGTTATTTTTTAATTATCGTAAACAATACCCGCCAAGCCTCTCGATGAAGCTCAAATTGGCGGGTTGCTTTTTATCAATATTCCCACAAACCTACCAATACGAAAAACACTTTTGACCAATCAGTATACAATTTTCATCCACCGGAAGTCCAAATCTTTTCGGAAGTTCTTCTAATACAACCCGTTTGATAAACTCTATAGATATATCACGTTTCCGATATGTTGAAAATCTAACATACAAAACTTTATACGCTGATCTCAAGGTTGTAGAAACATCCAAATATATTCCTATTTCCATGGGACCAATTATGAGACCAGTTAGATCTATAAGATTTATATCCTCAAGTGACATATCTTTACACTCGTCATGCAAATTACTTTGTGTATAAAATTTAATATCAATATCATTAATATTTATCATGGTATTAGTTCTCCAGTATTTGTAATTGGGCTATATCAATATTCATATTACCCGCCATATCTAGGAGACTAGATCGCTCAAAATAAATGAAGGCGAAGAGTCCTTCGTGTAGGGTCCAGAGATCCACGGCACATGAAAACTAGAAGATGTGTTTAATCCTGAAGTTTCAGACGTTATTGTTTCATATTGACTTATTATGAAATTTGTCCTATTAAAAGATTTATATTTTTTATCAGTTCAGCCGTAAAACCTCGTCCTTCAGGTCGGGGATATAAGGCCGGTGCGAAGCACCTTGTTTTTAAAAATAATTAATAATTTTACTTGACGTCAAGTTCTGGAAATGTTAAATAGAAACATATGAAGATAACTAAATCTTATACTTGCCTAATTTCAGGAACGGATTCAAAAATGTCTATTCTTGATAAACAGCTAAGTCTAGTAGAGAAGTTATCCAAATATGTCTTTGAAAACACAGACATAGTAA